>Ga0326726_10000024_pt1 | contig 149454 bp, 138 predicted proteins | sample MHFenrmetagenome_2_FD_207603 | JGI IMG/M metagenome (GOLD analysis project Ga0326726, IMG submission 207603) | Lab enriched peat soil microbial communities from Michigan Hollow, Ithaca, NY, United States - MHF15MN | ecosystem: Environmental > Terrestrial > Soil > Wetlands > Peat | place: USA... | reverse complement strand
ACGCCTCGTCCTGCACCGCCTCCGGTGCCTGGTCGGGATCGAAAGCGGCGTCGGGCAGCCAGTCCACCGGCGCGCTCTCAACCTCGAGTACCTACACCCTCAATTGCACGGGCACGGGCGGGTCGGTGCAGAAGTCGGTGAGCATTTGGGAGTTCCCGGCGGTGGACCAATTGCCGGATAACCCCATGATGCCCGATCCCTTTAAAAAGCCGGACGGAACACGAGTCGCCTCGTTTGCCGAGTGGCCGGAGCAGCGGGCCTATCTCAAAGCGACGCTGGAGCATTATCTCAATGGCACTGTGCCTCCCCGGCCGACGGGCCAGGAACTGTCCTTCGTGCGCACGTCCAATCTAGCCTACTCGCCTCCCGGTTCGACGATTCCGGGCCGCAAGCAGGGATACAGGGTCACGATTTCCAGAAATAGTCTGACCCACTCGTTCACTTTCAACCTGTGGCGTCCGGAGGAGCCCAAGCGCTATCCCACGCTGATCAACAATTTCCGCGAACACAGCAATGCCACCAATCCCCCAGAGCCCTTCAGTATGGCCGAAGGTGTGCGGCGCGGATACATGGTGGTGGAGTTCAATCGCACCGAGGTGGCGCCGGACGACGCGTCGAATGCTAACCGCACGCAAGGCATCTTTCCGCTCTATCCCGAATACGATTTCTATACCATCGCCGCCTGGGGTTGGGCGTATCAAGTGGTGATTGATGTGCTCGACCAGATTGGGGTGGTGGACATGAACCGAATCATCGCCACGGGACATTCCCGGGGTGGCCAGACGGCCATGGCCGCCGCCATCATTGACGAGCGGATCGCGATCGCCGCGCCCTCGAGCGGCGGGCCGTGGTCAGTCGGCTCGTTCCGCCAGCGCGACCCGGCGGGCTATCGCGGCACGATGGACTACGCCGAATTCATCAGGGCCCAGTACCCGCACTGGTATCACCCGCGCTTCCAGGAATTCATCGGCCGTCAGAACAAAATGCCGTTCGATTCCTCCACGATGGTTGCCCTCGTCGCGCCGCGGCCGCTGCTCAATCTGAACGCCGTGGCCGACGGCATCAACAACGGCTTGGCGCACGAGGCCGGCATCCGGGTGGGCATGCTGGTCTATGATTGGTGGGGTGCGGGAGACTGGTCCCGCCTGCACTGGCGCGACGTGGAAAATGAGTTCGGCCAGGTAGGCCACGACCAAGGCCCGGAGGAGTTCCTGGCCATCTTTGATTTTGCCGACGAGTATTTTTTCGGCAAGTCTCGCGGCCCGAGCACGTTCAATGTCGCGCCAAACTCGGACACGTGGCGCTACGATCCGGCGATGTATCCTTTGCTGGTTGACTGGACGGTTCCATGAATTCGGCGTCCCTCAACTGGGCCGCCAATACCGAGCCGGACCTGGCGGGCTACCGGGTGTACTCCGCCGCACGGGCAACACCGTGTACCTCGACCGCGCCAACGCCTGGTTGCGCTACTTCAAGCAGGACTACCTCCAGGACGTCCAGACCGATGGCGGTTTGCCGGCGCATTTGTTCGGGTGGGGCTGCTCACCTGGTACGAGCACAGCTGCGAGCAGGGTGCTTGCGACGCGAGCGTGATCCCGGTGGCCGAGCAGCTCGGCGCGCTGGTGGAGAGCTACTGGTCGGGCACGACACCCGGGGGGAGTATGGCCCACTGGCGCGCGCGCCGCGGTGGGCGCAGCCTGCTGCTCGCCACCCGCCTCGCGCAGGTGACCGGAAAGCAGCGCTGGATTGACCTGCGCGACAAGCTGATCAACCTGTGGCTGCAGTCGCCCGATTGGGATGCGCGCGGTTTCTACTGGGTTGGTCCGGCTAACACGAATACTTACGCGGGTGCCGGAGCTTTTGACGCCGGCTATCGCATCCATTCGGCGTTCCAGATCGGCATACTCAACGAGGCATTCGATCACGCCTTCCGCACCACCGGTAATACCGCGCTGCGCGACCGGTTGGTGGCGATGGCGAACTTCGTAAATCAGCATGGTATTGATCCGACCTACCAGTACACAGGTAGTTGGTTCGGTCTCGATCCAAATGGCAATACCTGGCACAACTACTTCTCCGGTTGCAACCCGTGCACGTTTAGCGACCCGTCCTATACCACACCGCTCGTCAACACGCTGGTGCGCGGCTACAAGTACACCGGCGACCGGCGCTATCTCGACCGCGCCAAGGTGTTCTTCAATCGCGGCACGAAGACGAGCTATGGCAAGGTCACGCCGGAGGTTGGCGACAACGTCGTCCACCATTTCGTGGATACGAGGTGGTCCGCGGACAGGTGGTATCTCGCTTACAACAAGGGCGAGCTGCAGTATGCCTACCTGATTTTCGAGAACGGCGGCAATCCATCGGTGCCTTGAACACGGACAGTACGCACACGGAAAGGGGGCTGATCGGCCCCCTTTCTTTTTTCACGCCTCCCAACGGCGTATGCTGGCTGAGACATGGAACACAGCCACTATCCCTGCCCGGTTTGCGGCCACCGGGTTTTCGAGCGCCAGCCCGGTAACCACGAGCGCTGCCCGATCTGCCTGTGGGAGGATGATCTGGCGCAACTGCGCTTTCCGCGCCTGCCGGGCAGCGCCAACCACGTGTCGCTGGAAGAAGCCCAGCACAATTTCGTGGCGTGCGGCACGGCCGAGCAGCGTCACTGCGGGGAAGGGCGCTCGCCCTTCAACGATGAAGCGCGCGAGGCCGGCTGGCGCCCGCTCGACGCGACGCGCGACAACCTGGAAGAGCCGCAACGCGGCATCGACTACGGCAACAGCTATCCGCTCGACGATACTACCGTGCTTTATTACTGGCGCGCGACCTACTGGCGGCGGCTGGCAAGCTAACCGGCGCTATCCGGGCGAAATAATTTCCACCACATTTTTATTTCAAGAAACGAAGGTAAAACGGAATGCCGTTTGACGGGAGATGGCGTCCTGCGCCATGAGTCATCGCAATGTCCCTCAGCACACAACGCCGACCTGGATTGCGGCCATGCCAGCCATGTTCGTGCTGCTGTGGAGCACAGGCTTTGTCGGCGCAAAGTATGGCCTACCCTATGCGGAACCGTTCACCTTTCTCCTGTGGCGCTTTGTGATCGTTGTGCTGTTATTGTTGGCGGCCGCGCTGGTATGGCGTGCGCCCTGGCCTGAATCACGGGCGGAGCTCGGGCACATCGCGATCGCCGGAGTACTGGTGCACGCGGGCTATCTGGGTGGCGTGTTCAGCGCCATCCATCATGGCGTTTCGGCGGGTGAGATAACGCTGATTGCCGGATTGCAGCCGGTGTTGACGGCCGGTGTGGCGGGTCCGGTTCTGGGTGAGCGCGTGAGTGCGCGCCAATGGCTTGGATTTGTACTCAGGTTTCTGAGTGTGGTGCTGGTGGTGGCAGGTCGTATTGCCCCGGTTGGCACCGGCATGGTCGGTTACCTGGCAGCATTCGTGGCGCTGGGCAGTATCACGGCCGGAACCCTCTACCAGAAGCGATTTTGCAGCCACATGGATCTGCGCAACGGCGCGGTCATCCAGTTCACGGCTTCTGTCTTGCTCATGGCGGTGCTGGCGCCGCTGACCGAGAGCATGGTCGTCGTCTGGAGCGGGGAGTTCATCTTTTCCCTGGGTGGCTGGTTCTGGTGCTGTCGTTGGGTGCGATCTCGTTGTCGTATCTCCCGATTCGCCACGGCGAGGCGGCGCGTGTCACCAGCATGTTCTACCTCGTGCCGCCGGTGACAGCGCTCATGGCGTACGCGTTGTTCGGTGAACGACTGGTGCTCGTGGCGCTCGCCGGCATGGGTTCGGTCGTGACCGGGGTGGCGCTGGTCGTGGTGCGTCGTCGTCAGCCGTAAGCGCGGCCCGAAGGATCAGCGCTTTTTGTTTCTGGATGCGCCGCGAGGCGCGTTGTCCATCAGGCTCGTCGATTCCTTCAGCAAGAACCGCTTGAAGACTTCGGCAGCCGCTGACAGGCGCTTGCCCTTGCGGTGCACCACGTACCAGTGGCGCATGATCGGGAAGTCGGCCACGTCGAGCACGACAAGACGTTTGAGTGTCAGCTCCTGCTCGATGGTGGCGCGCGACAACAGGCCAAGACCGAGGCCCGCTTGCACGGACTGCTTGATGGCCTCGTTCGAGCCCACCTCCATGCCGGTCTTGAGGCGCATGCCGCGTTCGCTGAAAAAGCGCTCCATGGCAATTCGTGTACCGGAGCCCGATTCGCGCACCAAAAAGGTTTCTTCCTGAATGCGTGCGAGCGGAATCTTCTTTTGCTTTGCCAACGGGTGGTCTGGCGGGGCGACCACCACCAGCGGGTTGTCCATGAATGCCTGCGCCTCCACGTCGGCCTCGGCCGGAGGCTGGCCCATGACCACGAGATCGACGGTATTCTCGGCGAGTTGCCGCAGCAGGGTTTCACGGTTGGTTACATCCAGCGAGACGGTCACGTCCGGATAACGGCGCGAGAAGCTGCCGAGCAGGGTTGGGATGAAGTAGTTCGCGGTGGTGGCGACCGAGATGCGCAGCCGTCCGCCACCGAGGCCTTTCATTCTGTTCAGGACGCCTTCGAGTTCATCGAGTTGCTGTGTGATGGTGCGCGCATAGCCCAGCAGCTCCCGGCCGGCCTCGGTCAGGTGGATGCGCTTGCCCAGCTGCTCAAATAACGCCACCTCGAGACTTTCCTCCAGCTGTTTTACCTGCATGGAAACAGCCGGTTGCGTCAGATGCAGTTCCTCGGCGGCACGCGTGTAGTTCAGATGGCGCGCCACCGCTTCAAAGACCTTGAGTTGGCGCAGTGTCAGGTGCACTGTGATGTCCCTAAATTAACCATATACAAAAGCTTATCATAATTATCATTAATTATGACTATCGTTTATGGTGTCACGGGCGTAGGGTGTGCGCACTTTCAGGGGCCAGACGCCCTGAAACCACTGACCGAATTTCTTAACCAGGAGGCCACATGAGCCAAGGCAAAGTGAAGACCTATAAAGCGGGTGTGAAGGAATACCGCGAAACCTATTGGATGCCGAACTACACACCAAACGAAACCGACATCCTGGCGTGCTTCAAGATCACCCCGCAGGCCGGCGTGCCACGTGAAGAGGCCGCCGCTGCCGTCGCCGCCGAGTCGTCCACCGGTACCTGGACCACGGTGTGGACCGACCTGCTGACCGACCTCGACTACTACAAGGGTCGCGCCTATCGCATCGAAGACGTGCCGGGCGACGACACCTGCTTCTATGCCTTCGTGGCCTACCCGATGGACCTGTTCGAAGAAGGTTCGGTGGTCAACGTGTTCACCTCGCTGGTCGGCAACGTGTTCGGCTTCAAGGCGATCCGCGCGTTGCGCCTCGAGGACGTGCGCTTCCCGATCGCTTACGTCAAGACTTGCGGCGGTCCGCCCCAGGGCATCCAGGTCGAACGCGACATCATGAACAAATACGGTCGTCCGCTGCTCGGCTGCACCATTAAGCCGAAGCTCGGCTTGTCCGCCAAGAACTACGGCCGCGCCGTGTACGAATGCCTGCGCGGTGGTCTGGACTTCACCAAGGACGACGAGAACGTCAACAGCCAGCCGTTCATGCGCTGGCGCACGCGTTTCGACTTCGTCATGGAAGCCATCCACAAGGCCGAGAAGGAAACCGGCGAGCGCAAGGGTCACTATCTGAACGTCACCGCCCCGACCCCGGAAGAGATGTACAAGCGCGCCGAGCACGCCAAGTCCATCGGCGCGCCGATCATCATGCACGACTACATCACCGGCGGCTTCTGCGCCAACACGGGTCTGGCCAACTGGTGCCGCGACAATGGCATGCTGCTGCACATCCATCGCGCCATGCACGCCGTGCTCGATCGCAACCCGCACCACGGCATCCACTTCCGCGTGCTCGCCAAGATCCTGCGCCTGTCGGGTGGTGATCACCTGCATACCGGCACCGTGGTTGGTAAGCTCGAAGGCGACCGTGAGGCCACATTGGGCTGGATCGACCTGCTGCGCGAGAAGTTCATCAAGGAAGATCGCTCACGCGGAATCTTCTTCGATCAGGACTGGGGTTCCATGCCGGGCGTGTTCGCGGTTGCCTCCGGCGGCATTCACGTGTGGCATATGCCAGCGTTGGTTAATATCTTCGGCGACGACTCGGTATTGCAGTTCGGTGGCGGTACCCTCGGCCATCCGTGGGGCAACGCCGCTGGCGCCGCCGCCAACCGCGTGGCGCTGGAAGCCTGCGTCGAGGCGCGTAACCAGGGCCGTCAGCTGGAAAAGGAAGGCAAGGAAATTCTCACCAATGCCGCCAAGTCCAGCCCGGAACTGAAGATCGCCATGGAGACGTGGAAAGAGATCAAGTTCGAGTTCGACACCGTCGACAAACTCGATGTGAAGCACAAGTAATATTCGGCGATCGGCCGGGCGGCAGCGTCGCCCGGCCACCTGATCTGATACTGAGGAAGAGACAATGAGCGAAATGCAAGATTACAAATCCAGCCTGACCGACACTGCCAGTCGCAAGTTTGAGACCTTCTCATACCTGCCGGCAATGGACAGCGCTGGCATCAAGAAACAGGTCGAGTATCTGGTGAAACAGGGCCTGAACCCGGCCATTGAACACACCGAACCGGAAAATGCCTTCGACCACTACTGGTACATGTGGAAGCTGCCTATGTTCGGCGAAACCAATGTGGATAAGGTGCTGGCCGAGGCCGAGGCCTGCCACAAGGCGCACCCGAACAACCACGTGCGTTTGCTTGGTTATGACAACTTCAAGCAGTCGCAGGGTGCGTCGATGGTGATTTTCCGCGGCAAGATGAAGTAAGTCGGGCCCCAGCAAGGGTAACGAAAGCCCCTGCTCGGGTAACCGGGCAGGGGCTTTTTGCTTACGGCAATGACGAGGCAAGCACAATGAGTAAAACAGGAACGACAGCAAAGATGATGGCCGAGGCCGATGCGTCTCAGTACCTGGTGACCCATGAGCCATACTACCGTTCGGTTTCCAACGAAGTCGCGCTCTACGAAGCCGCCTACAGCGCGCGCATGCCGGTGATGCTCAAGGGCCCGACCGGTTGCGGCAAGAGCCGCTTCGTCGAACACATGGCGTGGAAGCTGAAGAAGCCGCTCATCACCGTTGCCTGCAATGAAGACATGACCGCGAGCGATCTGGTCGGTCGTTTTCTGCTCGACGCCACCGGTACCCAATGGCACGACGGCCCGTTGACGGTGGCGGCACGCATTGGCGCCATCTGCTACCTCGATGAAGTGGTCGAGGCGCGTCAGGACACCACAGTGGTGATCCATCCGCTCACCGATCATCGCCGGCAACTGCCGCTGGAGAAGAAAGGCGAGCTGGTGAGCGCGCACCCGGATTTCCAGCTGGTCATTTCCTACAACCCTGGCTACCAGAGCCTGATGAAGGACCTGAAGCAATCCACCAAGCAGCGCTTCGGTGCGATCGACTTCGATTACCCGGATGCGGAAGTCGAGTCCGAGATCGTCATGCACGAAACCAAGGTGGACAAGGCGACCGCCGACAAATTGGTGCAGATCGCGCACCGCGCGCGCAATCTCAAGGGCCATGGTCTGGATGAAGGCATCTCTACGCGTCTGCTCGCCTATGCCGGTCAGTTGATTGCACGCGGCGTCGATCCCAGGGCCGCCTGCCAGATGACGTTGGTCCGTCCGATCACCGACGACCCGGACATGCGCGACACCCTGGATGCGGCGATTAACACCTATTTCTGAGCTAAGACTACCGGAGCAGAACAGATATGCGCCATGTACTGATGATAGTCCTCAGTGTGTATGCCTCCAGTGTGCTGGCCGAGCAGGATGTGCGGGTTCTGGTCGAGATGCCGGCACCGATGCGCGAGCACATGCTCGGCAACATGCGTGATCACGTTGCCACTTTGAATGAGATACAGCTGGGTCTGGCGAAGAAGGATTACGATCGTGCCGCGCAAGCTGCCGAGCAACGGCTTGGTATCAGTTCGCTGGCGGCGCACGGCGCCGAGCACATGGCCCCCTACATGCCCAAACCCATGCAGGCCATCGGTACCGAGATGCATCGTGCCGCCACCCGCTTTGCCCTGGCCGCCCAGGAGCGGGACCTCAACAAGGCGCTGAACGAGTTGGCGGCCGTTACCACTCAGTGCGTGGCCTGCCACAGCGCCTACCGCGTGCAGTAACCGCCGGAGCAGCGAGACACATGTCGGTCGACCTCAAGGAGTATCACGAACAGCTCGATGCGCTTGATCCACGCGTGCGTAGCACGCTTGAGGCGAGCTTCGCTGAGGCGGCACGCGTCATGTCGCCGCAGGGTCTGCACAACTGGCTGGAAGGTGCCAAGGGCCTGTCGCAGCTGGGGCGCGGCAATGAGCTGGTCATCACCTATATCCAGGCGATGCCCAGCGTGGCGAAAGAGGTGGGCGAGGAAATTATCAAGGATTGCATTGTCGAGGCCATGAAGCTTGCCTCGATGGTCAGCGGCGAGGTCATCCAGCTACTGTTCGATACGCTGCCCACAGCGGCCAGCCGGCTGGGCGATGCCGAACTGTTGCGTGGCTATCTCGGTCTGATACGCCAGCTCTCCGCCAAGGTCCCGCGCGGTCTGCGCCCGATGCTGGCGCACTTGGATGAACTGTTCTCGAAGCTGACACTCGGCGGTTTGCGGCGCTGGGCGCTGTGGGGTGCGCAGGCGCATCAGCGCGATTTTGCGGCGCAGATGACCTACTTCGATCTCAAGAGCGCCGACAGCCAGGCGATGTTGCAGAAGGAACGGCGCGGGACATTGTTCATCGACAACCAGCGCAAACTGAACTTCTATTTGCGCGCCTTCTGGGGGCGGGATTTTTTCATGCGCCCGACTTCGGGCGATTACGAGTCACGCGAGGGCTACAGGCCGTTTATCGAACAGCGCGTGATTCATTTGCCGGATGCCTATGACGACTATGCTGCACATGGAAGTGCGAATGCCGCGGGCGCAGGAGGCACAGGAGCGGCGGCCGGGTTGCCGGGCAAGGATCTGTATCGTGCCGCGGCCGCGCATGCCGCCACGCACCTTGTTTATACCAGCAAGCCGCTGTCCATGGAGCAGCTCAGCCCGACGCAGATGTTCATGATTGGGTTAATCGAGGATGCCCGCGTCGAGCATCTCGCCATTCGTGAATTTCCCGGGATGCGGCAGCTCTGGTCGACGATTCATGCCAAGGTGCGTGAGGTGAGTTGCCCCACCGATCCGGTGGTGGGCTTCCTCGAACGCCTCGCCTATGCCCTGCTGGATGCGGGTTATCACGATGACGATGCCCTGATTCAGGAAACGGTGGCGTCATTCCGTGAAGAATTTGCGCGGCGCCCGGAAGATAACCAGCTGTCCTGGGATCTGGGCGTGACGCTGTACAACAAGCTGGCCGCGCGTGCTGCCGTCCCGAGCCTGCGGGTACTGGAATCGATGGCGATTCCCTACCGCGACGATAACCGCTACTGCTGGGCCTCGGATGAGATTGCCTGGCAAGAGGCCGAGTATCTGCCGGCAGCGAAACAGGTACGCAAATACGTCTCGGTTCTGGAGATGGTGAATGAGCTCGACAACGAGCTGGCCGGCGACGATGCCCAGGAAGTGTGGGTGCTCGACACGCCGTTCTTTCTCGATCAGGAAGGCTGCACCATCAATGAACTCGAAGGCAAAGAACCGGTCAGCGAGCCGTATCATTACCAGGAGTGGGATTACGCGGTGCAATTGCACCGTCCCAACTGGGTAACGGTACTGGAGAAGCGTCAGAAGAGAGGCGATCCGGCGGAGATCGACCGCATTCTGACCGATAACCGCCCGGTGGCCTCGCGCCTGCGCCATATCATCGACGCCATGCAGCCGGAAGGCGTGCAGCGCTTCCGCCGCCAGGAAGACGGCGACGAGATCGATCTCAACGCCGCGATCCGCGCCATGATCGACATCCGCCTGGGGCAGACGCCGGACTCGCGCATCAACATTCGCATTGTCCGCAAGGTGCGCGATCTGGCGATCGTGGTGCTGCTCGATCTGTCCGAGTCCACGAATGAAACGCTCGGTGATTCCGACAAGCCGGTGATCCAGTTGGCGCGCGAGGCGACGGCATTGTTGTCCTGGGCCATCGATGGCGTTGGCGATCCGTTTGCCATCCACGGGTTCGCCTCGGACGGCCGGCATGATGTCGAATACTACCGTTTCAAGGATTTCAACGACTATTACGACGACAGTGTGAAGGCCAAGCTCGCCGGTATGCACGGCGGGTTGTCCACGCGCATGGGCGCGGCACTGCGCCACGCGGCTTCCTTCCTGTTCCGCCAGCCGGAGCAGAAGAAACTGATTCTATTGGTCACCGACGGCGAGCCGGCCGACATCGACGTGCGCGATCCGCAGTACCTGCGCCACGACACCAAGAAGGCCGTGGAAGAACTGGCCACGCGCGGTGTGAAAACATTCTGCCTGACGCTCGATCCGAATGCCGACGACTACGTCGCGCGCATCTTCGGACAGAAGAACTTCATGGTGGTCGATCACGTCAGTCGCCTGCCCGAGCGCCTGCCGATGCTGTATGCCGGACTGACGCGCTAGCGGGATATGGACCGAGGGTGACGAACCGGAACCCTCCAAAAGCAGGAAGTTCAAACAGGGATCGCAACGGCGCGGATTATGGCGTGCACGCTTGCCGCCAGGATGGTGGGCACAGGGTTTGACGCTGATTGTTATCAACGCTACGAGCCCGAGCAAACGCTGCTCTACCGGCTCGTCGAGCAGTATTACCCTGAATTTAACGCCCATCTGGCGTCCCGGGACTAGGTGCTGCACGGATTACGTGCAGCACGAATTCGCGGACTACCTTAAAGGCGGCCGTCTGGAGCACGGCTTCCTGCGGGTGCGTTACGACACCTGTCATGCCCGAGCAGCTCGTCGCCTTCAGCGGCATACTTCGCGGCTTTTGCCCGAGCTGCGGCGCGCAAGCGGCGTTGCTTGCACACCCGTGGCATGCAAGCGGCCGCTGCGCCATGAGCGGCAGCGGCCTGGTGCGGGATCGGTCGGCGTGTCGACTGGGCCTGCGGATCAGCCGGTATTGCGCATGCCGGCGGCAATGGCATTGATCGAGCGCAGCAGCGGGTCGAGCCATACGGACGGTGCCGTGTCGCTGCCCGGTTCGGCACGAAAGCGCTTGAGCAGCGCGATCTGGATGTGGTTGAGCGGATCGAGATACGGGTTGCGCCGCGACAGCGACAGTTGCAGCACCGGGTCGTCTTCGATCAGCGCCTCCGACTCGATGATTGTTAGCACTTGTTCCACGGTGCGCTCGAATTCGGCGTGCACCAGGGCGTACACCTGCTCGCGGACTGCGGGGTCGGCGCACAGTTCCGAATACTCGCGGGCGATCTTCATGTTGGCCTTGAATAGCGACATCTGGATGTTCGACAGAAACATCCGGAAGAACGGCCACTCCTTATACATCGCGCGCAACTGGCCGATGCGCGCGGGGTCGCCGCCGCTCCAGGTCGCAAGCGCGGTACCCAGGCCATACCAGGCCGGCAGGGTGTGACGCGCCTGCGCCCAGCCGAACACCCACGGGATTGCGCGCACCGAGGCCTTGGAACGGTCGACCTTGGTGCGGTGACTGGGACGCGAGCCGATGTTGAGCAGGCCGATCTCGTTGACCGGCGTGGCTTCGTAAAAGTAGTCGATGAATCCCGGCGTGCGGTCGGTGAGCGTACGGAAGTGTTCCTCGCCATGGCGCGCCAACTCGCGCATGATCGCCAAGTGCTCTTCGCGGTCGGGCACCACCGGTTTCACCAGGTTGAGGCTCGCCTTCATGAGGCTGGTCATGCCCATGGACAGCTCATACGACGCGGTCTCCGCGTTCGAGTACTTGTAATACAACACCTCGCCCTGCTCGGTGAACTTGATTTCGCCATGCACGGTGCCGGGCGGCTGCGACAGGATCGATTCGTGGGTCGGTCCGCCGCCGCGGCCGATGGTGCCGCCGCGGCCGTGGAAAAGCCGGCAACCGACAGCGCGCGCCGCCGTGAGTTCGGTGATTCGTTTCTGCGCCTCGTACAGATGCCAGGCCGAAGACAGCGCGCCACCGTCCTTGGCGGAGTCTGAATAGCCAAGCATCACTTCCTGCACATTGCCGGCGGCCTTTAACAGAGTGCTGTAGATGGGATTGTCGAGCAGTGTAACCAGCACCTGCTCGGCGTGTTCGAGATCGCTGATGGTTTCGAACAACGGTGCGATGCGGATCGTGCAGTGATAGCGCCCCATCCCGTCGCGTTGCGCGAGGTCGGCGAGCCGCGCCAGAAACATCACTTCCAGCACGTGGCTGGCGTGGTGCGTCATGGAGATCACGTAGGCACCGAAGGTGTCGGGCCCCACTTCCTCCTGCAAACGTGCCATGAGCCGGAACACGTCGAGCGTTTCGCGCGCGCGGTCGCCGAGACGCGTGCGCTCGAACTCCGGCGGCTCGCCGGCGATCAGTTGCGCGAGTCGTTCGATGCGCGCGGCTTCGTCCAGCGCCGGGTAGTCGGTTTGCCCGGCGGCCGCCAGAATCTCGGCCACCGCCGCGCTGTGCACCGACGACTCCTGGCGTACGTCGAGGCTCACCAGATGGAAGCCGAAGGTTTCGGCCAGCCGCACCAAGTCTTTGAGATCGCCGTCGGCGATGTTGCCGTCGCCGTGCGAGATCAGCGAATCGCGGATCAGGTAGAGGTCGTCGAGAAATTCCGCCGGTGCGGTGTAGGCCGCCTCACGGATGTGGCGCACGTTGTGCTTGCCGACTACCGCCAGCGTCTGTTCGAGTCGGTAGCGCATCAGGTACAGCTTGCGGCGGTAGGGTTCATTCTGGAATTGCGCTGGGTTGATGACGAACACCTCGCGTGTGAAACGCTCGTCGCGTCGCAGGCTGGTGCGCAGGCTTTCCAGCGGCGCGGCCATGCGCGCCGAGAACGTCAGCACCTTGGACAGTGCCGTGACCCGGGTGATGTACTCCTCCAGGATCACTTCGGCCTGCATGCGCACCGCGAGCTCGGTGGTCTCCGGCTTCACGAACGGATTGCCGTCGCGGTCGCCACCGATCCATGAGCCAAAGCGCAGGAAGCTCGGCACGCTCAACACTGGCCGGCCGTCCGGTCCCAAGCCGTAGGTGCGGCGCACGGCCTTCTCGATAAAGCGGTAGGTGGTGGGCACCGCCTGAAATAGGCTTTCGCGGAAGTAGTGCAGGCCGTTGCGGATTTCGGTGCGCACCTCGGGTCGCCGCAGTCGCACCTCGTCGGTCTTCCATAGAATCTGGACCTCACCGACCAGCTGGTCGGTGAGGTCTTGCGTATCTTCCGTACCGAGCCGCGGGTCGTTCAGGCGCTCGCCCAGCAAAAAGATGCGCCGCAGGCTTTGCATCAGGGTGCGGCGCCGCGCCTCGGTGGGGTGGGCGGTGAACACCGGCATGTACAGCAGCCGGTCGAGCAGCGTTTGCATGTCCGCGGCGGACACGCCCTGGGCATGAAACCAGCGGACGGTCTCGTCGAACGAGCCGCGCCACAACGGCCCACCGGCCCGCACCCAGCGGCGCCGCAGGCGGTGGTGAAACAGTTCCTCGGCGATGTTGACCAGCGAGAAGAAGATGCTGAATGCCCGCACCACGTGGGTCAGCATCTCGGGTTCGAGTCTGTCGATCTGCCGCATCAAGCGCGCGTGGCGTTTTGGGTCCGCATGCTTGTGCAGAGCGATGAAGCCGCGGCGCAGCGTTTCCACGGCCTTGTATACCTGGCCGCCGCTCTGGGCCTGCAACACCGCGCCCAGCTGCTGGCCAAAAAACTTGACGCGCTTGCGCAGGTCTTTGTCGTTGGCTACCGGATCCCACTTCGATACAGGCTGTTTCATCTTGCTTCCCACGTCGAATCGGGCCATCGCGGCCGGCAAAACCCCGACAATATCGGTTTTTACCGTCGGGGAACAAGGGGTGGGCGTGGATGACGCCGCGAGCGCGTTCGGCGGACTTTGCACCAACGCCTGCACGAGCGCCTGCCGATGCTGTATGCCGGGCTTACAAGATGAGTCTGAATCAGCCGGCTGTTTTGCGCCCGACGGTCTTGGTCGGCAGCAGCGGGCATTCACCCTGTTCGGCGTGATGGCACGAGATGTCGCTCATGTGCTTGGGCGCCTGCTTGAGATAATCCAGGAAGGTGCGTGCCACTACCGACAGTTGCTTGCCGGATGGATAGGCGACGTACCAGTGACGTTCGATCGGAAATCCCTCGACGTTTAGGATCGCGAGTTGCCCCATCGGGGCATCGAGCGCGAGCGTGTGCCGCGAGAGCACCGACACGCCGAGCCCGCCGACGATGGCCTGCTTGATCGCCTCGTTGCTGCCTAGTTCCATGCGCACTTTCATTTTGAGTCCGTGCGCGGCAAACAGTCGTTCGGCCGCCATGCGCGTGCCGGAGCCCGGTTCGCGCAGCAGGAACGGCTCCTCGGCGAGGCGCGCAATGGGAATTTTCTTTTTTCCCGCCAAGGGGTGGTTCGCGGGTGCGAGCACCACCAGCGGGTTCTCCAGAAACGGTTCGGCGACCGCTTCGAGTTCCTCCGGCGGCTGGCCGAGGATGCAGAGATCGTCCAGGTTGTCGGCGAGGCGTTCGAGGATGCGCTCGCGGTTCGACACCTTGAGCGAAACCTCGATGCCCGGGTATCGCTGGCAGAACGGTCCCAGCAGCCGCGGCGCAAAATACTTGGCCGTGGTCACGACCGCCAGTCGCAGCGCGCCCTGTTTCAGCCCCTTCATGTCGGCCACCAGCATCTCGAAGCGCGTGAAGTGTTCGAAGATTTCGCGGCTGGTCTTGTGCAGCTCGCGCCCCGCGTCGGTCAGATAAATCTTTTTCCCCACCTGCTCGAACAGCGGCAGGCCGACGGCCTCGGCGAGTTTCTTGATCTGCATCGAGACGGTGGGTTGGGTGAGAAACAATTCCTCGGCGGCACGGGTAAAACTGCCGAGCCGGGCGATGGCTTCAAAAACCTCGAGTTGGCGCAGCGTGCTGTGGCGCATGAGGCGATCCTGTATCGATATAAATAATAAATATAGACGTTAGTCTATCAATAATATCGAAAAGATTGACTGTTATTGATGATTCCACTTCGGCAGCATGCCGGCTGCGTACTGAAATAAATCCCTGAAAAACGGAGGGTTACGACTCTCCAGGGCGGATTATTCGTCATAAGGGGCCGGTGCGGAACGGTTCAATCAAAAACTCTGGAGGCAGTCATGGGCAAAAACGAAACCCTTAAGGAAGGGAAAGAACGCTATAAAGCTGGCGTCATCCCGTACAAGAAAATGGGCTACTGGGAGCCCGATTACAAACCCAAGGATACCGACATCATCGCGCTGTTCCGCATCACGCCGCAGCCGGGCGTGGATCCGGACGAGGCCGCGGCCGCCGTCGCCGGCGAGTCGTCCACCGCCACCTGGACCGTGGTCTGGACCGACCGCCTGACCGCCTGCGAACTGTACCGCGCCAAGGCCTACCGCGTGGACCCGGTGCCGAACACCGGACCGGGTACCAAGAACGAGGCCCAGTATTTCGCCTATATCGCCTATGACCTCGATCTGTTCGAGGAAGGCTCGATCGCCAACCTGACCGCAAGCATCATCGGCAACGTGTTCGGCTTCAAGGCGGTCAAGGCGCTGCGTTTGGAAGACATGCGCATCCCGGTCGCCTACCTCAAGACCTTCCAGGGTCCGGCCACCGGTATCGTCGTGGAGCGCGAACGCCTCGACAAATTCGGCCGCCCGCTGCTCGGCGCCACCACCAAGCCCAAGCTCGGCCTGTCCGGCCGCAACTACGGCCGCGTGGTGTATGAAGCGCTCAAGGGCGGTCTCGATTTCGTGAAGGACGACGAGAACATCAACTCGCAGCCGTTCATGCACTGGCGCGATCGCTTCCTCTATTGCATGGAAGCGGTGAACAAGGCCTCGGCCGCCACCGGCGAAGTAAAGGGGCATTACCTCAACGTCACCGCCGGCACCATGGACAAGATGATCGAGCGCGCCGAGTTCGCCAAGAGCCTCGGCTCGGTGATTATCATGATCGATCTCGTGATCGGCTACACCGCCATTCAAACCATGGCCGAGTGGGCGCGCAAGAACGACATGATCCTGCATCTGCACCGCGCCGGCAATTCGACCTATTCGCGCCAGAAGAATCATGGCATGAACTTCCGCGTGATCTGTAAGTGGATGCGCATGGCGGGTGTGGACCACATCCACGCCGGCACCGTGGTCGGCAAGCTCGAAGGCGACCCGCTCATGATCAAGGGCTTCTACGACACCCTGCGCGAGACGCACACGCCGATGTCGCTCGAGAACGGCCTGTTCTTCGATCAGGACTGGGCCTCGCTCAACAAGGTCATGCCGGTGGCCTCCGGCGGCATTCACGCCGGCCAGATGCACCAGCTGCTGCACTATCTGGGCGAAGACGTGATCCTGCAGTTTGGCGGCGGCACCATCGGTCATCCCATGGGTATTCAGGCGGGTGCGACGGCCAACCGCGTGGCGCTGGAAGCCATGGTGATGGCGCGCAATGAAGGCCGCGATTACATGAAGGAAGGCCCGCAGATTCTGGAAGCGGCCGCCAAGACGTGCAGCCCGCTCAAGGCCGCGCTGGAGACGTGGAAAGACATCAGCTTTAACTACGAATCCACCGACACCGCAGACTTCGTGCCAACCACCACGGCCAGTGTTTAACGCTTAGGAGAAACAATCATGATGACCAATCCCGGAAATCGCCTTACCCAAGGCCAGTTTTCCTTTCTGCCCGACCTGACCGACGCGCAGATTACCGCGCAGATCAAATGGGCGCTGCAGCATGGCTGGGCGGTGAGTGTGGAGTACACCGACGATCCGCATCCGCGCAACACCTATTGGGAAATGTTCGGCATGCCGATGTTCGACCTCAAGGATCCCGCCGGGATCCTGCTGGAGATCAATAACTGCCGCAAGACCTTCCCCAATCACTACATCCGCGTGATGGCGTTCAACTCCACGCGCGGCGGGGAAAGCCCGGCCATGTCATTCATCGTCAACCGTCCGAAGAAAGAGCCTGGTTTCGGCCTGTCACGGCGCGAAGTGGAGGGCCGGCATATCCATTACACAATCCATTCCTACGCCACCGACAAACCGGAAGGTGAGCGCTACAGCTGATTGCAGTGTGGAAATCCCTCTCCCTACGGGAGAAGGTGGAGGTGAGGGCGTTAATATTTCCCTCATCCCTGCCCTTCTCCCGAAGGGAGAAGGGCGTGTTCATATCCGGTGGAGTAGCAGCATGAGCCAGACCAAAACCGACGTCGCAGAAAAACCACATATTGCCGTAGCGGACGACGTCGTCGATCTCGAGGCCGAGTTCAAGGCCTCCAACATTCAGGAAGTACTCGACAAGCTCGACCGCGAGCTGATCGGGCTCAAGCCCGTCAAGACGCGCATCCGCGAAATCGCGGCGCTGTTACTTGTGGACCGGTTGCGCAAGCAGTTCGCGCTGACCTCGGCGACGCCGACGCTGCACATGAGTTTCACCGGCAACCCCGGCACCGGCAAGACCACGGTGGCCATGCGCATGGGCGAGATCCTGAAGCGCCTCGGTTACGTGCGCGAGGGTCACCTCGTGACCGTCACCCGCGACGACCTGGTCGGCCAGTACATCGGCCACACCGCGCCCAAGACAAAGGAGGTCATCAAGAAGGCCATGGGCGGCGTGCTGTTCATCGACGAGGCCTATTATCTTTACAAGCCCGAGAACGAGCGCGACTACGGCGCCGAGTCGATCGAAATCCTGTTGCAGGTCATGGAGAACAACCGCGACGACCTGGTGGTGATCCTGGCCGGCTACAAGGACAAGATGGACAAGTTCTTCCTGAGCAACCCCGGCATGCGCTCGCGCATCGCGCACCACCTGGATTTTCCGGACTATTCCGCGGACGAGCTGATGGCCATCGCCAAGCTCATGCTGGCTAGCCAGAACTACCGCTTCAGCCCGGAGGGCGAAAAGGCCTTCGCCGAATACGTTCCGCTTCGCATGAAACTGGCGCACTTCGCCAACGCGCGCTCGATACGCAACGCGCTGGACCGCGCCCGGCTGCGCCAGGCGAACCGCCTGTTCGCCGGCGCGAAGAAGAAGCTCACCAAGCTCGATCTCATCACGCTTGAGCCGGAGGACATTCTGGTGAGTCGTGTCTTCAAGGAAGGCCAGCCCGACAGCGAGGCGAGCTGAGCGTCGGGCATTGGCAGCAGAAAAACTCGATTCGCCTTAGTGAAATGTTGATTTATATGATCATCGGCCGTAAAGGCGCGAAGGACGCAAAGGCGCGAAGGACGCAAAGCAAATTTCGGGCGAATAAAACCCGAGAAATCTTTGCGCTCTTTGCGCCGTTGCGGCAAGAACTCACAAATCAGGAGGGACCATGCCGCTAGTGGACATGCGTGACATGCTGAAGCATGCTTACCGCAACGGCTACGCGGTGGGCAGCTTCGATCTGGTGAGCCTCGATTTCCTCGAGGCGATCCTCGGCGCCGCGCACAACTGCCGCGCGCCGGTCATCCTGAGCCTGGCCGAATCGCACTTCGAGCATTACGACTTCGAGCTCGCCATGGCCGCCAGCGAAAAGGCGGCGCGCCGCGCCGACGTGCCGGTCGCCATCCATCTCGACCGCGGCGCCTCGTACGAATCTGCGGTGCGCGCCATCAACCTCGGCTGCAACGGCGTGATGGTCGATGCCTCGCGCGAATCCTTCCCGGTCAACGTGGCGCAGACGCGGCGCCTGGTCGAGACAGCGCACGCCTGCGGTGCGGCGGTGGAGGGCGAGCTGGGCTGTGTCGCGGGCGTGGCAGGCGCGGAGGCCGCCAAGCACCCGGGCGAGAACCACTACACCTCAGTGGAGGAGGCCAAGGCCTACGTGGCGCGTACCGGCGTGGACTGCCTCGCGGTTTCCATCGGCACAGTGAACGGGCGTCTGCGCGGCAAGCCCAAGCACGATTGCGAGCGCCTCAAGCGCATCAGCGACGCGCTGAAAATTCCGCTGGTGATCAACGCCGGCATTGGTTTGGCCGATGAGCAGTATCGTCGGTTGATTTCTCACGGCGTGGCCAAGATCAACTGCTCCCGCGTGCTCGCGGAAGTCGCTGGCAACCGCATTCGCAACGCGCGCGCCGATGCCCGTGGCGGCTATACCGGCCTGGTGCAAGACGTTCGGCAAGGCATCCGCGAGGAGGTCGAGCGCTGCATGCGCCTGTGGGGTTCCGCCGGCCGCGCGGCCGAGGTGTTGGTGCAATGCCAGGCGTGGCAGCCGGTCGAACATGTGATCCTTTATAATGTCGAGCACGCCCCGGACGCGCAGGTCGAAGCCATGATGGCACGCGGGCGTGAGATGCTGTCGATGATCCCGGGGGTGCGCCGGGTTGTCACCGGCTGGGCCGTGGCCGACAAGCCGCGCTACCGGTTTTGCTGGCTGATCGAATTCACACACCGTGCGGTGATAGACTCCTATCGTGAACATCCACTGCACAGGCAATTTGTCGACAACCTGTTCCGGCCGCTCGCGGTCGATCGGGTGTCGGTGGATTTCGAGCATGTCGACGCTGTGCCGCTCATGGCCGTCAGCAGGGTCCGGGAAAGCGCCGGCGGCTGAATCCCTTCTGAATATACAGTCCATGACAAGCGTCGGCACGCCGCGGATGGTGCCGTCGCCGCGCATCCTTATTACAGAATCACCATGAACGAAATCAGGAAATTGATCGACGGTTTTCAGCGCTTCCGCGCGCAGCACTATGAACGCGACGGCGCGCCGTTCAGGCAGCTGGTCAGCCAGGGCCAATCGCCCAAGATCATGGTCGTCGCCTGCTGCGACGCGCGAGTCGATCCGGCGATCGTCACCGACTGCGATCCCGGCGATCTGTTCGTGGTGCGCAACGTGGCCAACTTGGTGCCGCCCTTCGAGGAAGGCGGCGGCTACCACGGCACCTCGGCGGCGCTCGAGTTCGCGGTGCGCTGCCTGCACGTCGGGCACGTGATCGTGATGGGCCATGCGCGCTGCGGCGGCATCCGCGCGCTGCTTGGCGATATCCGTTTCGAGGGCAGTGCCGGCCAGTTCATCACACCGTGGATGTCGATCGCCGAGCAGGCGCGCCGCGAGGTGGCCGCGACCCACGGCGCGGAGGACGTCGAATTGCGCGCCGCGGCCTGTGAACGGGCGGCAATGCGCGTGTCGCTCGGCAATCTAATGAGCTTCCCGTTCGTGCGCGCTGCCGTGGCGGCCGGGCAACTCCAGGTGCACGGCTGGTATTTCGATCTCGATCGCGGCGAACTGCACGGCTACGACCCGGCCGCCGGCCGCTTTGTGCTGCTCGCCGCCGGTGTGGCGGGACTGGAGACGTCGACCACACTGTCGTGAGCCGTATGCTGCACGGCTGGTGCAGGGCGAGGGTCGGTACTCGTCGGCGTTACCTTGTTTCGACGACATTCAGCTTGCTTTGGCATCGACCGCTTTTTCAGGCAGGATGAGGTGCGAAAACTCCGCAACCGTCACCGGCCGACTGAACAGATAACCCTGCATAATGTGACAACCCAGCGCACTGAGAAAATCGCGTTGCGCGGCTGTCTCAATACCCTCGGCGATAAGTGCCAGATGCAGGCTGCGCCCCAGACCGACAATGGCGCGTGCGATCGCACCACTGTTTTCGTCGCTTGGCAGGTTTCGCACGAAGGCGCGGTCAATTTTGAGCGTGTCGATGGACAATCGATGCAGATAACTGAGCGATGAATATCCAGTGCCGAAATCATCCACCGCCAGCCGCACACCCAGTTCAACGAGCTGCTGGATATTTCTTTCCACCACCAGGTCCTGACGCACCAACATGCTCTCGGTGATCTCGAGTTCGAGCAAATGCGGTGCCAGGCTGTAACGGGTCAGCGCGGCAGCCACCTGCCGCGGCAATATCGCGTCGCGCAACTGGTGGCTCGACACATTGACTGACATGCGCAGGCCGGCGGCACCCTGCGCTTGCCACTCAGCGAGCTGCGCGCACGCCGCATCCAGCACCCAGACGCCGACAGGATTGATGAGGCCGGTCTCCTCGAGCAACGGGATAAACTCGTCCGGCATCACATACTGGCCGTTGCCCCGCTGCCAGCGCAACAGCGCCTCGGACCCGACCACGCGTCCGCTCAGTACGTCATACTGCGGCTGATAATGCAGAATATACTCGTTGCGCCGTATGGCTTCGCGCAACTCGTTTTCCATGGTCAAGCGCTCGCCAGCGCTGGCATTCATGTCCGATGAATAGAATACAAGCGTGTTGCGACCCAGATCCTTGGCACGATACATGGCGGTATCGGCATTTTTGAGCAGGGTGTCGGCATCACGGCCATTGTTTGGATAGAAACTGATGCCGATGCTGGCGGAAACGTGCAGCCGCGCTCCGTCGATCAGAAATGGATCGTGCAGAGCCTCCAGCAACTTGTGCGCCACCTTCGCGACATCCTCGGGTTGCCGGATTCCTTCAATCAAGATAACGAATTCATCGCCACCGTGACGGGTGAGTGTGTCCTCTTTGCGCAGATGCTGTCGCAGGCGGCTGCCGATCTGGCCCAACAGCTGATCGCCGATTGAATGACCGAGCGTGTCGTTGATCACTTTGAACCTGTCGATATCCACGAACAACACCGCCACCAGTTGGCCAGCGCGTTCGGCGTGGGCCATGACGAGGTCGAGTTTTGCCTGCAGCGAAATCCGGTTTGGAAGACCCGTGAGATGATCGTGTTGCGCCAGGTGACGCATGCGCTCTTCCGCGCGGACGCGTTCTGACACCGACGCCGCCAGCACCATGCCAGTGACCGCGAGTACATTGGTGTAGAGCCACAACAATATAAGACTCTCAAGCGCGGAAGACCGGACAAAGGGGCCGTGCCCGGCAATAATGTTCGCCAGAATAATGATCCCGATCACAAGCGTGGCGCCGGTTGCCCCGCGCATGCCAAACCGCAAAGCCGCCCAGGTGAGCAGCGGAAATGTCATGAAGTCAAGTGGCCATGGCGGCTCATGCGCAGACAATTGTGAGCCGAAAATGAGTTGCGTCACGAGCGCGAGCGTCACCAGCAGCAACCCGGCCTCGATCCGTCGACCCGGCGCCGAGCGTTCGCCAGCCCCGCGCCACCAGGCCAGCAGGAACGATGCAAACACCAGATCACCCATGGCGTCGCCCATCCACCAGGTCACCCACGCCTCCGGCGCATGATCCCACGGAATCACACCGGCGTATGCCAGCGTCAGCGACCCGATCGAGGCGCTGAGGGTGGTGCTGAGACCTGCCGCGAGCAGCACTAACAGCACCACATCTCGAATCCGTGTCAGCCGGGTTTGAAAGCCGGCCAGACGTAATAGATAGAAACCGGCAACGGCCTCGAGGCAGTTGCCCACGGCAATCCCGCTAGCCGTATCAATGGCAATGCTGGTCGTGCTATTGACGGCGAGCGCGCCAAGAAACACTGCCGGCCAGAGGCGTGCACCAAACACCAGCAGCGCGAACAAGGCGATGCCGGAGGGTGGCCAGAGCAGCGTGACATTCTCACTGATGGTGGAAAAATCGAGGCCGAGCTTTGCCGAGATGAAATAGACAATGGCGAGGACCGCCCCTTGGAGCCACAACAGCTTGCGCGGCGGCGTGGCCATCGCCGGTTTGTCCTTACTCGTGATTGTCTCCAACGCTGTGCCTCGCAAAAACAAACGGTTCACACGAAAAGCCGCCCCTGTCCATCGATTCGTCGGTATCGCCGTGGACAGTTCCCACGAAGCCATCAGGGTGATGGAGACAGGCCTATTAATATAAGTTGTAAGTATAGACCGGGTATTCGCCGGTAATTCCGGCTTGTTTCGCTGTTTTCGGGACGCGTGTGGCTTGAAGCGCTGGATGAAAAACAACGATCAGGGTAATTAGACGAAGCCCCAAAGCCAACGCGGGGTGATGCGCGGGTGAGTCTCGGTGGGCAGGGCTTCGGCAATGGCGTAGTGCATCCTTGGCCGGAATCCCCTGGCGATAGGCGCGGCCCGAGACCATCGCACAGTAGCGGTCGGTCAGACCCAGCATCATCACCGGCAGGGTGCGGATTCGCCCTTGAGACTGTTCGGGTAGCCGCTTCCATCCTGGCGCTCGTGATGTTCCAGTACATAGCGCAGCCAGGCCTCATCGGTGACCCCCGCGCGTTGCAGCATTTCCACGGCACGCTGGGGATGATTGTCGATCGCCAGTCGTTGGGCCGGGTGTGGGCGGTTCGCTTTGATTCTGCAATTCGTCCTACAGGGCGATCACAGCGCAATTCTGGGTGAGTGCCGCGCTCAACAGCGGGCGGAGCTCATCCGTCGTCATGCCCTGCCGCACCTCAATCAGGTTGCAGAGGATGGTCACATGCAGGGGATGGTATAGGGTGTAACGCGGTGTGTGGCAGAGGCACTGCGCCCAGGGCCGCTTCGGCATCCTGATGGCACAACGACTGAACAGCATCGACAATCGCCTGGATTCTCGTGCCGGAGTCGGGCTCTCCACTTTCCAGATGCTGGAACGCTCGATCAAGCTGGCCCGCGCGGTCATCGAAAAGCATAAACGGATCATCCGGCGCGGCGGGTGGCGCTTCCTGTTCAGGAGCGGATGTGTGTCCGGGGTCGGCGGAGCGATACATGCCTCGTTCGAGAAGCGCCAGGAGTTGCTGTTCATTGGCGATGACATACCCGTCTCGTAACAGGAGCTTCCCTGCTTGATCAAACACCGGCCAAGCAAGGGCCTCGCCCACCCTGAGCTCGTCGTTGTGGATACGGATTTCGTCACATGCTTTCCTATCGCAGCCGTCGGGTTTATTCGAGTCCACTGAACGACCGATGGTTATTTTCGGTCTTGTTTCTTGATTGTAATCAATTGAACAAGCCAGCAGGGGCTCACCAATGGATCTGTCTGCCAATCAAAAGTAGATAGAAGAATATCGGTAGAAGCTAATAGAGAACCATAGGTGCTTCCCGTTGGCATGTCCACATTGCGACGGGGCGAACACAGCGCTGGTCACTCGACGTCGATCCGGTTGATTTGTATCAAGCCCGGTGCCGAAACTAGCCGGTGAACGACAGGCGCTGGCGCATCATACGGCGCTCATTACTGACTGCGACCCCGGTGACTGTTTGTGGTCCGCAATGTTGCCAACCGGGTACCGCGTATGAACAGCGCGGCAGAGGCCGGTGCGGCAAAGTGTCGAACACTCTGCCGCCTCGAAGACGCTGTGCAGCAAGACTTTCATCCCGCCTCGCCTGGGCCACCGCGTCAGAACGACGTGGACTGGTCCAAGCAATGGTGATGCAGGCTGTAGTTTTAGTAATGTGTCGTTTTCAACCTTCTTATCTTTCCGGTGATATGATCCGGCAGCTTGTTTCCGACCGTCCAAAATACTTTGTGGTTCTGGCCGAGATGGCACGTTCGGGGCAGCCAGACGCAAAAGGAAGTAATGACAAGAATCACCAGACAGCCGGACCGTGGGAGGATCACCGATGATCGATATTGTCGTGCCCGCCCTGCTGGTGCTGACCGGTATCTGCGTCTATGCCGCGATCAATCATTTCTCGATCGGTCTGAAACGTCCCTTCGACCGGGCCCATCTTCTGTTCGCCGGCATGTGTGTGATGGCGGTCCTGCACGGTCTGACGCATATTCTGATGCACCGCGCGCAGACCGGGGCCGACATGCTCACCGCACTCAAACTGAACCTCTCGGCAGTCGCTGGGCTGCACTTTCTGCTGCTCTGGTTTATCGCCGAATTCACCCAGGTTCGTCCACAACGGCTGTTGCTGGGTCTGAGCGTGGCAATTGCCGCGCTCATCGTGCTCAATCTGGTCCTGCCCTATGGCTTGCAGTACGTGGGTCCGCCGACGCTCGACTACATTCATCTGCCCTGGGGCGAAACGCTGGTCAATCCGGCCGGGGTGAATGGCAACTGGTTCCGGTTCAGCGTGCTGACCGCGACGGTTCTGTACATCTATGGTCTGATTGCTTTCGTCTCAGCCTATCGGCGTGACCGCAAGGGCGTTACGCTGGCCATGTTCTGCACCATGGCGGTGCTGGTGGCTACGGCCGTGGAAGGCATCCTGGTGCGTGCCGGCGTCATCCAGTTTATCCATCTGGGCCCAGCGGGCTTTCTGATTCTGGTCGTCTTCATGAGCGTGGCCCTGAGCCACGAGACCCGGCAACGGCTACAGCGTTCGGAACGCCGCTTTCGTCTCCTGGTGGAGCAATCGCCGTTCAGTATCCAGGTGCTGGCGCCAGACGGGCAGACCCGCCAGGTCAACGCCGCCTGGGAAAGACTCTGGGGCATGCCGGCCGAGGCGCTCGGCCCCTACAACATCCTGCAAGACCGGCAGCTGGTCGCGCGCGGTATCATGCCGTACCTCGAACGTGGTTTCGCCGGGTCAGCCAGTGAAATTCCACCGATTGTGTACAACCCGGCGAGCAATCCGGATGTACACGGCCCGTCCCGCGACCGCTGGGTACGCGGTTATATCTACCCGATCAAGGAGGCGGCCGGTGCCGTGCGCGATGTGATCCTGATGCACGAGGACGTGACCGAGAAGAAGCGCGCCGAGGACGCAATCCGGTTGATGGCCGCCGGCGTCTCGGCCGAAGGCGGCGAGCAGTTTTTCCAGCAACTCGCGCAGAGCCTGGCGGGCATTTTCAATGCCGACATGGCACTGGTCGGCACCTTGGACGATCACGATCCGCAGACCATCACGACCCTGGCGTTCTGGGCACACGGGAACATCGCACCCAACATTAGCTATGCGCTCGCGGGCACGCCCAGCGCTCAGGTCATGGGCCAGGCCACCCGCATCTATCCGCGCGACGTGCAACGCCTGTTTCCGAACGACCGCCTGCTCGCCGCCCGCCAGGTCGAGGGCTATATCGGCACACCCCTGTTGGATGCCGCGGGAAAGCCGCTCGGCCTGCTGGCCGTGATGCACGGTCAGCTGCTCGAACACGTCGAGCAGGGGCGGGAGATTCTCGACATCTACGCGGCGCGCGCCGGCGCCGAACTGGCGCGCCGCAAGGTGGAGGCACAGGTTCGGCGTATGGCCTATCAGGACTACCTGACCGGTCTGGCCAGCCGGTCGCTGCTGCACGAACGGCTCACCGAGATCCTGGCGCGATCGCACCGGACTCGGGAATGCGGGGCCTTGCTGATGATCGACCTCGACCATTTCAAGACCATCAACGACGCGCTCAGTCACGATGTCGGTGACGAAGTGCAGCGCGCCGTGGGCCGTCGTCTGAGCGAAGTGGCTAGCCCCCATGTGTTCGTGGCGCGACTCGGGGGAGACGAATTCGTGGCGCTGCTCGCGACCGATGATGCCGATATGGAGCGTACCCGGCAAACCGCTCTGGACCTGGCGCGGCAGATCATGGAAAGGCTATCGAGCCTGATCTACGTGGGCGAGCGCAGCTTCTCGGTGGGCGCCAGCATCGGCATCGTGCCGTTCCCCATCGATAGCGAGACCGAGCAGGACCTCTTGCGCCACGCCGACATGGCCCTGTACCGCGCGAAAAGCCTGGGGCGCGCCAATGTCCAGTTTTATCTCCCCAGCTTGCAGTATGCCGCCGACACCCGCTTGCAGCTGGAGGCGGGCCTGCGACGCGTGATCGCCGGCCATGAACTGGAACTGCAATTCCAGCCGCTCGTCGATGTCAGCGGACGGTCCCTCGGCGCCGAGGCGCTGCTGCGCTGGCACCACCCGGAGATGGGCGACATTCAGCCGGCCACCTTCATCCCAGTGGCCGAGGAAACCGGGATGATTCACGACATCGGCCAATGGGTGCTCAACCGCGCCTGCGAACGGCTGAATGCCTGGCAGCAGGCTGCGGTTCCGCTCGGCGGACGGCTGTCAATCAATGTCTGTGCCTGGCAATTCGCCCGGGTGGATTTCGTCCAGCAGCTGCGCGCGACGCTAGCCGCGCAGCGGGTCGATCCGCGCCGGCTGATGCTGGAGCTGACCGAGTCCGCCCTGTTATATGACCTGGACGAGGCGGTTGAGAAGCTGAAGGCGCTGCGTGCGCTTGGTCTGCACATCGCGTTGGACGACTTCGGCACCGGCTATTCGTCGCTTGCCTATCTGCGCGATCTGCCGCTCGACCATATCAAGATCGACAAGAGCTTCGTCGCGGAGCTCGACAAATCGGTGGACAATCCGCTGGTGGAGAGCATGATCGCCATCGGACACCACATGCGCCTGGGCGTGGTCGCGGAAGGCGTCGAAACCGAGAATCAGCGCGCGGTCCTGATGCAGATGGGGTGTGAATGCTTTCAGGGCTACCTGTACACGCACCCACTGCCAGAAGGGGAATTTCTCCAGTGGCTATCTCGCCATCACGCGCACAGTCTGTGTTAGTCGGCGCACCGGCCGGCGGTACGTTAGAATTATGCCCATGAATTCCGCACGCGAGCGCATGGTGGAGGTGGCGGTCGGTGTCCTCCAGCGTGCGGACGGCTGTGTGCTGCTTGCCGAGCGCCCACGCGGCAAGCCGTGGGCCGGTTACTGGGAATTTCCCGGCGGCAAGATCGAGGCCGGTGAGGATGTGCGCACGGCGCTGACCCGCGAGTTGCATGAAGAACTCGGCATCGAGATCGAGCGCGGATATCCGTGGATCAGCGTCGACTACCGTTATCCGGAAAAGCGCGTGCGCCTGAACTTCTATCGCGTGCTCGGCTGGCATGGCACACCGCACGGGCGTGAAGGACAACGGTTGTCGTGGGAAGACCCGCAGCTGGTTGGGGTACAACCGCTGCTGCCGGCCAACGAAAAAATTCTGCACGCGCTGCGTCTGCCGGCGGTCTATGCCATCACCCATGCCGCGCGCGATGGTGTGGCGGCGTTCTTGCCACGACTGGACGCGGCACTCGAACATGGCCTGCGTCTGATCCAGGTGCGTGAGCCGCAGATGGATGCCGAGACGTTGCAACACTTTGCACGTGAGGTCGTGACGCGTGCGCATCGCTATGGCGCACGGGTGCTGGTGAACAGCGACGCCGCGCTGGCAGACGCGGTGGGCGCGGATGGTGTGCATCTGCCGGCACGGCAATTGCTGCAACGCACGGCACTGCCGGCCGCTGAATTCTGGGCGGCCTCCTGTCACGATGCGGCGGAACTGGCGCGTGCTGCCGAACTGCAGGCGCGTTTCGTGGTGCTGTCACCGGTGTTGCCAACCGCCAGTCACCCGCAGGCGCCGGGCCTGGGCTGGGAGCGCTTCGCACAACTCGTGCATCACTATCCGCTGCCGGTGTATGCGCTCGGCGGCATGCGGCTCGATCTGCTCGAGACCGCCATGGCGCATGGCGCGCAGGGTGTGAGTCTGATGCGCGGCATCTGGTAGTTACACGATTGGCCAGTCATTTCCGGGCGTTTCCGGTGGTCCCCGGCGGCAGATGGGTGCGGCGCCCGGAAATTGCCCTGAAATCGGTAAATTTGTCTCAATGGAGGGCGAGGGGGATACTGGCGCTGGGTCGAACCCGGCGACTATATAATATAGGATAGACGTTGGTTGGATTTTGCCCGACCGGTGGCGACCACAGGGAGTGTCTCCATGCAGGTTTCGAACCCGGCGTCGACAGTCAGCGGGAGTACTAGTCGTGCGCTCAGCGCCGCCGAGTGCCGGCGGCGTTTTCGCTGGCTGATATTCCATACCTGGAACATTCCCCCGGTCTTCGGTCTCGGTTTCATTTTGCTCATTGGCGTGCTCACGCCAGCGCAGATCCTCGGCATCCTGACCACCCCGCTCGAGCCGGCCTACATTCTCGGCTGGCTGGCGTTTGCGATGTGGTTCCTGCCACGCACCATGCGCCCGCTCGCCGACTGGCTGGATGGCAAGCCGGGCAGCAGCCCTGAGCAGGCGGTGCGCGCGGTCCGGCGCTTCCCGCTGCGCTTCTGGACCACGTTTCTGATCTATCTGGCGATCGCTCCGGCCTCAGTAATTCTCGCCGCCAAGATCTACACCGGATTTGTTGCGACCCCGTACGACTGGTTTCGCATCGAACTCGTGGCGCTGATCGTCTCGATCATCGTCGGCCTGCCGATCTTTTTCCTGATCTTCGATCTGTTCGGGCAGGCGCTCGGCGGGGCCGAACTCAAGCGTCCGATCATTACCGTCAAGACCAAGGTGTTCCTGATCGGTGCGTTGGTGCCGCTGCTGATTGACACCATGCTGGTGCAGTACTACTGGACGCGCACCGGTTACTTCAGCTTCGAGACCTTTGGCGTGTGGCTGCTGCTGGAACTGCTCGCGATCGGCGGCAGTCTGATTTTCGCGCACAGCTTCGGCCAATCGCTCGACCCGCTGCAGCGGCTGATCGGCGCGCCGCGGCCGTTACCGGAAGCGAGCGTTGCGGCGCTGCGCCCGCGCTCGACCGACGAGCTCGGGCAGCTTACCGCCGACTACCGCCTGTTGCTCGACGAACTGCGCCTGCGCAACGAGATCCTCGAACTCAACAACCGGCTGTTACGCAGTTCCGGCGGAGAAGGCGGTACGGCCGCTGTGTTCACCGCTGTGGTGGATCTGTGCCGGCAGGCGATCGGCGCCGACCAGTCATTTCTGATTGTGTACGATGCAGGCTCCAATTGCCTGATGGGCGTGGCGCAGAGCGGTTCCGACTATCGCCCGGACGGACATTATCGTCTGGCGCTCGACGATCAATCGATGGCAGTCTGGGCCTTCACGCACCGCGAGACTGTCGTGATCGAGAATGCGTCGAGCGATCCGCGTGTCAGTCAGGCGCTGCGCACGCGCTTTGGTATCCAGTCGGCGATGGCGACGCCGCTGCGGCTGGGCACCGAGACTCTCGGCGTGTTGATGGTAGCGCATACGGCCAGCGCGTATGCCTACGGCGCGCGTGAAGCAGCCCTGCTCGAAGGTCTGGCGCGCGAGGCCGCGTTCGCACTCCATACCCAGCGCCTGCGACAGGAACGCGAACGGGCCGAAGCCGGACGCCGCGAACAGGTGGAGCAGGTGCGCCTGCTCATGGATGCCACCGAAGAGGGAATCTACGGTCTGGACACCGATGGCTATTGCACCTTCATCAACGGCGCGGCACTGCGCATGCTGGGTTACCGGCAGCCCGAGGACCTGCTGGGTCGCAATCTGCACGAATTGATTCATCACACACTTTCGGACGGCCGGACCTATCCCGAGGAGCAATGCCGGGTGCGACTGGCGACGCTGGCCGGGGAGACCGCGCACACTGATGAGGAGGTGCACTGGCGCGCCGATGGCACGAGTTTCCCGGTGGAATACTGGTCGCGACCGATCGTGCGCGCCGGCCGTACGGTGGGTACCGTGGTGTCATTTGTCGACATCTCCGAGCGCAAGCACGCGGAGGAACAGAACCGGCGCACGTCTGCGTTGCTGGATTCGGTCATCGAGAACCTTCCCAACATGCTTTTCCTGAAGCGCGCTTCCGATCTGCGCTTCGAGCTGTTTAACAAGGCCGGCGAGGAATTGCTCGGACTGAAGCGTGCGGACCTGTTGGGGAAAAATGACTACGACCTTTTTCCAAAGGAGCAGGCCGACTTCTTCACCGGGAAGGATCGTGCCGTGCTGGCGACCAGCGGGCCCGTCGACATACCGCAAGAGCCCATCGATACCCGCACGCGTGGCCAGCGCATTCTGCATACGAGGAAATTGGCGCTGCGAAATAGCCGCGGCGAACCGGAGTACCTGCTTGGAATCTCCGAGGATGTTACCGAGCACATACAGGCGCAGCTTGCCGTCCAAAAGAGCGAGGCGCGCTTCCGCTTGATCATCGAAGCCTCGCCGGTGCCGTATGCGCTGAATGACGAAAACCAGAACATCACCTACCTCAATCCCGCGTTTGTGCGCACGTTCGGCTACACGTGCGACGACATCCCCACGCTTGCCGATTGGTGGCCGCGGGCCTATCCAGATCCGGTCTATCGCCAATGGGTGGCAACGGAATGGGCGGTACGGCTTGACCGGGCCCGCGCGCAGGGATCGGCATTCGAACCGATGGAACTCAATATTCGCTGCAAGGATGGCTCCCGAGCTACGGTGGTGGCCTCGGCGGCTTCGCTTGGAAAGGTCTTCGCTGGAACGCACTTGGTTATCCTCTATGACATCACAGCGCGCAAGCAGGCCGAGCAGGCCCTGCGAGCCAGCGAAGAACGCCTGCGCACGATCCTGGAAACGGAGCCCGAGTGCGTCAAGATCCTGGCCGCGGATGGCGGTCTGGTCGAGATGAACCCGGCCGGGCTGGCCATGATCGAGGCCGACTCGTTGGCTCAAGTTCAGGGCCAGAAAGTGGCTAATATAGTTACTGGCGAATATCGCGCGGCCTTTAAAGAACTGATTCGGCGCGTCATTGAGAAGGGCGAATCGGGAAGACTGGAATTTGAAATCGTCGGGCTTAAGGGTACGCGCTGCTGGCTTGAGACCAATGCGGTGCCCCTGCGTGATGAGGCCACCGGCGAGACGCGGCTGCTCGGTGTGACGCGTGACATCACCGAACGTCGGCGCGCCGAAGAAAGCATCCGCACTCTCAACGTCGAGCTTGAACAGCGTGTGAAGGTCCGTACTGCGGAACTCGCCGCCGCCAACAAGGAGCTGGAGGCCTTCTGCTATTCGGTTTCCCACGACCTGCGCGCGCCGCTGCGCGCCATCGACGGTTTTGCACGGGCCCTGCGCGAGGACTTCGCGGATCAGTTTGACGACGCGGGCCGGGATTATCTGGCGAGAGTTATCGGCGGCGCGCAGCGCATGGGCCTCCTGATCGACGACCTGCTGCATCTGTCGCGTGCCAGTCGTGCGCCGCTGCAGCCGGTCGATGTGGACCTGAGCGCCGTGGCGCAGGAGGTCGTGGCACAGCTGGCGGCGACCGAGCCGGAGCGCCGGGTCGCCGTCGAGATTGCTCCCGCCCTGCGGTCCCGTGGCGACACGCGGTTGTTGCAGATTGCACTGACCAACCTGCTGGAGAATGCCTGGAAATATACGGGCAGGACCGAGTATCCCCGAATCGTATTTGGACAGGAGCAGGTGGACGGCGAGTATGTGTTCTATATCGGGGACAACGGTGTCGGATTTGACATGCAGTATGCCGGCAAACTGTTCGGCGCGTTCCAGCGCCTGCACGGTGCCGATTTTCCAGGCAGCGGCATTGGCTTGGCCACCGTGCAGCGCATCATCGCCCGCCACGGCGGACGGGTGTGGGCGGAGGGCGTGCCGGGCCAGGGTGCAACCTTTTTCTTCACCCTCGAAGCCGCGCCGGTTGAAATCAAAAAGGTCTATCCGGAGGGATGACCATGAAATCTGGATCAAGGACGGTGGCAGGGCTATTGGGTGTGATGGCGATGCTGGCAGCGTCGGCGGCCGCGGCCGATCTGGTGCTGGGCGTGCATCCGTACAAACCGGCCACGCAGCTGACCGAGGCATTCACGCCGCTCGCCGCCTATCTCGGTGACAAGCTTGGCGAGCGGGTAACGCTGCGCATTGCCAAAGACTACCAGGCACATCTCGATGCCCTGGGCCGCGATGAACTGGATTTCGCCTACCTGGGACCGACGCTGTACGTGAAGCTGCGCGAACAATACGGGCCCCGGCCGCTGCTGGCGCGTCAGCAGATCGGTTCTGCCCCGGTCTTCCACTGCAAGATCTTTGTGCGCGCCGACAGCCCGATTCACAGTCTGACGGACCTCAAGGGCAAGCGCTTCGCGTTTGGCGAGCCGCATTCCACCATGAGTCATCTGGTACCGCGCTACATACTGTGGCAGGCCGGGGTCAGCGTGGATCAGTTCGCGAGCTACAAATTCGTCGGCGATCACGTGAACGTGGCGTTGGGCGTGCTGGCCGGCGAGTACGACGCCGGTGCCGTGAAGGAAGACGTGTATTTCAGCTACGAGGATCGCGGGCTGCGGGCGATCGCCACCTCGGCGGCGTTTTCCGATCACTTGTTCGTGGCCAGCCGCAAACTGCCTGAGGCGAAGCGGCGCCAGCTGCGTACGGTGCTGATGCAGATGAACCGTGATCCGCAAGGTGCCGCCGCCTTGCAGGCCATGACCGCGGGGGTGAAGGCGCTGGTGGCGGTGCAGGACAGCGACTACGACACGCTGCGCGTGGTGCTGAAGAAGATACAGGAGCTGGGAGTACCGTACTGATGACGGTGGTCTCCACCACCCGCGCTACCAACCGCCGCGCCCTGCTGGTATTCGTGGCAGTTTTGGCCCTGTTGGCGGGGGCGATCGGCGCCGCGGTGGTGGTGTTGCAGGGTCAGCACCTGCGCGCCACGGTACGGGACGAGGTCCGCACCGGGTTGGTGCTGCTCGGCGAGCTGTCCCAGGATGCCTTACTGCGTTCCGACTACGCGGCCATCGACCGGCTGGTGCAGGCCTGGGTGCAGCGTCACGACTACCTGCTCCAGATCACAGCGCGCATGCCCAATGGTTTTGTGCTGTCCGACTATCGCAAGGGGCAGGCGGCACAGGACCCGCTGGTGCTGGATCAGGACGTGACGTTCAACGGACGGCCGCTCATGACCTTGCACGCGGTCGGTGATTTAGCGCGCCGCGAGAGCGGCCTGACCGTGATCGCACTGCAGGCCGCGGTCGCGACAGTGCTCGTGATCGTGCTGCTCGGCTGGGCGCTGTGGGGAACCCTGCAACGCACGGCGATCCAGCCGCTCGAGGCCGAGATTCGCCAGCGCGTGATTCAGGAACAGCAGTTGCAGCAGCGCAGCACCGAGCTGGAGGCGGCGCTGCGCGAGCTCGAGGCCTTCAGTTATTCGGTGTCCCATGACTTGCGCGCGCCGCTGCGCGCCGTCGACGGCTATTGCCAGGCGTTGATCGAGGATTACGCACCCGCGCTGGATGGCGCCGCCAAGCAGTATCTGGCACGCACCCGCTCCGCCGCCCAGCGCATGGGCCTGCTCATCGATGAACTGCTGAACCTGGCGCGCATGGCGCGTCAGGAGATCAGCCTGACGGACGTTGACCTGAGTGCCCTGGCGCGCGAGGTGTGCGCGCGTCTGGCGCAGGCCACACCGCAGCGTTCGGTGACGGTGACCGTGGCCGACGGCATCCACGCCTATGCGGACGGCCAGCTCATGGAGGTGGTGCTGGAAAATCTGCTGGGCAACGCCTGGAAATACACCGGCAAGACCACGACCGCGCATATCGAGTTCAGGGCGCGCACCGAGGCGGGCGCGACGGTTTGCTTTGTGCGTGACAACGGCGCCGGCTTCGACATGCAGTTTGCCGGCAAGCTGTTTCAGCCCTTTCAGCGCCTGCATACGAGCGCGGAATTCGAGGGCACTGGCATCGGTCTTGCCACCGTGGCCCGCATCCTGGCCCGCCATGGCGGGCGGGTCTGGGCCGAGGCCGAGCGCGGAAAGGGGGCGACGTTCTTTTTCAGCCTGCCGCCCCGGCCAAACCTGGCTGCGAAGGCGGCACGCCAGGGTGCCTGATGGCACAATATTTACAATACCTTTAGACCGGTGCGGCGCGTATTTACCCAGCCATCTGCTAGGCTTTCCAGGAGCGGTGTGATGTTCTGACAGGGGTGAAGGTTCGGGCTGGTCGTGTACCCCGAGCGAGTCGTGGCGGAGGTGCGCAGCGTTATCCAGGGAAGGCGGCCAGCGAGGACCGCCGAGGCGGACGACCAGGCATAATGAGGGAACGGAGGGTTATGGACGAACACAACCGGGTCATTCTGCTCGTCGAGGACAACCCCGACGACGAGGCGCTGACATTGCGGGCGCTCAAGAAAAACAACATCTTCAACGAGGTGGTGGTGGCGCGCAACGGCGTCGAGGCGCTGGATTATCTGTTTGGCACCGGTGCCCATGCCGGACGCGATGTCCGCAATCAGCCGCAGCTGGTGCTGCTGGACCTCAAGCTGCCCAAGGTCGATGGCCTGGAGGTGTTGCGGCGTTTGCGGGCCGACAAGCGCACCGCGTTGCAGCCGGTGGTGATTCTGACCACCTCCAACGAGGACCGCGACGTCATTTCGAGTTACGAACTCGGCGCCAACAGCTACATCCGCAAACCGGTTGATTTCGAGCAATTCATGGAAGCGGTGCGCCAGTTGGGACTGTACTGGCTGGTGCTCAATGTGCCCGCGCCACACCGACCTTGAACCGATGAGCACATCGCTGCGTGTCCTGTTGGTCGAGGACTCCGAAGACGACGCCGCGCTCATCCTGCGGGAGTTGCGCAAGGGCGGCTATGCGCCCGACTACCGGCGCGTGGACACGGCAGCGGGTCTTGAATCCGCCTTGGAGCGCGACACTTGGGATGTGGTGATCACCGACCACAACCTGCCCGGTTACAGTTCGGAGATGACGCTCGCCACCCTGAAGCGCAGCGGTCTCGATATCCCGGTGATCATCGTGTCCGGCTCGATCGGCGAGAGCATTGCGGTCGAGGCCATGAAGAATGGCGCGCACGATTACATCATGAAGGATAATCTTGTGCGCCTGGTACCGGCGATCGCACGCGAACTGCGTGAAACCAAGAACCGCTATGCGCACCGGCGTGCCCAGGAAACCATTCAGCACCTGGCCTACCACGATGCCCTCACCGGCCTGGCCAATCGCCTCGAGTTCGAGGCCCAAGTGCAAAAGGCATTGCGATCGGTCGCTGAGGGCGCGCGCCACGCGTTGCTATACATGGACCTCGACCAGTTCAAAATCATCAATGACACCTGCGGGCACGAAGCCGGTGACGAATTGCTGCGCCAGCTGGCCGTCGTGCTGCGCGCACCGGTACGCGAGGCCGACACGCTCGCGCGCCTGGGCGGTGACGAGTTTGGCATGCTGCTCACGCATTGTGCCCTCGAGCCTGCCCAGCAGATTGCCGAGCGCATGCTGCAACTGGTTAAGGATTTTCGCTATGTCTGGCAGGACAAAACCTTTGCCATCGGCGCCAGCATCGGTCTGGTCATGCTTGAGGAACGCACCCAGACGCTTTCCGATGTGCTGCGCATGGCCGACATGGCCTGTTATGCGGCCAAGGATCGGGGACGCAATCGTGTGCATGTTTATCGTGCCGACGATGCCGAACTCCTGCAGCGTCATGGCGAGATGCAGTGGGTGGCGCGTCTCAACCGCGCGCTCGAGGAAGACCGGTTCGAGCTGTTCCGCCAGTGCATCGCACCGCTCGGCAAGAATCGTGGCCGGCACTGCGAGTTCCTGTTGCGCATGCTGGACGATCGCGGGGAAAGTATCCTGCCGGGTGCATTCATCCCGGCGGCCGAGCGTTACAATCTCATGCCGGCCATCGACCGTTGGGTGGTGCGCAAGGCATTCAGTCTTCTGGCGCAGCGTTGCGCCAGTGCCGACAGCGCGATCACGGAGATATCGTTTATCAATCTGTCGGGTGCGACACTGAGCGACGACCAATTTGCGAGCTACGTCACCGAACAGGTCATGACCCACGGCCTGTCGCCGGCATTGATCGGCTTCGAAATCACGGAAACCGCCGTGATCGCCAACCTCAGCAGTGCCATGCATTTCATCGAAAAGGTCAAACAGCTCGGTTGCTGGGTAGCGCTCGACGATTTCGGCGCCGGCCTGAGTTCGTTCTCCTATCTCAAGACGATCCGCGCCGACTATCTCAAGATCGACGGCGGCTTCATCAAGGACATGCTGGACGATCCCATGGACCATGCCATTGTCGAGGCCATCAACCACATCGGTCACGTCGTTGGCCTCAAGACCATTGCCGAGTTTGTCGAGTCCGATGCCATCAAACAGCGCCTGATCGAGATCGGTGTGGACTACGCCCAGGGCTATGCCATCGAGCGACCCGCTGCACTGCCCACCGCGCCCCGGTCACACCCGTTAAGCCCCGTTTCCTGATCCAGGGCTGCCGCCTTGACCGCGACAGGAACCCTTGGCCCCTGATTATCCGCCGTGCGCGTGGTCTGTGATCGTCACCGGCGACCTGTGTGCCACGTGATAGGCCTGTCGGGGCGGGGGTTTGGGCTCAAGTGTCGTCCCCGTGTTCGGTAGTGGCACCAGGGGTTTGGCTGGCCTATTCTTTGGAAGAATTTCAATGTCGCACGGGTCCGGTGTTCGCGGCGGGAATGGGAACACTGAACAAAGCATCGAACGGGCGCGTAGATCACTCCGTATCCCCAAGCGACAGGCGGGAGACACAGTGCATGCACTCTTGGACTGTCATCAGCGGGGCGCACGCTCGTCGCGGCCAGGCATGGCTATGGCTTGCGGGACTGCTGCTGGCCTTGCCTGGCGCGTTCGCGGCCGAAAAGCCTGTTCTGGAGCTCAACGACGTCAACGGGCCACCGTTCACGACTGAGGATCGCAACGGCTTTCTTGACGTCGTCGCGGGTGAGGCATTCCGGCGTGTCGGGGTTGATCTGCGGCTGGTGAAGCTGCCGGCCGAACGCGGGCTGATCAATGCCAACGCCGGTGTTTTGGACGGCGATCTAACGCGCATTGCCGGTCTCGAGAAGCAATACACGAATCTTCTGCGCGTTCCGGAAAAGCTGGTTGACTGGGAATTCACGGCATTCAGTAAGGACGCCTCCATCCCGTCGACCTGGACGGCAATGCGCCGATACTCGGTTGGACACATTAAGGGCTGGAAAATCTACGAACAGAACCTGACCGGCGCCGAGCGCGTGGCTACGGCCGATGATCCGGCGCAACTCTTCCGGCTGCTCGAGCTGGATCGTATCGAGGTGGCGTTGTACATGCGGTGGATGGGTCTGGCGCTCATCCAGCAGCAGGGCTTGTCGGGCGTGCACGCACTTGCGCCACCGCTTGCGACCCGCGAGATGTTTATCTATCTGAATAAGCGGCATGCCGATCTGGTGCCCAGCCTTGCGGGCGCGCTGCGTGCGATGAAACGCGATGGCTTCTATGAGCGGGCGACCCGCGACAAGCTCCTGCCGTATCACGAGTCGCACGCGCCGTGATGGACTTCGGGGTCGGTCGCAAGCTCCTGCACTCGCCGCTCGCTCGCCGACTGGCTATCGCCATCATTTTGTTTAGTACCTTGATCGCCTTTGTCCTGACGGGCATGCAGCTCTATTTAGAATACCGATACAACCTCAAGGGCATCGAGGCCGATCTGACACAAATCGAGCAGGTGCATCTGAAGGCCCTGACCCAATCGCTCTGGGCCACGAACAGCAAGGAACTTGCACTACAACTCGAGGGCATGGTGCAGGTGCCGAACTTCGAGTATGTGGCGGTGCGGGAGGGTGAAAAACTGTGGGCGCAGGCAGGCAATCGCAATTCGCACAATGTGATCGAGCGGAGTTATCCGCTGGTGTACCGCTTTCGCGACTCATCGACTCAGATCGGCACGCTCACGGTGGTCGCGAGCCTCGATTCCGTCTATCGTCACCTGCTGACGCAGGCCATGATTATTCTCGCGAGTAACGCCTTCAAGACCTTCCTGGTCGCCGGGTTTATTCTCGTGCTCTTTTACCGGCTGGTGAATCGGCACCTGCTCACCATCACCGACTATCTGCACGAACTGGACCTGCGTGTCCCCACGCACGCGCTTGCGCTGGCACGCCCGCCGGGACGCGTTGCGGATGAATTCGACAAGCTGGTGACGGCCATCAATCGCATGCAAGACCGGTCGCGCGCCGCGCTCGCGGCGCTGAAGGACAGCGAACAACGCTTTCATGCCATTTCCGATTACACCGTCGACTGGGAGAACTGGGTCGGTCCGGACGGCCGGCTGATTTGGGTCAATCCCTCGGTCACGCGCCTGACCGGGTACACGCCCGAGGAATGTCTGGCCATGGCGGACTTCCCCTTGCCGTTGCTGGCCGACGACGCGGATCGCGAGCGCCTGCGCAAGGAGTTCACCAGTGCTGTGCACGGCAGTCGCGGCGACAACTTCGAATTCCCGTTGCGCCAGAAGGACGGCGGGCAGCGCTGGGTGACGGTGTCCTGGCAGCCGATCTACGGGAGCACGGGCGAGTACCTCGGCCATCGATCGAGCGTGCGTGACATCAGCGAACGCAAACGCATGGAGCTTGACCTGCAGGACAAGGTCATGGCACTGCAACAATCCGAGGACATCCAGCGGCGTCTGGTCGCGCTCGGACAACAGGAACAGGCACGCATGACATCGCTGCTGTCGGCGATGAACATCGGCATCCTGTTCGAGGACGTGAACAACCGCGTCATTTATTTCAATCCGGCGTTCCGCCGCATCTGGCTGATCCCGGACAGTGTCGACTTGGCCGGACGCGCTACACGCGATGTCATGAGCCTGTCGGCCAATGTGTTGTCGCGGCCGGATCATTTCTCCAAGCACATTCTGCATGTGTTGGGCACGCACGAGGTGAGCGATACCTTCGAGATTGTGATGGCTGATGGCCGGGTCGTGACCCAGCTTTCCTATCCGGTGTGCGATAGCGAGGGCCGGTTCATCGGGCGGCTGTGGATTTACGAGGATGTGACGCATGAGCGCCAGACGGCGGAACAGCTCATCTATCTGGCAGAACGCGATTCACTCACCGGCCTGTACAACCGGCATCGCTTTCAAGAAGAGCTGTCGCGCATGCTGGTGGATGTCGATCGGCGCAAATCACACGGGGCGCTGCTGTTCTTTGATCTCGACGAGTTCAAATACATCAACGATACCTTCGGGCACCGCGCCGGCGATTCGATGCTGATCCGCGTGGCCGGCGAGGTGCATGCCCTGGTGCGTCGCAACGAAATCATCAGCCGCATTGGCGGCGATGAGTTTGCCGTGCTGCTGCCGGATGCGACCGAGGCCGAAGCCGTGCAGCTGGCCGAGCGTATCACCCGTGCGATTGCCCAGATCCCGTTCCGTTTCGAGGGACAGAATCTGCGCCTCACCACCAGTCTCGGGATCGCGCTCTACCCGCAACATGGTGAAAACACCGAAGAACTGGTCTCGCATGCGGACGCCGCCATGTACCAGGCGAAGGAGGCCGGCAAGAACGCCTGGCGTGTGTATCGCCACGATCTCGACGCCTCGCGCGAGATGTTGCATCGCCTCTCCTGGAACGACCGCTTGAGCAATGCACTGGAGAAGGACCTGCTGCGATTGCACTTCCAGGGTGTCTACCGTGCGGTGGACAGCAGCCTGGCGCACGTGGAGGCGCTGGTGCGCATGCAGGATGAGACCGATCCCGATCGCATCATCATGCCCGGACACTTTATTCCCGCGGCCGAAAAGACCGGCAAGATTCTGGATATCGATCGCTGGGTGATCCGCGAGAGCGTGGCGCTGCTCAGGCGCGTACCGCGCCTGCCGGCCATTGCGGTCAATATTTCCGGGCGCTCGTTCGATGAACCCACTTTGCCGCAGTACATCGCCGCGCAGCTGTCGGCGCATGGGGTTCAGCCACAGCGCCTGATGGTCGAGCTCACTGAAACCTCGGCCGTCTCCGATCTGCACGATGCGCAACGCTTCATCGAGGCGCTGCGCCTGACCGGCTGCCGGGTGTGCCTGGATGATTTCGGCACCGGTTTTTCCTCCTTCGCCTACCTCAAGCACCTCAAGGCCGATATTCTCAAAATCGACGGCCTGTTTATTCGCGATCTGCCCAATGATCACGACAACCAGGTGTTTGTAAAATCCATCGTGGATGTGGCGCGCGGCATGCACAAAATTACCGTGGCCGAGTTTGTCGAGGATGCCGAAACCCTGCTGATGCTCAAGGCCTTTGGCGTCGACATGGTTCAGGGTTATCATCTGGACATGCCCAGGGCCAATCACTCGGCCCTCGATCTTTAAAGAATGGCTAATTCTGTGCAGGCCTGCTTTCCCTAACCCCTGACCAACCCGAGAAGTTCTGTATGTCGCATGGTTGACCCCCGAGAGTCGGGTTTTCCCTGGCCACGCACGGACATGGCGACATTGCGCGCGGCCACGTTGCGTTCCGCCCCCGAGGATTTCGTGGTCGAGGAGCAAATACCGTTTGCGCTGGCCGGTGCCGGTGAGCACCTGTGGGTGAAGCTGCGCAAGCGCGGTTTCAACAGCGAGCAGGTGGCGACGCAGCTCGCGCGCACCGCCGGCGTCACGCGCCGCGAGGTCGGCTATGCCGGCATGAAGGACCGACATGCCATCACCGTGCAATGGTTCAGTCTGCACCTGGCGGGCCGCCCCGACCCTGACTGGGGATCGCTCCCGGCTGGTATGACGGTGGACGAGAGCATACGTCACTCACGCAAGCTGAAAACTGGCGCGCTCTCCGGCAACCGGTTCGTCATTGTGCTGCGCGATTGTCAGGGCGATCAGGCCGCTGTGCGGCAGCGTGGCGAACAAATTCGTATACGCGGCGTGCCGAATTATTTTGGCGAGCAGCGCTTCGGCCATGGCGGCGGCAATGTGGCGGCCGCGCGTGCGATGTTTGCCGGCAGCAGCCAGGCGCGCGATCGCAAGCAAGCCGGCATCTATCTCTCGGCTGCGCGCAGCCTGTTGTTCAACGAGGTGTTGGCGCGGCGCGTGACCGCCGGCACCTGGGACCAGGTTCTGGACGGCGACGCCCTGATTCTGAACGGCAGCCGCAGCTTCTTCGTGCCCGCGAATGTCGACGAAACCATCCAGCAGCGCCTGGCCGAAGGCGATGTTCATCCCAGCGGTCCGCTCTGGGGCCGGGGTGAGCTGCCCACGCATGCTTCCGTGCGCGCACTGGAGCAGTCCGTCGCCTCCGATCACGCCGATCTGGCGTGCGGTCTTGAGGCCGCCGGCATGAAACAGGAGCGCCGCGCACTGCGCGTGATCCCGCAGGAATTCGATGCGGCATGGCAGGACGCCACGACGCTGCGTCTGACATTCGCCCTGCCGCCCGGCAGCTACGCCACGGTATTACTGCGCGAGCTCGCCGACTATCGGGATGCAGCGGCGTTTATCGGCGGGGAGGAGCAGGCATGAGCGACAAGCAGCGCGTGATTTACACAGGCAAGGTCATTCGTCTCACGCTCGATACGGTGACCTTGCCGAACGGTAGTACCGCCGAACTGGAAATCATGCATCACCCCGGCGGTGCCGCGGTGGTTGCGCTCGATGCCGATAGCCGCGTTTGCCTGTTGCGCCAGTATCGGCACGCGGCCGGCGGCTGGTTGTGGGAGCTGCCGGCAGGTAAGCTGGATAACGGCGAGGCGCCGCTACTGTGCGCGCAGCGTGAATTGGAGGAGGAGGGCGGTATGCGCGCGCACGATTGGCAATCGCTCGGCAGGATTGTCAGTTCACCGGGAGTGTTCACCGAGGTGATCCACCTTTATCTCGCGCGCGCATTGTCTGCGGTGCCGGTGCGTCCGGAAGAGCACGAAGTAATCGAAGTCCACTGGCTGCCATGGGCCGAGGGGCTGCGCATGGCCCAGACCGGCGAGATCGAGGACGCCAAAACCCTCGCCGGTCTGTTGCGCGCGCAGGGGTATGTCGCGAGCTAGGGCGAGCGCCGCTTAGTTGGCGGCACGCGCCGCCGGCTGGGTGCCGGTCGCCGTACCCAGCCAGAAGCCGATGTCGTGGACAAGAAACTCCGCGACCGACATGTAGTGCGAACCATCGCAGGAGAAGGTCAGCCCCACCATCCCGTTCATGATATTGAGCGATCCGGAACGCAGATAGAGAGTCTCGTCGGCAAAGCGCAGGGCCTTGAATTGCTCCAGTACCTTGATGATATCGGCGGCCGGCGTGATGGCCTTTTGCGGATAAGCCCGCACCGGGTAGGCGAGGCACAACTCCGGGTCGATAATCTCCTCCACGCCGTGCAGGCGGTAGTTGTACGGGTCGTCGTACAGCCAGAACGAGCAGCGTCCGCTCGAAAAGTGGATTTTGCTGTGGAACACGCCGTGTTCGCGCATCAGCCGGCCGATCTGTTCGATCGCCGCGTCGATGTGCTGGTCGAACAGGCTGTGCGCGCGTGTTTGCATGAACACCGTACCGCGCACCGACGGGTCGCCGCGGAACTGCTTCCAGCGCACTTCCTGGACAGGAGCGAGCTGCGTGTCGCGCAGCAGATCCTTGACCGCAAAATCGGCGGCGATGAAGCCGAGCAGCTTGTTGTCGAGGCTTACGGCCTGCAGCGCGGTCAGGCAGAATTCCTGGGTGTACTTGGAAAGATACACGGACGACAACATCACGCCCTTGTACGGCAAGTGGTTCTTGAGGTACGGGCGATCCGACAGGTCGCGTCCGCGCCACGATGGGTCCGGCCCCTTGGCGCGCACCATGGAGGACAGCTCGATGCCATTCACATCCCAGGTATATAGCAGCTGGCAATTGGGGAGCGAGGCCAGACCTTCTTGCAGACGCACATCGATGGCGTCGGCATCCGGCCAGACGTCGGCGATGCGACCGGCGAGCAGACCGAGCGGCGCCCCCACGGCATCCGCGAGGGCGGCCTTTTTCTCCAGAATGGTTTGTTGCAGAGTCGGCATGGTACGGTCAGTGTGAGTGCAAACAGTCGCGCAAGTTCCCCGCCATTATATAGACGGATCTGTGACAGGCGCACTACACCCGCCGGGCGCACTACACCGCCCGCCGGAAGCGCATTTTCTCTACAGAATTGCCTAATTCCGATCTGATCTTGATCAAAGACACCCCAGGCCTTTCGCCCCATAGTGGTGAACTTCGGGAGGCAATCCAGCAGGAGGGGCAAATGGCCGTCATTACGATCGGAAACTACTATGCCGAGTGGATGCCCTCCGGCAATGCCGAGAAGCCAGGCTGCGGGCGCATGGTATTGCGCAGCGCCACACATCTCACTGCGCTGTATTTTCTGAACGGTCTCAGCGCCGAGGACTTCCGCAACCTGCTGCACCTGTTGCAGACCGAGAAGCCGCTGTACTGGGACAGCGACAAATACGTGCTGCGCACCGCCCACCCGCAGTCGCACGACGCCGAGCCGGTCGGCGACCAAGAGGGACATGGATGACCGACATCTTCCGACTGACCGATGACCTCGGCCCGGCCAAGGTCATTCATGTGTACCAACCGACCCTCGGGCTCAAGGGCATCCTGGTGGTGGACAATATCGCCACCGGTCCATCCATCGGTGGCCTGCGCATGGCACCGGACGTGAGCGTCGAAGAGTGCGCGCGCCTGGCGCGCGCCATGACCCTGAAGAATGCCGCCGCCGGTTTGCCGCACGGCGGCGGCAAGTCGGTGTTGTTTGCCGATCCGAAAATGGAGCCGGCAAAGAAAGAGCAGCTGATCCGCGCCTTCGCCGGCGCCCTGCGCGACGAGCACGACTACATTTTCGGCCCGGATATGGGTAGCGACGAGGCGTGCATGGCCTGGGTGAAGGACGAGATCGGGCGTTCAGTCGGCCTGCCGCGCGAGGTCGGCGGCATACCGCTGGACGAGATCGGTGCGACCGGCTGGGGTCTGCGGCACGTCACCGACGTTGCGCTGCGCTATCGCGACTTCGGTATCCAGGGCGCGCGCATCGCGATTCAGGGCTTTGGCGCGGTCGGCAAGCACGCCGCGCGCTTCCTTGCCGCCGAGGGCGCGGTACTGGTGGCGGCTGCCGACTCGTGCGGCACGATCCACAATCCGCAAGGCATCGACGTGCACAGGCTCATCGCCCTCAAGGAAGCCGGCAAGGTGGTTTGCGACTATCCGGATGGCGAGAAGCTCGGGCGTGACGCCGTGATCGATGTCGAGTGCGACATCTGGATTCCGGCGGCGCGCCCGGATGTGATTCACGATGACAACGTGCAGCGCCTGCGCACGAAGCTGGTGGTGCAGGGCGCGAATATCCCGTTCACCCACGGTGCCGAGAAGATTCTGCATGAGAAGGGTGTGCTGGTGGTACCGGACTTCATCGCCAACGCCGGCGGCGTGATCTGTGCCGCTATGGAGTATCGCGGCGCATCGCAGTCCGAGGCGTTTGCGGTGATCGAGGAGAAGCTGCGCACCAACACCGAAGCGGTACTCGAGCAGGTGAAGCAGAAGCGAATGTTGCCGCGTGCAGCAGCGATGCAGCTTGCGGTGCGGCGGGTGAAGCAGGCGATGAGTTATCGGCGATGGGCAATTTACTGAACGTGTTCGTTGCAATGTCGGCGACCACGTCGTCTTCCCTTCCCCCTTGATGGGGGAGGATGGGGGTGGAGAGCGCAGATGCTACCCCCTCCCCATCTCTCCCGGGTAAAGTGGGGAAGGGAGTTGGAGAACATCCATGTTTAGGATTCGCTTCCACGGCCGTGGCGGCCAGGGCGTCAAGACTGCCAGTCGCATTCTCGGCAGCGCTTTCTTTAACGAAGGTTACGAGGTGCAGGACGCCCCGGTATACGGCGCGGAGCGACGCGGTGCGCCGATGTTCGCAACCGTCCGCGCCGCGCGCGCGCCGATCCAGGAACGTGGCGTCATCACCCATCCCGATCTGGTGGTCGTCGCCGACGAGAGTCTGGTGCCGGTGCCGGCGGCGAACGTGTTGCAGGGCGTCACACCTCACACCGTGCTCTTGATTAACAGCGCCGAATCGCCCGCAACCTGGAAGGAACGGCTCAAGCTCATGGGCGCCATCGTGACACTGCCGGTAAGCGCGGAGGTCGCCGAACGCAGTGAGCTGCCCTACATCGGCGTCATGTGCGCCGGCGCGGCGGCGTGCCTTACCGGCGTAATCCGGCGCACTGCGCTGGCGGACGCGATCCGCGCCGAACTCGGCGCGCACGGCGAAGAAATCGTGGCGCAGAATCTCGAGCAGGCGCTCGCCGCTTTCGATGCCGTGCAGGCGCACGCCGGCCTGGTCGCCGAAGGTGGCGCGATCGCGGCCACCGGTTATGCCAGTCCGGAGTGGATCGAGTTGCCGTTCGAGGCGGCGCGGATTGCCGCGCCGGATGTGTTCGCACCGGGCACGAGTGTGCAGGTCAACACCGGCGTGTGGCGCACCATGCGGCCAGTCATCGACTACGAGCTCTGCCATCGCTGCGCCTGGGTGTGCAGTACGCTTTGCCCGGACAGCGCGATCCGCGTGCGCGCCGACGGTGCGCCGGAGATCGACTACGACCATTGCAAGGGCTGCCTGATCTGCGTCACGGTCTGTCCGCCGCACGCCATTCGTGCCGTGCCGGAGCGTGACGCGCAGGCAGCTGCCCCCACCTCATCCCTCCCCCGTAAAGGGGGAGGGGAAGTTGATACGCGCGGTTAAGCGGAGAAATGCAAATGGAGCGAACTCTATTAACGGGCAACGCCGCCGCCGCCTGGGGCGCGCGCCTCGCGAACGTGGACTATGTGCCGGCATTCCCGATCACACCTCAGACCGAAATCATCGAGACCCTCGCCAACTGGTTCGAGAGCGGCGCCATGGATGGTCGGCTGGTGATGCTCGAATCCGAGCACTCGATGGTCACCGCCGCCGGTGCGGCCGCCGCCACCGGCGTGCGCGTGTTCACCGCCAGCTCCAGCCAGGGGCTGCTGTACGCCATGGAGATGGTGTACACCGTGGCCGGCTGGCGCGCGCCGTTCGTGATGGTGAACGTGTCGCGTGGCGTGGCCAGCCCGCTCACGCTCGAGTCCGACCACAACGACATCCTCGCGGCGCGCGACTCCGGCTTTCTGCAGATCCACTGCGCCACCGGTCAGGAGGTGCTGGACTCGATACTCATGGCCTATCGTCTCGCCGAAGACGCGCGCGTGCGCCTGCCGGTGATGGTCAACATGGACGGCTTTTATCTGTCGTTCACGCGCGAGCCGGTCGAGCTGCCCGAGCCCGCGCAGGTCGCAATGTTCCTGCCGCCGTACGACGCGCAGAACATCCGCTTCCGCGCCAGCAAGCCAATCAGCCAGGCCGTGGCGGTGCTGGGCGGCGCGCCATACTCATATTTCCGCTACGAAACTCACCTTGCGGCGCTTCAGGCGCTGGCTGTATATGAAGAAATTGCGCAGGATTTTGCGCGCGTATTCGGCCGCACGCACAATGCCGTCGAGAGTTACCGCGCCGACGACGCCGAGGTGGTGTTCTTCATGATGGGCGCCTTTGCCACTAAGGCCAAGGATGCCGTCGATCGCCTGCGCGAGGCCGGTGAGAAGGTCGGCCTGGTGCGCCCGCGTTTGCTGCGGCCGTACCCGGCTGCCGCTATCCGCCATGCACTTGCCGGCAAGCGCGCAGTGGCGGTGATCGATCAGAATCTTTCCATGGGCAAGGGCGGCGTTCTGCACAGTGAGCTCGCCTCGGTCCTGTACGGACAGCCAGAGGCACCGCCGATCATCGCCAGTTTTATCGGCGGCCTCGGCGGGCGCGACATCAGCGCCGAAGAATTCTACGAGATCGCGAAGGCGATGCAGCACGCCGCGGCGAGCGGCACGACGCCCGCGCCGCGCCTGTTGTACACACAGAACGAACTGCGCCAGTTCCGCAAGCTGCAGGCGATAGCCGTGGTCGAGCGCCACGACCTCGGGGGAGATAAGGCATGAGCGAAGCTGCCATCAAACGCATGAAGGATCTGCCGTCCACCCATCTGCTCGGCACGGGCACGCCGATGTGCGCCGGCTGCGGCGGGCTCGAGGCTTTGCATGAGATCTACGACATCCTCGGCACCAAAACCGTGTTCGTGAATGCCGCCGGCTGCATGACCCTGCTTTCGGTCTATCCGTTCACGCCGTTCCGCGGCTCCTGGCTGTACACCGCCATGGCCTCGGCCCCGGCCGGTGCGCAGGGTGTGCGCGACGCGCTTGATATTCTTATCAGTAAGGGCCGCATGCCGGCGGACGAAGACCTGGCGACGGTGGTGCTGACCGGTGACGGTGCCGCCTATGGCATGGGCCTGTCCGCGACCTCGGCCGCGATCGACCGCGGCCTCGATTTTCTCTACATCTGTTACGACAACGAGGGTTACGGCAACACCGGTCAGCAGACCTCGGCCGCCACACCGCACGCAGCACATACTGCCACCAGTCACAGCAGCCGCGGTGTACCCGGTTTCAAGAAGGATCTGTTCGCCATCTGGGCGGCGCATCGGCCGGTTTATGTCGCCACGGTTGTGGGCGCTGAGCCACTCGATCTCGCAAAGAAAATCGAGAAGGCCAGGGACATGAAAGGTCCGCGCCTGGTCATCGCACTTTCACCCTGCCCGACCGGCTGGGAGTACGACCCACGCGAAACCGTGGAGATCGGCCGGCTGGCGGTAAAGACCGGGGTGTGGCCGCTCAAGGAATACGTGGATGGCAAGGTCGTGCACACGCATGTGCCGCATCCGCGCCTGCCGGTGGAGGAGTATCTGAAAAAGCAGGGACGCTTCCGGCATTTGTTTGAACCGACACGCAACGCGGCGCTGATTGATGAGATTCAGGCAAGGGTGGATTCGTATTGGGCGAGCGTGAGTTAACGACGTATTCCCCTCCCCTTGCGAGAGGGGGCGAGGGGGAGGGGTGATGCTCAGGGACAGGGCAAGAGCTTTGCGAAATAGGCTGACTGATACCGAACAGCATCTGTGGCAACGGTTGCGGCGCAAGCAGCTAAGCGGTCATCGGTTCCGCCGTCAGGTGCCGCTCGGTCGCTACATCGTCGACTTCACCTGTTTCGAGGCGCGCGTGATCGTGGAAGTGGATGGTGGACAGCACGCAGAAGACATAATGCGTGACTGGGAACGTGACCACTGGTTGAGTTCACAAGGCTTTCGTGTGCTGCGGTTCTGGAACAACGACGTACTGCGGGAGACCGACGCGGTGGTTGAAATGATTGTGCGAGCGCTGATGCAACCCCCTCCCCATCCCTCCCCCATAAAGGGGGAGGGGGAGTTGGTGAAAGGCGCCGATCATAGTCGCCCTCCCCATCCATCTCCCGTAAAGGGGGAAGGGGAACGGTCGCAAGCCATGCACGAAATTCCCCCTCCCCTTGCGGGAGGGGGCGAGGGGGAGGGGTGATGTCAACTCAGACCCACAGCTATCACCACCGCGGCGGCGAAATCCCGCTGCTCGGCACCACTATCCCCGCGCACTTCGCGCAGGTCGCGGCGCAGTACCCGGAGCGCGAGGCGGTTGTGAGCGTGCATCAGCAGCGCCGCCTGACCTATGTGCAACTCATGCAGGCAACAGACCAGTTCGCGCGCGGACTGCTCGGCAGCGGCTTCCAGAAGGGCGAGCGCATCGGCGTCTGGTCCACCAACAACATCGAGTGGCTGCTGTTGCAGCTTGCCACGGCGCGCATCGGCGCAGTACTGGTGAATATCAACCCGGCCTATCGGCCGCGCGAACTCGCCTATGCCCTGCAAAAGTCAGAAGTGCAGGGGCTGTTCAGCATTCCGTCGTTCCGCACTAGCGATTACGTCGGCATGCTCGCCGAACTCATTCCGGAACTGAAAGCCGGCGCACCGGCCGAACTCCAGAGCAAGGATTTCCCGCAGCTGCGGCGCGTCGCCTTGGTCGATCCGGTGCAGCCACAGAAAACCACGCGCCCGCATCCAGGCTTCCTGCTCTGGCAGGAAATCATCGCCGCCGGCACAACCGTGACGGACGCGCAGCTGGATGCCGTCACGGGCGCGCTCGACATCGACGACCCGATCAACATCCAGTACACCTCCGGCACCACCGGTTTTCCCAAGGCGGTGGTACTCACGCATCACAACATCCTCAACAATGCCTACTTCACGGCGCTCGCCATGTGCTTCACCGAGCGCGACCGGCTGGCGGTGCCGGTGCCGTTCTATCACTGTTTCGGCATGGTGATCTCGAACCTCGCCTGTCTGTCGGTCGGCGCCTGCCTGGTGCTGCCGAGCGAGCACTTCGATCCGCTCGCGGTCCTGCAGGCGGTGCAGGGCGAGCGTTGCACGGCACTGCACGGCGTGCCGACGATGTTCATCGCCGAACTCGAACACCCGCGTTTCACGGAATTCGACCTGTCGACGCTGCGCACCGGTATCATGGCCGGTGCCCCCTGTCCGGCGGCGCTGATGAAGCGTGTAATTGAGGACATGCACTGCCCACAAATCCTGATCGGCTATGGCGAGACCGAGGCCTCGCCGCTCACCCACCTGACTTCACCCCGCGATTCCTTCGAGCGCCGTACCGAAACCGTCGGCACCAACCTGCCGCACCAGGAAGTGAAGGTGGTGGACATCACGACCGGCGCCACCGTGCCGGTCGGGGAAGTGGGCGAAATCTGTTTCCGCGGCCATCACATCATGCGCGGCTACTACAACGACTCGGAGGCGACCCGCAGGGCCATCGATGCCCAGGGCTGGCTGTATTCCGGCGATCTCGGCAGCATGGACGCCGACGGCTACGTGCGCATCACCGGCCGGCTCAAGGACATGATCATCCGCGGCGGCGAGAAGATCTTTCCGGCCGAGATCGAGGAGTTCCTGTTCGTCCATCCGCTGATCGCGCAGGTCGCGGTGTTCGGTGTGCCGGACGAATACTTCGGCGAGGAAGTCATGGCCTGGGTGCAGCTGCGTGCCGGGCAGACGACCACCGAAGACGAGATCAAGGCGTTCTGCAAGGGCAAGATCGCGCACTTCAAGATTCCGAAATACATCTGGTTCGTGGACGAGTTCCCCATGACCGTGACCGGCAAGCTGCAGAAGTTCCGCATGCGCGAACTGGCGCTGGAAAAAATGCGCGCCACGACGCACACCGGTGCCTCGGCATGAGCGCGCACACCGTTTCCCTGCCGGCCGTAGCGCCGTCCGAGCCACTGCCGCAACTTTTGGTCCGGCGCCACTCGCAGCGCGACTACAGCGCGGCACCCCTCACCCGGACCGAACTCGCGGCGCTGCTCTGGGCCGCGCAGGGCATGACGCAACGTGACGGACAACGCAACGCACCTTCGGCCGGCGCGTTGTATCCGCTCGAGCTTTACTGCCTTGTCGGTGAGATATCCGGACTCGATCCGGGCGTGTACCGCTATCGGCCAGCGCATCACGCGCTGGTCTTACGCCAGGCTGGAGACCGGCGCGTGGCACTCGCCGATGCCGCACTCGATCAGGACTGGATCGCGGTCGCACCGCTGGTGCTGGCATTTGCCGCGGTGTTCGAGCGTACCACGCGCAAGTACGGCGAACGCGGCGTGCGCTATGTGCACATGGAGGTCGGACATGCCGCGCAGAATGCCTGCCTGATGGCCGTCTCGCTCGGACTTGGCGGTGTGACGGTTGGCGCGTTTGACGACGCGGCCGTGCAGGCGGCGTTGCAGCTGCCGGAGGGCGAAGCGCCGCTCTACCTGTTGCCGATCGGCCGGCCGTAGGCGCAGTCAGCGGCCAGCACGTTCGAACATCGTCAGCGCCCAGCGGTCGTGAACCACATCATGGCGCAGAATATAGGTACTGCCGTCGTTGCCCCGCACCTTGAAATAGCGATGCTCGGGCGCCAGCCAGCGATCGAGCACCTCGGCCACGTCGACTGGCGTTGTGCCGAGCCAGAAGCGGCGCGGTTCCTCCTCGGCGCGCTGCCCGGCGTAGCATTCCACGCGGATTTCGAGCGCTTCGGTGCTCACGGCTGGGTGGGGCCTTCGATGTGCACGAGCGGCGGGCTGATCCAGGTCTCGCGGCAACGCGGACACGTGCCCGGTTTGCCGAGCTTGTCCTTGCGGAAGACCAAGCCGCAGTGGCGGCAGCGCGCCGGGGTGATTTCCACGCGGTAGCCGCCGTGCAGAAGCATGAGGAGATCCTTGCGAAACATATATCCAGTATGCGGCTGCGCTCCGGCGCTGTCACGCCATACACAGGGTCGGGTGTACACTCGCCAGCATGCGCGGCCCCATCAAGCATCGCTCCGCTGGCATCGTGGTCGTCCACCACCTGGATGGAGAATGGCGGCTTTTGCTCCTGCGCGCCTACCGCAACTGGGATTTCCCCAAGGGCCTGATCGAGCCCGGTGAAAAGCCGCTCGCGGCGGCGCAGCGCGAGACCGAGGAAGAGACCGGACTCACCGATCTCAACTTCCGCTGGGGCACCGAGTCCATCGATACCGAGATGTACGGCGATCACAAGGTGGCGAGCTTTTATCTGGCCGAGACCGGGCAGAAGCAGATCGTGCTGCCGGTCAACCCGGAGCTCGGCCATCCGGAACACAACGAGTATCGCTGGGTGACCTATGCGGAAGCCAAGACGCTGCTGCCGCCACGCTTGCAACCGATTCTCCGCTGGGCGCACAACACGCTCACCGCCGATGCGTGAACTTCACAATGCGATATAAGCGCACGTTCCGGTGCGTGCTCGCTTGAGTCGGAATCGGATAGCACTTATCTTGGTGGCCGGAGGGCCGCAACCGGCGCGACCCGGTGCCGGAGGATCGCAGCCCAAGAGCTGAGCTAGGCGCACTGCCGCAACAGACACGGTAGAATCCGATAATCATGACATTGACGGAATTGCGTTATATCGTCGCCCTGGCGCGCGAGCGCCACTTCGGACGCGCCGCCGAGGCCTGCTTTGTCAGCCAGCCGACCTTGAGCGTGGCGGTGAAGAAGATCGAGGAAGAACTCGGCGTCGCGTTGTTCGAGCGCGGCAAGACCGAGGTCGCGGTCACGCCGATCGGCGAGCGTGTCGTCGAACAGGCGCGGCGCGTACTTGACGAGCTGGAAGGGGTGAAACGCATCGCCCAGCAGGCGCAGGACCCGCTCGCCGGCGTGCTGCGCATCGGTGCGATCTACACCATCGGGCCCTATTTGTTCCCGCGCCTGGTGCCGCTCCTGCACGAGACCGCGCCGCGCATGCCGCTGGTGATCGAAGAGAACTACACCGCGCGGCTGCGCGAACGGCTGGTGCAGGGCGAGCTCGATGCGGTGCTGGTCTGTCTGCCGTTCGAGGAGCCGGGCGTGGTCACGCTGCCGCTTTACGACGAGCCGTTCATGGTGATGGTTCCGGCCAAGCATGCATGGGCCAAACGAAAGACGATTGCCACCGACGACCTCTCGACCGAAACCGTGCTGCTGCTCGGCGCCGGCCATTGCTTCCGCGACCAAGTGGTCGCCGCTTGCCCGAGTTGCGTCGGCCCGCCTGCGGCCGAGGGCGGTTTGCAGAAGGCGGTCGAGGGCAGCTCGATCGAGACCATCCGCCACATGGTGGCCTCCGGCATGGGCGTCACCGTATTGCCCTGCACCGCCGCTTCCGGCCCCGGTTACTACGCCTCGAAACTCACCGAGATTCGTCCGTTCGTCGATCCGCCGCAGCGGCGCGTGGCGCTCGCCTGGCGCGTGAGCTTCCCGCGACCGCAGGCGATCGAGGCACTGTGTCAGGCGATCCGCGCCTGCGCGCTCGACTGCGTGACTTACCTCGGTGGTCCCACCGCCTAATCCCAGCTTGCAAGGGCGGTTATTTCTCGGTGATTGGATAGTCCGGGTTCGATCCAAAGCGGACGTTCAGGAAGGAATTTAAACTTGGCCCTTTAGTCGCTGCAGGCAAACACCATTTATAGAAGTCGATTGACACGCAGACCTGCATGTGGATCGGGTGGGATTGAGCGGATCGGACAGCTCCTGACACATCTACAGGATGAGCTCTAGGCCAGACCGGAGCGCTGCTCTACTATTAGTCCCCATAAGGAGTTGTAAGGGCGAAATGAATGTCAGCTAGTGTGAGAGATGGGCGTGAAAGGGTGTCTCCATCGGCCTTCATGCGTCGGCTGCGCCCCGAGTTTTATTCAGACACCACCGACCGCACGTCGTACCAGCTCGACGCTCCGACACTCGAGTATCATCTCGAGACTATTACCGCTCGCAATCAAACCCAGGCCTTCGAGATCTTTTGTCGAAAGCTGTGCGAGCGGACCATCTGCCCGAATCTGAAACCCGCAACCGGACCGGAAGGCGGCGGGGACAGCAAGGCCGACACCGAAACCATTCCTATCGCTGACGAAATTGCGACCCTCACCTACGTCGGTGAGGCCAATGCCGGTCGCGAGCGCTGGGCTTTCGCCTTCAGCGCTAAGAAGAAATGGGCCGAGAAGGCACGTAACGACGTCGCCGGCATCGTTGGGACTGAACGCGAGTATAGAAAGATCTTCTGCGTTACCGCCCGGTTCGCCCGGGCCAAGGATCGCGCTCGCGTTGAGGACGATCTGACCCGGCAATACGGGGTCACCGTCACCATTCTTGACCGGACCTGGATCGTCGAACAGGTCATCGAGGGCGACCGCAAGGATCTCGCGTTCAACTACCTGGGCGTCGGCCAGGAGGTCGCAGACACGCGCCGCCTTGGCCCGTCCGACTACTCACGTGCACAGCAGCTCGACGATATCGAAAAGGCTCTCGGCGACCCGCAGGCCTTCGCCGGCATGGAAATACAGCGCGTGACGGAGGCTTTGGTTGCAGCCAAGCTGTCGCGCAACCTTGAGCGTCCCCGGACCGAAACCGACGGGCGGTTCGCGCGCGCCGTCCGCTTTGCCGACGCGGACGGCACCTACCGGCAACGGCTCGAGGCGAGGTACGAGTGGATTTGGACGGGCTTCTGGTGGTTCGACGATATTGCACAGCTCAATAGTAGCTATGACGCGTTCGAGACGCTCGTGCTCGAAACTGATCATGCGAGAAACCTCGAATTTTTGTGCAATCTTGCTCAGCTTCTTTTCAACGCAGTCATCCACGGGCATCTCACCTCCGACGAGGCGAAGCTTACCGACCGTGTCGCACGGCTGAGCCACCGACTCGAGGTGATGGCGACTGACGCGGAACGGCCGAACAATGCCTTGGAGGCGCGGACCTCGCTTCTCGTGATACAGGCAAATCAAGCTTTGGTCGCAGGTGATCAGGCAGCCCTTACGGCGCTTTGGCCGCAATTCTCTGATGTTCTTCAGCGGGCGAAGGGCCTTGGGGAGTTTGCCGCCGAGCGGCTGATCAAGATGATCGAAGTCTTTGGCAATGTCACCGGCGACGATCCTGGTTACGCTCGCCTTATCGATGACGTTGCGGCGTTTGTCTCGGAACGCACAAGCGAAGCTCAGGGCGCGCTCGTGCTCCTCAAGCGTGCCGAGCAGCTAGACTTCGATGATGTTTTCGAAATGATTCGCCTGCTTGGCAGAGCGGCACATCAACTTACCAAGAAAGAATACGCAGGTTTTCTGATTGAGGCGATGCGATTGCTTTCGCTTGCGTATCGCAGCGCCGGCCTGCTCTGGGCAGCCCGCGCCAGCTGCATCTTTGCGCTCGCATCAATCTTCATCGAAGCCGAGGAGGATAGTTATCTTCCCGCCTCGGTCGTTCCTACACTCATGCTGCTCGCTTGGATCGCCATCGAGCTTCGCCATTTACCCGACGCCCTTGAAGCAATTCGACTGGTTCGAGGTTGCATCGCGGCGCTGCCCTTCGACGAGGCGTCGAAAGAGCGCGCGGCAAAGCGTCTGCAACAATTCGACGGTGTGCTTAGCAGTCAGATCCTGAATTTTAGCCTGCCGGAACTCAAACGGGCAGACGGGCTTCCCGACGTCCTCGATCGCCTCGGCCTACATCTAGCCCGCACATCGCTGCTCTATGCTCTCGGTTATGAGTCTTTGCTCCGTGAAGATGGGTCAATTCCGGCTGAAGACACGCCAGAGAAAATTGCCGAGCTGTTTACGCTGCTCGCAAGCCAGCCGGCGTCAGACAATCTCCGTAATCCGGTCATTTTCAATGAGCCGGGACAGCAGATCTATGTATCGACAGTGCTGGGCATACGAATCGAGATGCATCATCAAGGTTCCGAAGCCGCGATTCTCGCCGCGGAGGCGGTGATCGGATCGATCGAGGCGCTGTTCGCGACCACGATTGATCTTGACGCCCAGCCGCACGTGGAAGTGTTCACCGTCACGATCGAGGAGAATGCGGCGACGAAAGAGCCTGACTTTACGCTCGACGACGAGCGAATGACGGCGACCATTCACTGGCCCGCCGGCCGGCTGCCCGCCACCTATGGACAGCAGGGCGAAGTCCAAAGGATGCTAGCGGCTCTGTCGGCGTCAATTTTTGCCGCTACGTGCCTCGTCAAGGACATGGAGGCGACCTTGACGCGCTTCCGCGAGGACGATGCGGTACTCGACCGCATCGCGATGATCACCGTAGTTGGGAATAGCCGCCAGCGCTTTCTCAGCAACACCATATCGCGGCTGAACGACTGGACTCGCCTTGTCGACACTACATTCCCACCTCAGCCGTCGCGTCCCAACATAGTTCGCCGCAAGCTCAAATCTTCGAAGGATGGAAACGAGGAAGAACATGCGCCGGCCGGCGAGCTAAGGACATTGGCCTTGCCCAAGGATCATCGCGACCTCAGGGTCCGCTCGGTTATCGACATCCATCTTTGGAACCGTGCTGGCTGGACGGGAACCGCGTTCGCCGACTGGGGGCCATCCTATCCGCCCGCAATCGCCTTGCTTTTTACCGATGCCGACGCTGGGCGGAAGATCTTCGAGCGTTGGCGCGAGCGTTTCGGGAAAGAGGACAGCCAGGAAGATATCCACGTCGCAATAGTCCGCGGTATCTCTGCCGAGAAACCCGCCCACTATCGGGTGCTGATTACCTCGCGGCTGCCGCCCAAGGTCGAGTTGATTGGCGGGCAGCAGTTCATGCTCGCAGCCCGTATCAACACAATGCACGCGGAGTCCGATGTCAACCTCGTCCGTTTCCTAGACAGGTATGACGAGCTAGGCGCCTATTGGCTCGTTCCGGCTATCTGGAAGGGCAAGGGCGAGCCGGAGTTTCTCTTTGACCTCGCTACTTTAAAGAGGGAGTTGAGCGTGAAGGCGGCGTCTGAAGTCGGCGAGCACGACATCGAGGCGATGGCACTCGGACCGAGGCGGTGATCCGAAAAGTAACGCGAAAACTGGGGCGTGTGATATCAAGTTAGAACAGCATGTAAATCGAGACACACAATTTGCACGGAAAGTTACACAGAATGGGACGTCCGCTTCTGGCCGACAGCGGACCTTTGGAATATCCAGAAATCCGTTTAGGCCAGGGAAAAGCGGGGCAAGTCTAGAGCCCTGCTTCCTGCCTTGCGCGTTTGACCCCTCCAGGAATGGTGGTTCCGCCCTCAATAGCCATCCACTATCACCCCCATGGCGACATTCAATTAGATAGGTGTCGCACCTCCCCCTAATCTGTCTCCCATGCCGTCACGCACGGCAAACGTTCATCAACTGGAGACAGAACCATGGCAACAGACAAACCGCAGTGTCCGTTTATGACCACCGCCGCCGGCGTGCCGGTGGCCGACAACCAGAATTCGCTGACCGCCGGTGGCCGCGGCCCGGACTCGGTCGCAGACAACCAGCCAGGCTCGCGGTGACCGCGTACCGGCCGTTGAAATGCCGGTTATCATTTACACACCCCACACTGCGCAAACGAGAAAAGGAGAGAACACATGTCAACCGAAGCAAAGTGTCCGTTCCATCACACTGCCGGCGCCGCCACGTCGAACCGGGACTGGTGGCCGAACCAGTTGAAGCTCGACATTCTGCGCCAGCATTCCTCCAAGTCCAATCCGATGGGCGAGGACTTCAACTACGCCGATGAATTCAAGACACTCGACCTGGAGGCCGTGAAGAAGGACCTCCGCGAGCTGATGACCCAGTCGCAGGACTGGTGGCCGGCGGACTTCGGCCACTACGGACCTTTGTTCATCCGCATGGCTTGGCACAGCGCCGGCACCTACCGCACCGCCGACGGCCGCGGCGGTGGCGGAACCGGCAACCAGCGTTTTGCACCCATCAACAGCTGGCCCGACAACGTTAACCTCGACAAGGCGCGCCGGCTGATCTGGCCGATCAAGCAGAAGTACGGCCGGAAGATCTCCTGGGCCGACCTGATCATTCTCACCGGCAACGTCGCGCTGGAATCGATGGGCTTCAAAACCTTCGGTTTCGGCGGCGGGCGCGAGGACATCTGGGAGCCGGAAAAGGATATCTACTGGGGCGCCGAGAAAAAGTGGCTGGATGACCAGCGCTACTCCGGCGACCGGGACCTCGAAAATCCGCTCGCGGCCGTGCAGATGGGCCTGATCTACGTCAACCCGGAGGGCCCAAACGGCAACCCGGATCCGGTCGCCGCCGCCAAGGACATCCGCGTGACCTTCGCGCGCATGGCGATGAACGACGAAGAGACGGTGGCGCTCATCGCGGGCGGCCACACCTTCGGCAAGACCCACGGCGCGGGTCCGGCCTCGCATGTGGGTCCCGAGCCGGAAGCGGCCGACATCGAGGAGCAGGGCCTGGGCTGGAAGAGCAGCTTTGGCACCGGCAAGGGCGGCGACACGATCTCCAGCGGCTTGGAAGTCACCTGGACCACCACGCCGACGAAGTGGAGCAACAACTTCTTCTGGAACCTGTTCGGCTACGAATGGGAACTGACCAAGAGCCCGGCCGGTGCGCATCAGTGGATACCGAAGCATGGCGCCGGCGCCGGCACCGTGCCGCATGCCCACGACAAGTCCAAGCGTATTGCACCGACCATGCTGACCACGGACCTCTCCCTGCGTTTCGACCCGGCCTACGAAAAGATCTCGCGGCGCTTCATGGAGAATCCGGACGAGTTCGCCGACGCCTTCGCCCGGGCCTGGTTCAAGCTGACGCACCGTGACATGGGGCCGCGCGCACGCTATCTCGGCCCGGAGGTTCCGGCCGAAGAGCTGATCTGGCAAGACCCCATCCCCGCGGTCAATCACAAGTTGATCGATGAGAAGGACATTGCCGAACTCAAGGGCAAGGTGCTGGCTTCGGGCCTGTCGGTCTCGCAACTGGTGTCGACCGCCTGGGCGTCGGCGTCCACGTTCCGTGGCTCCGACATGCGCGGCGGTGCAAACGGTGCCCGCATCCGTCTGGCGCCGCAGAAGGATTGGGAAGTCAACCAACCTGCCCAGCTGGCGAAGGTGCTCAAGACCCTGGAGGGCATCCAGAGCGAGTTCAACCGCGCGCAGACTGGTGGCAAGAAGGTGTCTCTGGCTGACCTGATCGTATTGGCGGGTTGCGCAGGCATTGAGAAAGCGGCGAAGAATGCCGGTCAGGATGTGACGGTTCCGTTCACGCCGGGCCGCATGGACGCCTCGCAGGAACAAACCGATGCGGCCTCCATCGCCGTGCTCGAACCGATCGCCGATGGCTTCCGCAACTACCTCAAGACCAAGTTCTCTGTATCGGCCGAGGCGCTGCTGGTCGATCGGGCGCAATTGCTGACGCTGACTGCGCCTGAGATGACGGTCCTCATTGGCGGCATGCGTGTCCTGAATACCAACGTCGGCCAGACACAACACGGTATCTTTACCAAGCGGCCGGAGGCGCTGACCAACGACTTCTTCGTGAACCTGCTCGATATGAGCACCACCTGGAAGGCAACCTCTGCAGACAAAGACCTGTTTGAAGGCAGTGATCGCATGACTGGCAAACCGAAGTGGACCGGCACCCGTGTCGACCTGATCTTCGGCTCAAACTCCGAGCTGCGCGCCCTGGCCGAGGTTTATGCAACTGCGGACTCGCAGAAGAAGTTCGTCCATGACTTTGTGGCGGCCTGGAACAAGGTGATGAACCTGGATCGCTTCGACCTTGCGTGATCCCGGAGGATCGGCCTTCAAGGTCTGATGCTGATTCGCCCCGACCTGGCATCGGGTTGTCCCGGGCCAGGTCGAGGTTGAGACAGCTTGGCGCTTCGGTGTGCCGCGCGACATCCAGCTGCGCCAGGTGCGCCACTTCTACAAGGCCGATCCGGCCTACGGCGAAGGTGTGGCCAAGGGTCTCGGGATCGACGTGAAGGATGTGAAGCCAGCGTAAAGTGCGGGCAGGCGGGACTATCGTCCCGCCTGCTTTTTTCTACCGATGACGACATGATGAGGTGAGCAGAAGTGAAAGCGTTTTTAATTTCTCCGGAGAACCGGTCCATTGAGGCGATCAACATCAACGGCCGCGAAGACATCGCCAAGCTGATCGGTTTCGATACCATCGAGTCCGATGCGGTCGGGACGGCGGGCGACCGCCTCTATTTCGATGAAGAGTGCTTTCTGCGCGGCACCAGCGGACGCTTCCAGATCGACAGCGTGATCCCGGTTTCGGGCAAGGCAGTGATCGTCGGTACGGCCGATGGCGGCAGCACGCTGCGCGACACGGTGACGGACATCGACAGCCTGCGCAGCCGCATCAAATATCTTTAATCGTCCATTATGGCGACAGTCGCGTTGCGTCCGGCTATGCCGGCTGATCTCGATGCGATCAATACAGTGATCGAGAGCGCCGTCATGACCTGGACACTGCCCGAACGCGTGAAGCGCCTGACGCTGCCCAGCTACCGTTACAACCCGCATGACCTGGAACACTTGAACATCGTGGTGGCCGAGAATAGCGAGTACGGTGTCATCGGCGTGGCCGCCTGGGAGCCGGCCAATCCAGGCGACCTGCCGGCGGGAAAAACCGGCCTGTTGCTGCATGGCCTGTATGTCAGTCCGGACCGGCAGCGCCGGGGCGCAGGCGGCCGGTTGCTGGACGCCGCCCTGGCTGCCGCGAGGGAACAGGGATTCGACGGCCTGCTGGTGAAGGCGCGGCCCGAGGCCGAACACTTCTTTCTTGCCCAAGGGCTGGAACCGCTTCCCATCGCAGACCCTGCCCGCGATTACCCGCATCGATTCTGGAAGGCCGTGGCCCGGGACGACTGACAAAAAACCCGCGGCGACCAGGCGACCGCCGATCTGCTCACCCAACGCATGCGCGTACGAGAAGAACGCCTGGATGCATACGCAGCATGCTGTAGCGCGGCGTGTCGAACGGTCCAGTGGCGGTACGCCCGCCGCCAGGACGTCGTCGTTGACGCTCCGGTGCGCGCTCCGTACGATTGCCGTGAGTTTGGTGGGGGCGTCGCGGGTGACGGGGTACGGTCTCCGCAGGCGACCGGAAAAAACGAGTCTGAGCGGAGGCCGGGGTACCCATGGCAGAGATACTGTACGAATCTAATCTGAAGAGCCTGCCGTTGCGCCACCGCGGCAAGGTGCGCGACATCTACGACATCGACGATCGGTACATGCTGATCGTCACCACCGACCGGCTCTCGGCCTTCGACGTGGTACTGGCCGACCCGATTCCCGGCAAGGGCGCGCTGCTCACCGCGATGTCGCAGTTCTGGTTCAACCGCACCCGCGCGATCATTCCCAACCAGCTCACCGACATCCCGCTCGAGCAGCTGCTCAAGGACCCGGCCGAACGTGCCCAGGTCGCGGGCCGGGCGGTGGTGGTGCGCAAGCTCAAGGCCCTGCCGATCGAAGCGATCGTGCGCGGCTATCTCGTCGGCAGCGGCTGGAAGGAATATCAGAAGTCCGGCACGGTCTGCGGCATTCAGCTGCCGGCCGGCCTCAAGGAAGCGGACAGACTGCCCGAGCCGATTTTCACGCCGTCGACCAAGGCCGCGGTTGGGCAGCATGACGAGAACATCAGCTTTGAAAAAGCCGCTGAGCTGCTGGGCCGTGACATGGCCGAGAAGGTCAAGCGGGCCACGATTGCCATATATAAGGACTGCGCCGCCTACGCCCTGACCCGCGGTATTATCATCGCCGACACCAAGTTCGAATTCGGCCTGGATGACAACGGCACGCTCACGCTCATCGACGAAGTACTCACCCCTGACTCCTCGCGCTTCTGGCCGGCCGACCAATACCGGCCGGGCGCGAACCCGCCGAGCTTCGACAAGCAATACGTGCGCGACTGGCTGGAAGCGAGCGGCTGGAACAAGAAGGCCCCGGCACCGAAGCTGCCGCCGGAGGTGATTGCCAAGACCGCGGAGAAATACCGCGAGGCGCTGACGCGTCTCACCTCCTGATCGCAATTCTTATAGTGCAGGACAGGTTAGGCGCCTATATTATCGCCGTATCGCCAACTCCCACCCTCCCGCTTGCGGGAGAGGGTAAGGGAAGAGGGGCGCGGCCGTAACCCACCGATCCACCGCGCGCATACCAGAGTCACCATGTCCGACCGCGACAGCAAGCTGATTCGCCAGGCCCGATCCACGCGCCTGACCTTTCCCGACGACGAAGCGAAACAGGCGTGGCTGCCGCTGTTGCTCGAAGCCTACGCCATCGTGGATGCCGGCGTTAGCGAAGCCATCCGTCGCAAGGATAAACAGGGCCGCACGCTCGCCTGCCACCAGGGGTGCGCCGCCTGCTGTCGCAGCCACGCCACCATTCCCGTCTATCCACTCGAACTCATCGGTATCAACTGGTACACGGTTGAAAAAATCACCGGCCCGGTGCGCCAGCAACTTGAGCAACAATTGCGCGAGCACAAGAAGGGCGAACCCTGCCCGTTGCTGGTGGAGGACAGTTGTTCCGTGCACCCGCTGCGCCCCATGGCCTGCCGGCAGTTCAATGTCTTCGGTCAAGTGTGCAGCGAGGGTGAGGATGCCTATTACACAAGGCGCGCCGATGTCCTGACACCTATCCGTACCTATGCCGACAGCGCGTTTGATGTCGTGCTGCCTTTCTACGGAGTCAAGAACAGCGGCGAGCGACAGCGCCTGATTCACAGTGGCGAGGTGCATCGACTGGTGAAAGTGTTGCAGGAGTATGACTGGCCGAAACTTGCCGAACGCATGCAGGCATACGATGTGCAGCGTGCCGCCTATCCCGGAAACGGTTGACTGCCGATGAGCCACAGAATGGCAGACCATGCAAATCTGGGTTGATGCCGATGCCTGTCCGGCGGTCATCAAGGACATACTGTATCGGGCCGCCGAACGCGTGCGCCTGTCGCTGATTCTCGTGGCCAACAAGCCATTGCGGACACCGCCCTCACGTTATATCCGCACCATACTGGTGCCGGGCGGTTTCGATGTCGCCGACAACAAGATTGCCGAGCTGGTACAAGCCGGTGACCTGGTCATCACCGCCGACATTCCGTTGGCCGCGGATGTTATCCAGAAAGGCGGTCACGCGCTCAACCCGCGCGGCGAGCTGTACACCCCGGAGAATATCCAGCAACGTCTGACGATGCGCAATTTCATGGGCGAACTACGCAACACCGGCGTGTTGACCGGTGGCCCGCCCTCCTTCAGTCACAGCGACCGGCTGGCCTTTGCCAATCAACTGGATCGCTATCTCACCAAGTATCTCAAGGCCTGAGCCGCGTCGCAAGAACTGTTCTACTTCCGTCGTGTTCACTGCCACCTGAGAGTTCTCATTAAGAACGTGGCAGGTCACGAAACGGCCACGCTATTGTCTGCTACGCTAATTTAGGTGCAACCCAGTAGCCGCCATTCTGGCTGTTCCGGCTTGTCTTTCGTGCGAGTAGTCGTATCGTCCAGGATGGCAGACATGTTCAACTTCAAGGAGAGATGACGATGACTCAGACACCAATGACGCAGCCCTTCACACTCCCGAACTACCGCCACAGCTTTACCCAACTCGACACCGAACGCCACGCCCTGTGGCATTACCTCAATCCTGAACCACGCCCGGTTTTCTCACAGATTGTGCTGGGCGAAATTCTGGATGTCCAAGCACGTGTGAAACTGCATCTGTCCACACACGGTGAAAACCAGCCCGAAATCCGCTATCTGATACTCGCTTCGGCGATTCCGGGTGTCTTTTCGCTTGGTGGTGATCTTGCGCTGTTTGCCGACCTTATCCGCAATCGCCAGCGCGATCACCTGTTGGCATATGGGCGGCAGTGTATTGAGTGTGTCTTCAACAGTGTTACCAACGTCGGCAACCCGCAGCTGACGACGATTTCCCTGGTGCAGGGAAATGCGCTCGGTGGCGGTTTCGAGGCAGCGCTGGCGAACAATGTGGTCGTGGCGGAACGCAGCGCAACCTTCGGACTCCCCGAGATTCTCTTCAACCTGTTTCCGGGCATGGGCGCCTACAGCCTGCTCGCGCGTCGCCTCGACATGGCACGTGCCGAGCGCTTCCTGTCCAGCGGCCGGCACTACAGCGCCACCGAACTCTACGAGCTGGGCATCGTGGATGTACTCGCCGAGAACGGACAGGGGGTACACGCGATCAACAGTTTTATCCGCAAGCATGGGCGCTCGCGCAACGGCCTGCAGGCCATTCAGCAGGTTCGCCAGCGTCTGGCCCCGCTGGCTTTTCAGGAGCTGGAGGACGTGGTCGCGATCTGGGTGGACACGGCAATGCGTCTGACCGAACGCGATTTGCGCACCATGGAGAAACTTGTGGCCGCTCAACAACGTCTGGCAAAGCGTAACGATTGTGCCGGCGTGGTGCCTGTCGGGCAAGGTGAACAGCTTGTGTATGCGGGAGTGGCGTGATGGCCGGCTAAGCCGGACCGGATTGTCCAGAGTCGGTGACCTGTGGACACAGCGCGCGTAGTGCCTGGCGCGCTGTGTCCAGCTGTTCGCCTATTTCGCTCACATGTTTCACGCCCTGCTGGCGGAAGTCGAGCACGCCGGCGGTCTCGGCGTGCTGACAGGCGGCCGCAAGTCGCATCGCGCCAATATTCATCGCATTGCCTTTCAAGGCATGCACCCATTCCATGAACGCTGCGTAGTTGCGCGCGGCAACGGTCGCGGCAATGTGCGCCAGCAGTGTCTCGCCCTCGGACTCGAAGGCTTCGATCACTGCCACGAGCTTGGTCGGATTGCGGCACAGGCGGTCGAGTTCGGCCAGCACCGAGACATCGAGTACCGGTTTCTCATCCTCGGCCAGTGCGTCGTCGGCGGAGGAGGGTTCCGGCACGGGCAGGTGGCGCACCTGGCGCTCGTGAATCAGCCGTTCGAGTGTGGACAATAGTATTTCGGCCGTCACCGGTTTGGTGAGAAACGCGTCCGCTCCGGCATCCGCGCAATCGCTTTTGGCACCAAAGGTCGCATCCGCAGTGAGCATGACAATGGGCATGCGGACACCGGCCTTCATGAGCCGGTAGCGGCGCAACAGGTCGTCGCCATCCAGCCCCGGCATGTGCAGATCCAGTACCGCCGCCTGGTAACGGCCGGCGACGAGGCGTCGCAGCGCGGTCTCGCCATCGCTCACGATATCGACTTCGTAGCCGGCCGATTCGAGTATTTGTTCCAGGATCAGGCGGTTAATGCGGTTGTCATCGGCAACCAGAATGCGCGCTGCCGTCTTGTTTTCCCGGCCCCAGGCCCATGGCTCGACACGCACGACACCGGTTGCGTCGTCCGTAGGGCTGTCGTAGTGCGGCGAGGCATGGATGGCGTTGACCAGCGCCGATGACGCCGGCAGGAGCGGCAATAACCCGGCATACCCCCATTCGCACAGTTGTTCGGCTTCGCGCGGGGTATTGGTGACGAGATATAAAGGTGTCTGCGCGATCAGGGCTTTCGCGGCCAGCTCATCGGCGCGGTGCCGGTCACCGGGGGTGACGGCCAGCCTTTCGTCCACCAGCACCAGGTGCCAGGGATTGCTCAGCCGAATACTGCGACCTAGTGCCGCAACGGCCTCCGCCACCGTCGCCGTGGCCAGCATCGTCCCGTGGATATTGGCGATGCTTTGTTGCAGGTGTTGTATCGTTGCGTCATTCGTCGTGAGCAATAAGACCCGGGCACCCGAAACCGCTATCTCGGTCTGGCCACGGGATGGGCGCTGGAAAGGCAAATCGCACCAAAAGACCGTGCCGCGTCCCTTAATGCTCGACACCGCAATTCTTCCGTTCATCAGCTCAACCAACTGCTTGGCGATCGTCGTCCCCAGCCCGGTGCCGCCATAGCGACGATTGGTGCTGGTGTCTTCCTGGGCGAAGCTCTCCCAAATGCGACCCAGCGCTCCGGTGGCGATGCCGATGCCGGTATCGCGGATCTCGAAACGTAATCGTGCCGCGTCGTCCTTTACGTCAACCGGTTCCACCTGGATGGCTACATACCCGTTGTGGGTGAACTTGATGGCGTTCGACAAGAGGTTGAGCAGAATCTCGCGCAAATGATGAACGTCGCCGATCAGCCGAAACGGCGCCTGTGGCGAGATCCGCACCAGCAAACGCAGGTTCTTTTCGCGCGCCGCAGGACTGACCATGCGCACCGTCGCGTGCAGCATGCGGTGCAGATCGAATTCCGTCTGCTCCAGGGCCAACTTTCCGGCCTCAATGCGGGCAAAATCCAGCACGCTGTCGATCTGGCGCAGCGAGACCCTGACCGATTCTTGAATCACGCCCAGCAACTCGCGGTCTGCGGTCGTGAGCCGGCGATTGTTGCGCAACAGATCGGTGGCGCCGAGGACACCGTTGAGCGGAGTGCGCAGCTCATGGCTCATGCGTGCCAGGAACTTGCTCTTGGCGGCGCTCGCCTCTTCCGCTCGGTCGCGCGCTCGGTGCAACTGGCGGATGAGATGTGCGGCATAGGCCGGCAGCACCAACAGCGCCACCATGACACCGGCGGCCAGCGTCTCATGCTGCAGCCAGAATTCGGAGGTCGTCATCACCACGGCAAAACCGGCAATGCTCAGCACGCCACTGATGCTCATGGCGGCCAGTCCGAAACGGAAGCCATTGCCAAGCGTGACCCACAGATATAAGACGAACAGCGGTGCACCCGCCTCGCCGGTGCTGGTCATCAGGTAGGCAACCGCGGTGACGTCCGCAACATTGGCGGCAACGCGACGTATGACGGACGACTTCCTGGCACGCACGGCGGAAATGGTCACGACCAGCGAAAATGCCAGGAAACCGGCGACAAAGACAAGCCAGAACGGCGGGCTCTGGGTGAAATCGAGTGGGGCGTGGCGTATCAGGAGGTAACCGATGACGGTCGCGCTGACGACGACACGCACGATCGCCTGTCCCTGTTCTCGCCCCAGGATATCGCCACGCCGCAAGGCGATTCGGCCCCAGAGCTTGCGTAGCAGTGCACTTGGCACACTGATCATGCGGTACCTTCTTCGGGTGTGTCCCGGACGGGGGCTATGGCGTCCCTGTTTATCTATATACTATACTTGATATGGTCGATGGAATCGTCGACCGCCGTCGACCGCTTTTCGGCCCGATCCGGTCCGGGGCGATTCGCCCCGCCGGACCCGGTGCCTGCCCTGAAACCCAGGGCCGAAGCGACAATGTGCCGGCCACCACCCCACAAGGAGCTCCGTGATGCTGATATTAACCCGCCGGGTCGGTGAGGGATTGAAGATCGGTGACAACGTCGATGTCACGATACTGAGTGTCAAGGGAAACCAGGTACGTATCGGGATCAATGCCCCGAAGGACGTCGCGGTTCATCGGGAAGAGATCTATTCGCGGATCAAGGAAGAGCAGAAGCAGCTGAAACTGCCGCAGCTGGGGTTGCCGCGCGCTGCCAACTCCGGTAACAAGAAAGACTAGACGCGCCTGGGTATTCCGCATACCTCCCCCGGCGCCACGGCGTCACCGGGGTGTTTTCAGGCGCGGGACATTACCTTCAACTTCGACGCTACGAAATTTCTGTGCTGAACGTCGCCAGACCGGCATCGGAATCCGCAGTCCACTCCGCTTGGCGTTACCAGACCCGCTGGATTGTTTCGCAGCGAATTGCGTGCGGCACACGCTGTTCAGCGGCGCGACATGATCCCGGATGCGCGCGAGGAACATGGACATGCCTGAACTCATCGGGATCGACCACATCTACATTACCGTGTCGGACGTGACCAGATCCGAGCAGTTCTATGATGTGGTGCTGTGCGTGCTCGGTTTCCGTAAGAATCAGTTTGAACTCGATGGCGGAAAACATGTTCAGTATTACAATCGCCACTTCGGCTATGTGCTGCGGCCGGTGCGCTCTGCCATCCCGCATCATTCCTACGCGCTGGGGCTGCATCACTTCTGCCTGAGGGTTGAGGGCGAGAAGGAAGTCGATGAGGCAGTGCGCCTGCTCCGCGCACAAGGCATAGCCGTTGGCGAACCCAGGCGGCATTCCGAGTATGCCGGGGACTATTACGCCGCGTTCTTCTCCGATCCGGATGGAATCCGTCTTGAGATCAGCAACTAGCGGCAGGAGCGTCGGTAACGTCATAACAACTGGGAGGCTCTAACTCCCGATGATGTCGTCAACGAATAAACGCATTGAGGTGTTACGCGTTCGCATGCAACCCGAACGGCGGATCACGACTCCCTCCGACATTCGCGGCAATAATCAATTCCGGATTCCATCGCTACTGCTGACAGTAAAATTCTGGTGATATCGATGCTGGCTGGTGATAGCCGCGCTATCGAACGCGCGATCTCTACCACTGACCTGACTGCGTTCGGAACGCAGTGTGCCGTCCTGTCGTTGCTGGACGGTGTCGATGGCTGTTCGTTATCAACGTCGCCGGATGCGCGCGGTCCGTCTGCCTATTCCGATGGCTATGATTTTGGTCCCTACACAATGCATCATGCCGATCAGCACTTTCTCGGCTCATTGCTGGTGGACAGCCTGGAGCTGGTGTACACACCCGACAGCAATTCCCGCGGCCTATGACCTGCAGGTCTGGTACGGCAAGGATTACGATCGCCTCGTGTTGAAGGCTGAGAGGTCGGGCGACCATGGCAGGTTACAGGACGCCAGCAGCGAGCTGTTGTGGGCACATGCGGTCGCCGCCTACTGGTATGCGCAACTCGGCGTGCGTTACGACAGCGGCGTGGATCCGGGCCAGGGCTGGCTGGCCTTCGGCCTGCAAGGGCTGGCGCCTTACTGGTTCGAGCTGGATACCACGGCTTATATCGCCGACGTGGGCCGCAGCGCGCTGCGACTGAAGATTGAGTACGAGCTCTTGTTCACGCAGAAACTGATCCTGCAGCTCGCCTCGAAGCCAATTTCTATGGCCAGAGCGATCCTGAGCGTGCGCTGGGTGCGGGGCTTTCAGATCTCAGTTTGGGATTGCCGCTGCGGAATGAGATTTGGCGCGAGTTCGCGCCCTACCTCGGAATTGTCTGGACCGGTAAGTGTGGCGGCACGGCAGATGCTGCGCAGGCCGCTGGTGAAAATGCCAAGACAACACAATTTGTCGCGGGTTTGCGTTTATGGTTCTGAGCAGCGCTTGCCCTGTTGATTTCTAACGGCGGGACAGAGACCATAGTGCACCCACGGTGACCCGAACATTGGCATTGAAATGAAAAAGACGTGGTTGATGCTGACGCTGGCGCTGCTGGCGGCCTGCAGCAAGGAAGGCGATCAGGCGGCAACCCCGGCACCTGCGGTCGCGCTGCGCCATTTCGATCCGGACAGCATCAGCCGGGGTGCACGTTTGTTCGAAGCGAATTGCGCCCAGTGTCACGGCCCGCAGGCCCAGGGCCACCCCGACTGGCAGACGCCGAGCGATGGCCGCTTCGCGGCGGCCCCGCCGCTCAACGGGACCGGCAACGACTGGCAGCGCAGCCGCGCGGAACTGGCCGCCACCATCAAAAACGGTGTACGCCGCAAGTCCGACAAGGTGGATATCATGCCAAGCTGGAAGGGCCGGCTCAGCGAACGCGACGTTGAAGACGTGTTAAACTGGATGCAATCGCTTTGGTCGGCAGACGTCTACGAGGCCTGGACCAAGGCGCAGGCCAGCGCCGCGCCGAAGAGCTGATCACCCACTTCATCGGACCACAACATGCAGATCGCCATCTGGATCATTGTTATTCTGATTATTGCCGCGCTGGTGAAATATCTGCTCGGCGATTCCAACAAGAAGTAGGGCAGGTTTTCCAACTAGAAGGAGTCAGCCGATGTACGGTTTCAACATTCAGGTGAAAGGCGGCTTTGCCGATGCCGTGCAGCGCGTGACCGAGGCCCTCAAAACCGAAGGCTTTGGCGTGCTCACGGATATCGATGTGCAGGCGACCATGAAGGCCAAGCTCGGTATCGACGGCAAGCCCTACCGCATTCTCGGTGCCTGCAATCCAGCGCTCGCGCACAAGGCCATCAGCGCCGATCCGGACATCGGCCTGCTGCTGCCCTGCAATGTGGTGGTGCGCGAAGAGGCCGAGGGCAAGATCATCGTCGGCTTCATGGACCCGATCGCGGTCTTGAAGCTTACCGATAATCCGGGCATCACCGAGATTGCCAAGGACGTACGCGCCCGTCTGGAGCGGGTGCGTGATCTGCTCAAAGGCTAGCCCCCGGATCGACGGCAGTACTCCCTGACTGCCGTGGAAGTTTCCCACACCGACCCCGGCTTGATCTGCATCAACGCCGATAACGCGATTTGCGTTATGCTGGCGTGAATTCCAGAAGCGCCGGCGGGTTGCAGTGCTTTACCAGGACCCAGATCAAGCGTGCTGTTCGTGCACGAAGGCCTGCCTCCAGTCGTTCCGGTGCGGACTGGTATTCACGATATGTTGAAGTCTCTTCCATAAGGCCGGTTGAAGGGATCTACCATGCATGAGGAATTCATTAGTCAGGCGCGCACCGCCTATTTTTCCATGGAGATCGCGCTGCGTACCGATATTCCCACCTACAGTGGCGGTCTCGGCGTGCTCGCCGGCGACACGCTGCGTTCGGCCGCCGATCTCGGCCTGCCGCTGGTGGGCGTGACCCTGGTGAGCCGTGAGGGTTATTTTCGCCAGGAGCTGGACGCACGCGGGCAGCAGACCGAGCACCCGGAGCCGTGGGACCCGGCCGAACGTTGTCACTGCGTGCTGAAGGCCAAGATCACGGTGCCGATCGAGGAACGCCAGGTCTGGGTTGGCGGCTGGCTGTATGTGCTCGAAGGTTTCGTGGGTGGACGCCAGCCGGTGATCCTGCTCGATACCGATCTTCCCGAAAACACCCGTGAAGATCGTATGCTCACGCACCACCTCTATGGCGGCGATGCCATCTACCGTCTGAAGCAGGAAATGGTGCTGGGGGTGGGCGGTGTGCGTATGCTGCACGCGCTGGGTTTCGACATTCGTCGGTACCACATGAACGAAGGCCATTCGGCGCTGCTCGCGCTCGAACTGCTGCGCCGTCACGCCTATGCCCCCGATGACGTGCGTCCGGGCGAGCCGCGTTACGACATCCCGCTGGTGCGCGCCATGTGTAACTTCACCACGCACACGCCGGTGGAGGCGGGCCACGACCAGTTCCCGTACGAGCTGGCGCTGCCGGTGCTGAGCGAGTTGATCGATTACCCGCTCCTCAAGTCATTTGCCGGGCCGGACAATCTCAACATGACACGCCTCGCGCTCAGCTTGAGCGACTTCGTCAATGGCGTCGCCAAACGCCATGCCGAGGTCTCGCGCCAGATGTTTCCCGGCTACCGCGTGCGTGCCATCACCAATGGCGTGCACCCCTTTACCTGGACCGCACCGAGCTTCGTCAAGCTCTACGATCTTTACGTGCCCGGCTGGGGGTATGAGCCGGAGCTTTTGGTGCGCGCCGATCAGATTCCCAACGACGCCATCCGCCAGGCGCATGTCGAGGCCAAGCACACACTCATCGATGCCGTGAAAGAGCGCACGGGCGTGACCCTGCATCCCAAGGTGCCGATCCTGGGATTTGCCCGGCGCATGACCGGTTACAAGCGCCCCGATCTGCTGTTCGCCGACCTTGAGCGCCTCAAGGCCATCGCGGCGCAATGGCCGTTTCAGATTGTGCTCGCCGGCAAGGCGCATCCGCATGACGAAGGCGGCAAGCGTCTGATCGAGACACTGCACGAGCACATCGCGGCGCTCGCCGGCAGCATTCCGATGGCCTTCGTGCCGAATTACGACATGCAGATGGCGCGCTTGCTCGTAGCTGGTGCCGACGTGTGGCTAAACACCCCGCTACGTCCGCTCGAGGCGAGCGGCACCAGCGGCATGAAGGCCGCGTTCAATGGCGTGCCATCATTGAGCGTGCTCGACGGATGGTGGATCGAGGGTTGTATCGAAGGCGTGACCGGCTGGGCCATCGGCAACAGTGCCAGCGCGCCCAACAGCGGTGATGCCGCCTCACTCTATGACAAGCTCGAACAGGTTGTGCTGCCGCTCTACTACTACGCCGCGCGCGAGCAATGGATCGCGGTGATGAAGGGTGCGATCTGCAAGAATGCGTCGTTCTACAACAGTCAACGCATGATGCGTCGTTACGTGACCGAGGCCTACCTGCACTGATGCGTTCCTCCTGGGCCAGTGGCGCAGCAGCAGCTCCGTTTGCTTACGAGCATGTCTGTTCGCTCTCCGTGGAAAAAAATCCTTTGATATCCGTCAAAGAAATTGCCGAGTCGAGTTCATATACTTAATCATGTTTCCGGCTGTGTGCCGCATCCGCGGCGCCGGGGGGAAGGCGATGTTCCCAGCAGTTTCCAGTATCGAATGGAGGTGACCTATGGCCAGATTTTCCATGTTGGCGGTGTTGCTAGCGTTACTGACCGGCGCGCCGGCCTTGGCCGACGACCCGGACGCGATGGCCAATTGTCCGATGGGCATGATGGGCGGTGGCATGGGCCGAGGGATGATGGGCCATGGCATGATGGGCGACGACATGATGGGCGGTGTGGGAATGGGCATGGGTATGATGGGCGGTATGCACGGCGCCCCGTTCCAGATGCTCGATCTTACGCCTGAGCAACGCACGAAAATCAACAAAATAAGCGATGAGCTGCGCCGCAAGAACTGGGAATCGCTGGGCAAGGTCCAGGATGAGGAGGCGAAACTGCGGGACCTGTACGCTGCCGACAAGCCCGACCCCAAGGCAATCGGCGCGGTCTACGGCAGCATCTACGCCCTCAAGCGTCAGATGATCGAGGCCGACATCGACGCGCACAATCGCATGCAGGCGCTACTCAGCGATGCACAGCGCGCGCAGTTGAAGCAGATGCGCAGCGGCATGGGCCCCGGTGCGGGTGGCATGATGGGTCCGGGTAACGCGCCACACGGCACGATGAACCGCTGAGGCCTGTCGTGGACGGCATGCACGGCGGGTGGGGCATGGGCGGATTGTGGATCTTGTTCTGGATCCTGCTGGTATTGGCGATCGCCGCATTGGTGAAATACCTGTTCTTCGACAGCCGGCGCAAATAATCCGTCGTCAGCGCCGGGCGCGCAGCGAAACCAGCCAGGCCGCGGGATTTTCTTTGCCGGTCCAGGAGAACAGCGGTCCTTCATTCGGGCCGGGCGGCTCGAAATGCGTCAACTGCTGTTCGAGCACGGTCACGGTGGCATCCGAGATATCGCGGCCTTCGGCGCTGCGTCGATCGAGGCGGCGCACCAGTTCAGCGTGTGGCGCCACGCAAGAGAGAATCCCGAACGGCACGCGCAGCTCGTGCGCCAGCGCCGCTGCCACGGCACGCTCGCTGCATTTTCCGAATACCGCATCCAGAATGGCCCAGCGGCCGCTGGCGATAATGTCACGCGCGTGTTGCAGGAGTGCCGCATAGGTGCGTGTGGTCATGGCCGGTGTGTAGATGTCGGTGCCCGATTGTTCGCCGCGCAGGTCCAGCGGAATGCCAGCCAGGTGTTTGCGCACGGCGTCCGAGCGCACCATCACGCCATCCAAAACCTCCGCGGCCTGACGTGCCAGGGTGGTCTTGCCGCTGCCGCTGACGCCACAGGTCAGTAGCAGTCCGGGTGTGCGTGGTGCGAGTGCTTGTTCCGCCAGATCGAAATACGAGGCGGCCTCCTGCTCGACGTTGTGTCGCTCCGCCGCCGGTGCAGCGTCGCTTTCAAACGACATGACCTTGGCGCGCACACAGGCGCGGTAGACCCGGTAGAAGTCGAGCAACATCAGGCCCACGGTGTCGCGCGTCTGCTCCAGATACTCGTTGAGGAAGCGGTTGGCCAGCGCAGTCAGCGCGCGGTGGTGGAGGTCCATGATCAGAAATGCGATGTCGTTCATGACGTCGCCGGCCCGGAGTGCCGGATTGAACTCGATGCAGTCGAAAATCAGAACGCGCCCATCGATCTTGCACATGTTGCGCAGGTGTAAATCGCCGTGGCCATCCACGATCTTGCCGGTGCGGACGCGCGCTGCAAACAGGTCGGCATGCGTGCGCAGGAATTCCTCCGACCAGCCGTGCAGGCGCGCATGGGTGGCGGCGCTCACGGTGAGGCCAATGTAGGGGCGGGTCTGGACAAAGTTCTGCAGCACCGGGGCGCGTATGCCCTCCACACTGCCGTATTGGTCAATCGCCGGGCTGCGCCCGGTGCTCGCATGAAACTGTGCCAGCTGGCGCGCGATGTCGGTCATGATGTCGGGCGTGAGCCGTCCGGCCATCGCCAGGCGGTCGAGCAGGCCGTCCTGCGGAAAACGGCGCATGTGTACCAGTACTTCGGTCTCGGTCTCGCCTGGGGCGCAGCCCTGCGGGCGCACATGATAGCCGGCCTTGCCCCGGCACACCGGCACCACGCCCAGATAGATGTCCGGGGCCAGGCGTGCGTTCAAGCGCACCTCGTCGGCGCAGGCGGCGCGCCGCTTTTCAGCTGTGGTGAAGTCCAGAAAGCCGAAATCCACCGGTTTTTTGAGCTTGTAGGCGTACTCGCCCGCCAGGAACACATGCGAGATGTGGGTCTCGAGATGCATGACCTTGTCGGCCGGATGCGGGTAGGCCGTGGGTTGTTGCAGCGCCGCGATGATCAGGTCAGGGGAGACGGACATGCGTGGAAAATCCCGTACGGGTTCTTGTCTTTGGCTGTTTTGACCTCAATTAACATACTATTAATCTCAGCATGGAGAATTGACCGTGCTCAAAAAACCAGAATATTCGCCAGAAGCCGCTGTCGCTTGCGAGGTCTGTCTGAAGGAGATTCCCCGGTCCGTGGCCTCCAGTGAGGAAGGCTCGGAATACGTGTACTACTTCTGCGGCGAAGCCTGCTTCGACAAATGGCAGCAGGGCCAGAACGAGGCCGGCAAGCCGGGGCAGTAATCCTGCTGTCTCCAGGCCATTTCCGCCGGCCGCCCGGCGCGATGTTATGATGCGGTCATGATGACCAACACCCGCGCAATACGTCTTTCGATTGGTGGCATGAGCTGTGCCGGCTGCGTGGCGACGGTCGAGAAGACCTTGCGTAACGTACCCGGAGTGCGCGAAGCAACGGTCAATTTTGCCGAGCACACCGCGAGTATTTCCGGCAGCGTCGATCCAAAAACACTGATCAGCGCCGTGCTGGCCGCCGGTTACGAGGCGGCGGAACTCAAGTCGCGTCAGGCCGAAGCCGAGAAGGAGGCGGCCGAGGCCGCGTATTACCGCACGCTGCGGCGCAAAACCCTGGTCGCCGGGAGCGTGGCCGCGCCGCTGTTCGTGGGCGAGATGTTCATGCTGCTGCCGACCCTGCATTCTCCGGGTGGCCGGCTGTACGGGCTGATCGCGGGACTCGTTACCCTGTTCGTGCTGGTCTATTCCGGTGGGCACTTTTTCCGCGGCGCGTGGAAATCGTTCCGCAATCACAACGCCAACATGGACACGCTCATCGCGCTCGGCACCGGCGCGGCCTGGGTGTATTCGATGGCGGTGGTGGCAGCGCCGCAACTCGTGCCGACACTCGCGCAGCATGCCTACTTCGAGGCCGCGGCCGTGATCATCGCACTCATCAACCTCGGCCAGCTGCTGGAAATCCGTGCGCGTGGCAAGACCTCGCAGGCCATCAAGCGCTTGATCGGATTGCAGCCGCGTACCGCGCGCGTGGTGCGCGACGGCAAGGAGCTCGATATCCCAATCGAGGAAGTCGGCTTGAAGGAAACGGTGCGCGTGCGTCCCGGCGAGAAGATTCCGGTGGACGGCACGATCCTGGATGGTCACTCGAACGTGGATGAATCCATGCTCACCGGCGAGCCGCTGCCGGTGGCGAAGCAGTCCGGCGACGCGGTGACCGGCGGCACGCTGAATACCTCCGGCACGTTCCTGTTCCGCGCCACCCGCATTGGCGAGGAAACCGTGCTGGCGCGCATTATCGAGATGGTGCGGCGCGCGCAGAACTCCAAACCGGCGATCGGCCGGCTGGCCGATAAAATTTCCGCGGTATTCGTGCCGAGCGTGCTGCTGATCGCGGTCGTGACCTTTCTCGTCTGGTTCAACGTCGGTCCGGAACCGGTCATGGGTTTCGCGCTGGTCGCGACCATGACGGTGCTGGTCATCGCCTGCCCATGCGCGCTCGGCTTGGCCACGCCGATCTCGATTATCGTTGGTGTCGGCAAGGCCGCCGAGTCCGGCATCCTTATAAGGAATGGCGAGGCGCTGCAACAGGCCAGCCGCCTGACGACCGTGGTGCTCGACAAGACCGGCACGGTCACCGAGGGCCACCCGGCCGTGGTCAACATTATTCCCTCCGAAGGCTGGGCAGAAACAGAGGTGCTGCGGCTGGCGGCGAGCATCGAGGCCGGGTCCGAGCATCCACTCGCGCAGGCCGTGGTGCAGGCAGCCAAGGTGCGCCATCTTGATCTGGTGTCGGCGAGCGGCTTCGATGCAGTGGCCGGGTTCGGCGTACGCGCACAGCTCGAAGGCAAGTCGGCACTACTCGGCAATCCGCGTCTTATGGAGCGCGCCGGCGCGGACATCCACGCGCTCGACAGTCACGCCCACAGCGCGGCGCTACTCGGGCAGACGCCGATCTATCTGGCGGTGGATGGCCAGGCCGCGGGGATGGTCGTGATTGCCGATCCGATCAAGCCTGACTCACAGGCCGCGATTGCGCGCCTGCATGCGCTCGGCCTCAAGGTGGTGATGCTCACCGGCGACAATGCCGCGACCGCGCAGGCCGTGGCCGGACAGGTGGGCATCGACGAAGTGCTCGCCGAGGTGCTGCCGGCCGACAAGGCGGCGAAGGTGAGCGCGCTGCAAGCCCGCGGTGAGATTGTCGGCATGGTGGGCGATGGCATCAACGATGCGCCGGCGCTGGCGCAGGCGAATGTCGGTTTTGCCATCGGCACCGGCACTGACGTGGCCATCGAATCGGCCGATGTCGCGCTGCTGCGCGGTTCGCTGCACGGCGTGGCCGACGCCATCGCCATTTCCACCGCCACGGTGCGCAACATCCGGCAGAATCTGTTCGGCGCGTTCTTCTATAACATCCTTGGCATTCCGATCGCCGCTGGTGCGCTCTATCCGCTGTTGGGCCTGTTGCTCAACCCAATGATCGCCGGTGCCGCCATGGCCATGTCGTCGGTCACGGTGGTGAGCAACGCCAACCGCCTGCGGTTCTTTCGCCCTACAGGGACGTAGTAGTGCCGCGGGCGCCATGGATGGCGTTGAGCGGCCGCCCATCAGGGACGTAGAAGTCCGCGGACGCCATGTGACCGCCATGGATGGCGGAAGGTACGACTGCATGGACGCAGGAGGTACGCCCACATGGATGTGGGCGGTAGACTGCGCCGGGAGCCGGCAGTCGAGAGCCGTGCCGGGAGCAGCGGCCGAGAGCAATGCATGGAGCAATTGCCGAGATGGCGTGGAGCGGCCGCCCGAGCTGGAGGTAGTCGTGTTGCGGCTGCCCTCTGGGCGCCCCACCGCCAGGCTGACGGAACCCGCTGCTGAGGCGGGGATAATCCCGGCGATTCGCGGTTTTTCCGCAGCATCTGTATTAAACCTTTGGCGACGGTTTTCTGTCTGGTATGCTCACTGGCCCGGCTGAGGCTGTGGCTGGCCATTGACCGCATCGCAAATTTTTCATATGTACGGAGTGCGATGCCAGCTGCCGGTATTACCGATATGGCACTTGTCCTGTTTCAGACAAAATGACATGAACATTTCGCCGCAAAGTTCCTTCAAATTTAGTGTCATCCTGGGTTTTTCTCTCATCGTTCTCTTGGTGGTGGTGCTGGCCGCGGTCGGCTTGCTGCGGATTGCCGAGACCAATCGGCAAGTGGAGCAGATTGTCAGCAACCAAAACGTGAAAACCGGCTTGGTGCACACCATGAAGGATGCCCTGCGCGAGCGTCTGGCCATCACGCAACTCGTGTTGCTGATGCAAGATCCTTTCAAACAGGACGACGAACTCGTGAACTTCAGCAATCAGGGTGCCAAGTTTGCAGCGGCGCGCGCTGAACTCGAAGCGATGCCACTGTCTGCGGAAGAGAGGAAGATAGAAGCCCGTGTGCGCGACCTGGCCGTCAAAACGCAGCCGTTTGTGGCACAGGCGATTGGGTTGGCCATGACGGGCGATACTGCCAAGGCACAGCAGATCGTTGATACGCAAATCACCGGCGTACAACAGATGATTTCCGTGGAACTCGACAAGCTGCTGGAGCTGCAGAAACGCGAGACCGAGATCGCCGTCAGCGACGCCAAGAAGGCCTTCGAGAACACACGGCTGCACATGTTGATCCTGGGCAGTTTCGCCATCGGCTTGGGCCTGATGATTGCGCCCCTGGTGATTCGCAAGGCCAACAAGCAGGCACAAACGCTCCAGCACCAGGCGATGTTCGATGATTTGACCAACCTCCCGAACCGTCTGCTGTTTGCCGACCGCCTGCACCAAACCGTCCTGGCCGCGCGCCATGAACAGCGGATGTTTGGTTTGTTTGTTATTGATCTCGACCATTTCAAACAGATCAATAGCACGTTCGGGCACGACATCGGTGACCAGGTCCTGCAATACGTGACGGCCTGCATCCAGGCCTGTCTGAATGATACCGATTCGCTGGCGCGCCTGGAGGGTGACGAGTTCGCGGTGCTGTCGATGGCAGTAAACGACATGGAGGACGCCATTGCGGTCGCGCAGAAGATTCGCAAGGCCATCAGCGAACCTTTCGAAATTTCCGGACGTCGTCTGGAAATCACGGCAAGTATCGGAGTGGTGATGTTTCCGCACCATGGCGATGATCCGGATGTCCTGTTGCATGCGGCCGGTGCCGCGCTGCAAAGCGCCAGACAGACGAAGCGCGGCTACCGGGTTTTCAGCGAAGACATGGCCTCCGGCGCGGACGACCGGTTTGCGCTGCTGTGTGAACTGCGTCAGGCCATTGCTAATGAAGAACTGTTGCTGCATTACCAGCCCAAGATCGACTTCAATAGCGAGAAAGTGAGCGGTATGGAGGCGTTGGTGCGCTGGCAGCATCCCACGATGGGATTACTGTCTGCGGAACAATTCATTCCGCTGGCCGAGCATACCGGCCTGATCCAGCCGCTGACAAATTGGGTGTTGACCATGGCCCTGCGCCAATACGAGGAATGGTACCGGGCGGGTGTGCGGCTGCCGCTGTCGGTGAAAGTGCCAACGGCCAGTATCCAGGACCCGGAATTCCCGGACCAGATGGCGCAGCTTCTGAGCGAATATGAAGTCCCGGCTGCAAAGATCGAGATCGAAATCAAAGAGACCGCGGTGATCTCCGACCCGGCGCAGGCGCTGGTGTGTGTGCGCCGGCTGAGTGACATGGGTTTTCAAATCGCCATCGGCGATTTCGGAACTGGACACTCGTCCATGACATATCTGACGGAAATGCTGGTGGCCAATATCAAGATCGACAAGTCCCTCGTCAAGGACATGGCGGCGAACTATGGTGGCACAATGGTCGTGCGCACTACCGTCAACCTGGGACACACGCTGGGACTCAAAGTGGTCGCCAAGGGTGTCGAGAACCAGAGTTCGTGGGACGCGCTCAAGGGGTTTGGTTGCGATGCGGCGCAGGGCGACTACCTGAGCCGCCCGTTGCCGCCTGCGGAATTTATGGATTGGTTGCGTACCTCGCCTTGGGGCATGCCGGCAAAGAGCGCGTAAGGGCAGTCAATTCGGCAGCGTGTTTCCATCGCCACAGCGCACAACATCAGGCAATACATCGATTGCGTTCGTCTACAACACGCTGGGCATCCCGGTTGTGACCGGGGCATTGTTCCCGTTGTTAGGCCTGTTGTTCAATCCCTGGTGCTTAATCCGATAATCGCCGGCGCCGTCATGACCATGTCGTCGGTCACGGTGGTGAGCAACGTCAACTGCCTGCGCCTTTTCAGAGCATAACAAACAACACTGGGGCCTACCCCACTATTACTACATGCATAAGCGGTGCGCAGAACTAGCGGCGGCGGGTCAGCGCACTGACAGCAGTAGTGCAATCAGCAGCAACACCAACGTAATGCCCTGAAAGCCGACGCGCGAAAACATCAGTTGGTGGCTGTGGTGCTGGTCAAAACTTCCACCATGCGCCATGGAAACGATTCCGGTAAACAGCGCAATGACTGTTGCAACCAAGCCCACGACAACCATTACCATTAAAATGGTCATGACGTATTTCTCCTCTCGGGAACACGCGCTATTTAGAACATATTCCTGTTTCCGCCGCATTGATACGCATCAAGTATCTGCCGAATGTGGGCCAGGTCCGGGTTGCGTGCGCATCGGTGCCGGAGAGACAGCCTTGTCTGAAGGGACGTTTCCGCTATAGTGGCCGCAGCCGGTGGTGCCTTGCTGCCCGCCGGCAAAAATAAACGAATCAGGGAGGAGGGATGACCGGCACCGTCAGCCTGCCGTTGTGGCTGTTCCTGCTGATCATGGCGTTCGCCGTCTGGGCGCTGGCCGAACGCGTGCTCGTGCCGGGCATGCGCTGGTTTCTGCGCCGGCGCATCAATCGTGTGATCGACGAGGTCAACACCCGTCTTAACATCAGTATCCGGCCGTTCCAGCTCACCAAGCGCCAGGTCTTGATCGACCGTCTCGCCTACGACCCGAAAGTGCTCGAGGCGATGCAGGCCTATGCCGCCGACCACAAGATGCCGCGCGAAGTGGCGCAGACGGAAGTGCTGCGCTATGCGCACGAGATCGTTCCGGCCTTCAATGCCTATATCTACTTCCGTATCGGCTACTGGCTGGCGGAACGGCTCGCGCGCTTGTTGTATCGGGTGCGTGTCGGCTTCGCCGACAACGAACGTCTGGCGAAGATCGATCCGCAGGCGACCGTGGTGTTCGTCATGAATCACCGCTCGAACATGGATTACGTGCTGGCCGCGTTTCTGGCCGCCGAACAGACCGTGCTCTCCTACGCGGTCGGTGAGTGGGCGCGCATCTGGCCGCTGCAACAACTGGTACGCGCCATGGGCGCGTTCTTCGTGCGGCGCAATTCGAAGAATCCGTTGTATCGGCGCGTGCTCGAACGCTATGTGCACATGGCGACGCAGGAAGGAGTGTGTCAGGCGGTGTTCCTCGAGGGCGGCCTGTCGCGCGACGGCCGCACCCAGCCGCCGCGGCTCGGCATCCTCGACTACATGCTGCGCGGCTTCGATACCGAGGGGAAACGCGATGTCGTGTTCGTGCCGGTCGGCATCAACTACGACCGCACCCTGGAGGATCGCAGTCTCGTGCGCCGGCTCGATCCGAACGCGACCCGCCGCAGCCGCTGGTTTGTGTTGCGCACCACGTTCGGATTTATCTTCCACAACATTCGACTGATGGTGCGCAACCGCTGGCAGCGCTTCGGCTATGCCTGCGTGAATTTCGGCACACCCATTTCGGTGCGCGCGTATTGCCGCGAGCGGGAAATCAATTTCGGCCACCTGCCACAAGACACGCGCTACGCTGAAATCGAGCGCCTCGGTCAACACCTGATGTCGCGGATTGAGCGGCTGGTGCCGGTGCTGCCCGTGGCGCTGGTCGCCGCCGCCATTCTCGAGGCGCCGGCCGGGCAGAGCGAGTTTGAACTCAAGGCGCGTATCTACCGGCGCATCGAAGATTTGCAACGCCAGGGCGCGGTGGTGATTGTGCCGCCGCACACCCGCGCCTTCACCGTGGAAACGGCGTTGGGCATGCTGCGGCTGCGTCATCTGGTTGTCGAAACCGATGGCCGCTTTCGGCCGGAAGCGAAATCGCTGGACGTCCTGAACTACTACGCCAACGCCATCGCGGCGTGGCAGGGCACGCGCCGTGCGGCCTAACCGGTGCGTGGAAAAAACCGCCCGTGGCCGTTACCATAGCTGCGCGCAAGGTGAAGGCCTCGGCCTACGCTTTTCATGCACCACGGACGGCGCAGGTATTCGACTTGCCCGTGCTGATACAACGCCAGCGAATGATTTTGCCGTTTCGACTCTTGTTTGGCAGGGCAGAGCTGTATAGCCGTTCCCACGAACTTAATCATTAAGCGCACCACGGAGACCCCATGAGCAACACCGATTACGCCGCTCTGAACAAGCGCTTCGCCATCCCCGGTCAACTGGATTTCGCGCCCGGTCCGGGCGGGCTGGCGGTTGCGGAGGTGAACAATGTGCACGCCCGCGCCATGATCGCGCTGCAAGGCGCGCATGTCATGACCTGGGCACCGCGCAAACAGCAGCCGGTCATCTGGCTGTCGAAGGCCGCGACATTCGTGCCCGGTAAATCGATTCGCGGTGGTGTGCCGGTGTGCTGGCCGTGGTTCGGGCCGCATGCCACCGAGGCCAAGTTTCCGGGCCACGGCTTCGCGCGCACCGCGAAGTGGGAGGTGATCGAGACCCGGGCGCTGCGCGATGGCCGCACCCGCCTGGTGTTCAGCATTGTCCAGGACGAGGCCACCCGCGCACAGTGGCCGCACCAGACCGAGGCGCTGAACATCGTCACCGTCGGGCGTGCGCTCGATATCGAGCTGGTCACGCGCAACACCGGCAGTGCCGCGGTGACGATCGGCGATGCCTTCCATACCTATTTCGACGTCGGCGACATCCGCCGCTGTGCGATCCACGGCCTTGGCAACTGTGCGTATCTCGACAAGGTGGATGGCGGCAAGAAGAAACAGCAGACTGGTCCGGTCGTCATCGATAGCGAGGTCGATCGCATTTACCTCGATTCCAGCGCGGACGTGCTGATCGACGATCCGACCCTGAATCGCCGTATCCGTGTCAGCAAGCGCGGCAGCCATTCGACCGTGGTGTGGAATCCGTGGATCGAAAAGGCCACCAAGATGGGCGACTTCGGTGACCAGGGTTATCTGAACATGGTGTGCGTCGAGAGCACCAACGCCGCCGACGACGTGGTGCAGATTCCGGCCGGCGGCGAACACCATCTGTGGGTACGCTACAGCGTCGAGTCGCTCGCTTGACGCGGCGAATGCTGCGCATGGCCTGCATGGAGTGCGCAACACTGTAGGGTGGGGCAGGCCCCACCCTGCCTTATGAGCAGTGGGCACATGAAGCAACGCGCCATCTAGCGACTGCCTCGGTAAGTCCTTCTCTCGTCATTCCGGCGGAAGCCGGAAACCAGCAGAATTTCTGCAAGCGCGAGAGGACGAGATAGTCCCGCGACGGAGGAACATAATGAGTGCGGTGTTTGTAAATGTCGCCGGGCTGGTGTTGGCTGCCCTCATCGTCTGGTGGTTCTGGCTGTCGAAGCCGAAGACCCGACGCATGGCGAACGGCGTCATCGATATCATCGTCGACGCCGGTGTCTACACCCCGGCGCGCATCGAGGTGGCCAAAGGCCAGACGGTCAAGCTGCGCTTTCTGCGCAAGGACCCGAGCCCGTGCGCCGAGAAGGTGTTGTTCGACGATCTCGGCATCGCCGCCGACCTGCCCATCGGCCAGCCAGTAGAGCTGACGCTTACCCCGCCAGCCAGCGGAGAGTATGCGTTTACCTGCCAGATGCAGATGTATCGGGGGACGTTGGTGGTTAAGTAGAGCATGCTCAAAGCAACTGTATGGTTGTGACCCATCGCCCTTTTCCTTGCCCCGTTTGACAAGCAGGCTGGCCCAGCCAGGAAGTTTAGCTGTTTTGGCAGGACAGAATCTGCGGATGCTTTGTAGCTACAAAAAAAGCCGGGATCCGAATTGGATCCCGGCTTGCACAGTTCTGCTGGTTAGATATTAGAAAATGAAAATCGCGAGCAGCTGGAACGCACTGTCCGTGTTCTTCCCGCCCGCGACCTGTTCCTTTTCCGCCTGCTGATACTCGCCGATCAGTTGCAGGCCTTTGACTGGCGTCCAATTCGCGAACACCGAAATCGCATTCACCTTATTGTGGTCCACGCTGGTTGACGGATCGAAGTTGTCGTAACGAGCCCCGACCGCCAGCAGGTTCTCTACCGCAAAGTAATCGACCTCACCATAATAACCGTTGCTCTTCACAACAGACAGCACGGCATCCGGGGTGTCTTTCCCTGAGCCGTAGCCTACGAGGAGATCCAGTTTCTTCGGCAGGACGTAGTAGTTTGCATACAGCGCCAGCCTGTCCAGCTTAATAATCGTGTAGGGGCCACCCACCACCGCACCTGTTGAATCGTAGGGATTACCGGTGGTGGTCGTATCCCCGGGAATCGCGGTGGTGTAGTAGTAGACCGTAAATCCTGACTCCTTGCCGATTATCTGATTCAGCACCAACTCGTAGCTCTTCTGGTCCACGCCACCAAAAGCCGCTGGTTTTACCAGGTTCCCACCCTGCGCCGGTTCGGCCACGCCGGAGCCATTCTCTTTCCAGAGTATGCCATTGCCGAGCCGGGCGGATATATTCGTGCCCATCTTGGCAAAGTAATAGCCGATTTCAAGCGCCTCTTCGTCCACATTCCAAAGGAAGAACGGCGAATTTGTAGCTCTCTGCTTCTGGAACAAGGGTCGCGAGATACCTATCGGACGATCGGAAGCGCCCCAACCTTCCCACGGATGCATAATGCCTAAGCGGGCCTGGAACCAGCCGTTTTCATCGCCGTACACTCCTCTGACGTAGGCGTTTTCGATTTCAAACACGTCGTCGGGGAACATCGACAACTCGGTGATGCCGCCAAAGTACTCACCGAAGGAACCGGTCAGTGGATAGAGTGTGACTTCCTTGAACTGAAGTTGGCTGGTCGTGGAATCCTTTGTTGGGTTTACATCTTTGTGGACATTATACGTATATGTATTTTGCAGTCTTGCCGCAAAAAAATCGCCCAGCTTGAACTCCGGCTCCTTCTGCCCGATCTCATCCGGCAGGCGATATCCGGCCAGCCTGAATTCATAACCGGTCTTGTTCAATTGCGGAATCTGCGTATGGCACATGTTACAACCCTTGTCATATTTTCTTGCAAAATTAGGCATCGCATTGCTAGCATCTGGCATCAACAGTAACCCCAGACACAGCGCCGAAAGCGTCACGACTAGTTTTGTCTTCATTGCCCTTGCCTCCTCATTTTATTGTTAACAAACTTTATCAAAAAGACCAACCGCTATACTCGGACGAAACGACTCACTCCCTTAAATTTACAGTCCGCGGCCCTGTCACAGCCCTACATTTTTTGACCCAGACCGCGCGTACAGTCGCAGGCTCTACTCTTGTAGAAAGTCTTTCATTGATATATGTCAAACAATAAAAGAATAGTTAACTTATATTCGGTGACAAAACGAGGGTCGTGATGATGTATTATTTTAAAAAACGTTCGGTAACCAAAAGAATCAAAAACAAATAATCATGACTCCGATTCTGGTGTGCACAAATTTCAGTACAACGCGCTTACGCAAGCAGCATGTATGCCGCTGCCGCAGCTCCCTGCGATCCGCGGATGAAAATGTGTCTTACCTCATGCTTCATTCTTAAACTCTCATTACCCAGGAGACCATTCACATGATTCCCAAAACGACCAGAGTCACCATGCTTGTGTTCAGTCTAGGGTTCAGCGCATTTCTGGTCGCTGGCACAGTGGCCGCCGACGCCAACAAGCTGATCGAGATTTGTGCCAACTGTCATGGCAAGGACGGCGTCAGCACCGAATCGGACGTACCGACCATTGCTGGCTTTTCTGCAGCCTACCTCAGCGACAGCCTCGAGAACTACAAGAAGAAGGCGCGCCCCTGTCCGGAGACAAAATATCGGGAAGGAGACAAGAAGGGGCAGAAAAGCGACATGTGTAGCGTAGCCAAGGACCTAAGCGCTGCAGACATCAAGCAAGTGTCCAAGCATTTTTCTGGAAAGAAATTCGTTCGCGCCCAGCAGAAATTCGATGTGGATCTGGCGAAGAAGGGACAGAAAATTCACGAACGCAGCTGCGACAAATGCCACTCCGAAAACGGCAGCGTGGCTGCAGACGATAGCGGCATTCTCGCCGGTCAGTGGATGCCCTACCTTGATGAAACGTTCAAGGAATACAGTGCCGGCAAGCGCCCGATGCCGAAGAAGATGCAGCCGAAGATGGAGAAGCTCGAGAAAGCCGATTTTGACGCGCTGGTCCATTACTACGGCAGCTTCAAGTAACCGGGTAGAAAATTTTGTTCATGTAACTCGCAAACCCCGCCAAGAATAAAAACCTAAAGGCGATAGCGCATGGCAAATCAGCGGAAGTTGGAAACCCGGGCAGCGGCTGGGATTCGCTGTGGCAGCAGTCGCACATAATGATGGTACCTATTATGGATCCTGCGCACCATCTTATTAGGTCCACGGTCACGGGTGGCGTGATTGATGTCATCGTCGAGGGCTGGGTGCACACCTCGGCGCGCATCGAGGTCGCGGCCGGCCAACCTGTACGCCTGCGCTTTCTAAGCAAGGATCCGAGCCCGTGCGCCCAGAAGGTGCTGTTCGACGATCTCGGCGTCGCCGCCGATCTGCCGGTCGGTCAGCCAGTGGAGTTGACCCTGACGCCGAATGAAGCCGGCGAGTACGCTTTCACCTGCCAGATGCAGATGTACCGGGGGACGCTGGTGGTTCGAGAGAACTAGCGGAAGCGGCGCGTTGCTCTAAACGCCTCTCTGGCCCGGGCCCGCCAATCGACTCTTCGCATGAAAACCGCGGTGAGGGAGAGAGACAGAAGCATGATTCTCAGATTATTTGATATCCGGAGGAAGACGCCGATGGTTGCAAGGGCGGGATGGTTGCTGAGCGTTATTATGCTGTCTGCAATCCCGATATTGGCGCTTGCCGTGAGCAAAGATGCGCAGGAACTGATGGCGCTGCGGGAAAAGCGCGCGCCCTGGAGTGTGAATTAACCCGGCTGTACCGCGAGGTAGGGTTGGCGCATAAGGCCGGAGACGAGTCCAAGGTCAAAGCGCTGACGCAGAAAATGCATGTGGTGGACGACAAGCTGCGCGTCGACAGCGCTCGAGTTGAACAGCTGACCCGGCGTGTGCGCAACACGCCGGACCACAAGGCCATACTTGATCAGCAGATCAAACTGGACAAGGCCTGCAAGTAGCAGGCCCGTTACCGGGAAACCAGTCTGTCTGAGGTGCTGTGTTGATTCTCTTGTGGTCTGCGTGCCTTGCACACGAGGCCATGTAGAACCCGGACACTGGCGGTATCAGTCTCCAGCATCCGGGTTGCTGCAGTCTGCGTACTTAACCTTTGGTTTCCTTGGCCGGCTTCACGTCGTCTTCCGGCAGGGTGTGGGCAATACCCTGGTGGCAATCGATGCAGGTCTTGTTGATCTCACCATCGCGTGCCGCGGCGTGCTTCTTCTGGGCGTTTTTATCCTGCTTGGCGAGATCCATGTGCACCAGCGCATGGCAATTGCGGCATTCACGTGAATCCGTGGCCTTCATGCCCGCCCACACATCCTCGGCCAGCTCCTCGCGATGCGCGATGAATTTCTCGCGCGTGTCAATGGTGCCCAGGATCTTGTTCGGCAGCTCTTTGTAAGTGGCCTGGATCTTGCGCTGCATCTTGTAAATCCAGGGACGCGGCACGTGACAGTCCGGACAGGTGGCGCGCACGCCGGTGCGGTTTGTGTAGTGGATGGTCTTTTTGTATTCCTCGTACACGTTGTCGCGCATTTCGTGACACGAGACACAAAAGGCCTCGGTGTTGGTCGCTTCCAGGATGGTGTTGAACCCGCCCCAGAAAATGATGCCGGCGCCAAACATCAAGATTGCGCCCGTCGGAAGCCACAGCAGGTACCACTTGTTCGACTTCTGCCACAGTTTCTGCCAGCGGCTACCCGGTGGATCACCTGCATTCTGGTCTGACATGGTTGTACCCCCTTGCTGAGTATCGTTACCGGCGTGCCCCCCGCTCGGGGGCCAGCACGCGGACCTTAACTATAATTACTTGAAGCTGCCGTAGTAATTGACCAAGGCGTCGAAATCCACCTTGTCCAATTTCTCGATCTTCGGCTTCATCTTCTTATCGATCGGCCGCTTGCCGGCCTTGAAATCGGCGAGTGCTTCCTGCAGATAGGGCATCCACTGTCCCGCCAGCATGCCACTGTCGTCCTTGGCCACGCTGCCGTTCTCGGAATGGCACTTCTCGCAGCTGCGTTCATGGAGCTCCTTGCCCTTCTTGGCCAGGGCCGGATCGAAATTCTGCTGGGCACGGACAAATTTCTTGCCGGCATAAAACCGACCCAGCTCCTTCATGTCGGCGTCGGACAGATCCTTCGCGATATTGCACATATCGGTTTTCTGGCCCTTCTTGTCACCACTGTGGTATTTCGCCTCGGGGCAGTGGCGCTCCTTCTTCTTGTAGTGCATCAGGCTCTCGCTGAAATAGTCCGCAGAAAAGCCGGCGATGGTCGGCACATCCGATTCGGTGCTGACGCCATCCTTGCCATGACAGTTTGCGCATTGCTCAGCCAGCTTGCCGGCATCGGCCGCACTGGTGCCGGTGACCAGAATCATGCCGAGCAGCAGCGATCCGGCTGTCCAGGACAATACATACGATTTTCTTGGAGTCATGGATATATCCTCATTGCAGAAACATGGTTGTAGTGATCGTAGCATGCCGTGGGTGCAGGCTAGTGCTGCCGGATCGGAATTCTTGTGAGTGCGTTCTGGGCATGATGGCAGGATGCTTGTTTGAAACATTTTATTCTTTTATTCTTCATTCGCATTGTTCACATTCCAATTGTATACAATATGCATGAAACTGTTCCTGGGCAGAGTGACTATACGAATCAGTCGCCTTCAATACAAAAGATCTTGTCGATGTTCCTTGCAAAAAATGCCTGCACGATGATGGTTGATACTAACATTCGCATTTTTGAGGAGGACATCTTGCGTAAAACTAAGGCCGGAAAACCCAAGTGCAATTGTCACCTAATAAGCGATAAGAAATTTATATTTTAATTTTCGTGGGCGAGGTGTAACTTTGCGAATAGCATGTTCACCAGAAATCATGCAATCAACCAATTTCGAGAAGCCCAGTGCAAAAGTCAGCTAAAAAATCGAACGATCGATATTTAATATTAGTTAATTCGCATATTCTTTGATTTGTATCAATGCATCGATCTGCCGAATCTGAAATAAATACGCGTAACTAAAACTATGGTCACCTCAGCGGGAGGGGCGTCATGAATACCAGCCAGAACAAGTACCTCGGATTAGCTCATTTCTATGTGGTCTGTGCACTGACACTGGGGCTGGCAGGTTGTAGCGGCGACGACGGCGCGCCGGGCGCCCCGGGTGCAACGGGTCCGAGTATTGCCACATTGGCCGATGCGACGGCGCTGAACATCTCCATAACAGGAGCGAGCGTCGGCAGTCCGCCCGTGGTGAATTTCACCGTCACCAACCAGGACGGTGTTGCCGTGGCCGGCTTTGCCGAGACCGATCTGCGCTTCAACATCGCCAAGCTGGTGCCGGGCTCCCCGAGCCGGTGGCAGAACTACATTAACCGCGTCAGCGGCGGGGCGGTGCAGGGTTCGCAGGAGCGCCTGAGAACCGGCTATCCGTGGGGCACCCTGGTCGACAACAAGAACGGCACTTTCACGTATACGTTTGCCACGGACATCACCAACGCCGCGGTCACCTGCCCGGCGCCGTGTGCCGATGCCGATGGTGTTGCGCTGGACACCAGCTATCAGCCGACGCTCACGCACCGCATCACTATCCAGCAGAGCAACACGGCGTTGCCGAAGGCCAATGCGACCTATGACTTTGTCCCCGCTGGTGGCGCTGTCAGCACCACGCGCGACATCGTCAAGACTGCGACGTGCAATGAATGCCACAACCAGCTTGTGGCACACGGCAGCCGTATCGAAACCAAACTGTGCGTCACCTGCCACAACCCGGGATCGTGGGTGGCCGGAACGGCTGGAGCACCCAATACGCCAGTCGACTTCAAGGTGATGATCCACAAAATCCATCAGGGTGAGGAGCTGCCGAGCGTCCAGGCCGGCACGCCATACATGATCGGTAGCGCGGACTTCTCGACCGTGGTCTTCCCGTACAGCGCCGTCAGATTGGGCGATACCCGTGCCTGCGCCAAGTGCCACGACGGAGCCGTGACCGCGCAGGGCGACAACTGGAAGACCCAGCCGAGCAAGGCCGCCTGCAGTTCCTGCCATGACGACGTCTATTTCGGTGCGTCCCCTGCTGCAAACAAGCCGTATCAAACTGTTTCGCATGCGACGCTTTCGACCGTCACTGATCCCGCCGACAGTATGTGTGTCCAGTGTCACGGCGTGGGGCAGGCTGAGGACGTGGTCGTGAAGCATGATCTGCCAAATCTCCTCAAGGCGGAAAGTGCAAAATATCAGTTCAACATCGTTGCGATCTGCGGTGTTGCGGTCGGGTCGAACCCCATCTGCGCTCCGGGTGTGACACCCACGGTGAAATTCTCGGTGACCAACCCGAGCACGGGCACAGCCTATGACATCCAGAACGACGCCGCCTTCAAGTGCGTAACAAGCGTCGGCCTGCCGGCGAGCGTGAGCATCCTGATGGGCTGGAACAACACCGATGAGAACAATGTCAGTAGTGGCAGCAATCCGGCCCAGCCTCTGAGTAACAGTGTGCTCGAGACATACACCAGCGGCACTGGAGCGTGCAGCGCCAACACCAAGGTGGCAGCGAATGGCGATGGCACGTTCACCCTGACCTTCACAGCCAAGACGATTCCGGCCAGTGGGGTGACCGGCTCGGGTCGCGCCGCGCTGTATGGCCGTGTTGCCAAGGATGTGGATGGCGATGGCGTGAATGATACCGTGCGCATCAAGGCGGCCTACAAGGACTTCGGTATCACCGATACCACACCGGTGGCGCGCCGCCAGGTGGTCGATATCGCCAAGTGCGACAAGTGCCACGACCAGGTGAGCTTGCACGGCGACAGCCGCACCAATGAGCCGGGCCTGTGCGTGATCTGCCACAATCCGAATGCCACCGATGTCAGCCGTCGTCCCCTGACCGTCGCCGGTATCCCGGATCCAACCTTGACGCTGGACAACAAGAAGGAAGAGGCGATCGACTTCAAGCGCCTGATCCACGGCATCCACGCCGCACGGAAGGACAATCCCAATACGACCACTACCGTCGAGGGCCGTGGCTTCCGCGAGAAGGGACTGGTGATATGGGGCTATCCGGGTGCGGCATCGTGTTTCACGGGTGGTGTGTACACGTGCCAGAACGACTTCAGCGATGTTCGCTTCCCGGGCATCCTGAACGACTGCAACACTTGCCATACCACCAAGACCGTCGGTAGCACCACCTATGGCACCTTTGAACTCGTGGGGACCTGGGAAGTGCCAACCGTCAGTGGTGTGCTGGGTAGCACCATCGACACCGCACCGAGCGCTGTGGATGCCGCAACCTTGGCCACCGGGCTGGCGACCAACGTTGACGACCTGAACATCACGCCGACTGCGGCTGTGTGCTCGTCCTGCCACGACGGCGATGTGGCCAAGTCGCACATGGCGCTGAACGGCGCGCTGTTCTCGGCCACGCAGGCGACTATCAATACGGGCGTCACGCTCGAGGCATGTGCTATCTGCCACGGGCCGGGCCGCATCGCCGACGTCAAGGTGGTCCATGGTGTGAAGTAGAAGTTGAAGTGACGACAGGTAGGAACCGGCTGGCGGTAACGCTGTAACTGAAGGGGGATCGGCAGTCATCGCGCGCTCTCCCTGGTGATACCCCAGCCGGTGCAAGGAGTATCCAGAAGGGAAGGCGGTGGGATAGACGTCGGCAGAATGATGGTGTGGTGCAGCCGAACGACGTAGTTAATCTAATAAGAACGATGGCCATCGAGCAGACAACCATGAAGAATCAAAGCTCACTCCTTGCCGCGCTGCTATTCTTGTCGGGTGTTGCGGTCAGTACGGCCACCTTGGCCCAGGAACCCGCGGCTCCGGCCGCCACGCCCGCAGCACCGATCGAAACGCCAACAGCGCCGGCCGCAACACCGGTTGCACCAGCCGCCACACCAGCGGCGCCAGCCCCCGTCCTGGCTTCGCAATACACCGAAAAGGGCGCCGACACCTGTCTCAAGTGTCACGATGAAGAATCCGAGTTCCCAGTGTTTTCGATCTTCAAGACCAAACATGCCCAGCCGGCCGACAAGCGCACGCCCTTTGCCGGGCTGCAATGCGAGGCCTGCCATGGTCCGGGAGCGGAACACGCCAAGAAAGTGCCCGAGGGACAGAAACAGGCACCGATTATCAAGTTTGGTACCAAGTCGGCCGTGCCCGCTGAAAAGCAGAACAAGTACTGTCTGGCCTGTCATCAGGGCAATGCCCGTATCGTGTGGAAGGACAGCACCCACGAGCGCAACGATCTCGCCTGCGCCAGTTGCCACAAGATCCACGCGCCGCGCGATTCCGTACTCGCCAAGACCACCCAACCCGAAGTTTGTTATAGCTGCCATCAGAAGGCGCGCGCCGATTTCTATAAGGCCTCGGCGCACCCAGTCGCCGATTTCTATAAGGCCTCGGCGACCCCGATCCGTGCCGGATTGATTAGCTGCAGCGAATGTCACAGCCCGCATGGAACGAACACGAACACACTGTTGGTCAAGCCGACCGTGAACCAGACCTGTTACACCTGTCACGCGGAAAAGCGCGGCCCATTCCTGTGGGAGCATGCGCCGGTGGTGGAGGATTGCACCATCTGCCACAACCCGCATGGCTCGGTGAACGCGTTCCTGCTGAAGAAGAGCCCGCCCCTGCTGTGCCAGCAATGTCATAGCAATGTCGGTCATCCGGCGGTCGCGCTGAATGGCAACTCCCTGCCGGGCGGCAGCAACCCCGCATCCTCCTCGTTCCTGCTGGTCGGCGGCTGCACGAATTGCCATTCACAGGTCCATGGGTCGAACCACCCGTCGGGGGTAAGGGAGATGCGGTAAGCCGGCGTTGCGGAGATGGACGAGCCGCTCCCGGAACAGTGCAGGGCAGGGAAGAGCGATCAAAGATATCCGGAGACGATACAAGCGATCACGGGACAACAACATGAAAACAACTACTCGGCTGTTTCCGCTTCTCATCTTGACGGTTCAGGCGGCAACAGTCATGGCCGCCGAAAATACTGCCGAGACCAGCAGCTTGAGTCTTGTCGATACCGCGGAATGGAAATGCAAGTACTGCAAGTTTGAGGAAGGCACCAGTGGTTACGTCGAGCTCGGGGCTAGCTATGTCTCGACCGATTCGTACAGATTCGGGCAGTACACCGGGCTCAACCAGGAAGGCGGGTATTTGATTGCCGACGCAGAATTGCGCGCCCGCGGCGCAGACGCAAGCTACTGGAATGTGGAAGCATACAATCTCGGTCTGGATTCGCGCTCGCTCGGCGTGGAAGGTGGCAAGCAGGGGACGTACAAGCTGACTTTCAGGTACGACGAGCTCCCGCACTACATCTCGGATTCGATCTCCACACCGTACCTTGGCACTGGCAGCGATTCGCTGACCTTGCCATCGACCTGGGTGCCGGCCGGCACGACGGGCGGGATGAGCGACCTGGCGAACAGTCTGCATAGTGCCAATATGGACACAATCCGCAAGCGTCTGGATCTGGGCGTGGAGCTGGATTCCGAAAAGTCGTGGCAGTATGCCGTCAAAGTTCGCCATGAAACGCGTGAAGGCACTCTGCGCACCGCCGGCACTTTCTTGTTCAATACCGCCCAGCTGGTCATGCCGGTCGATACCGTGACCGATCAGATCGACGCCTCGGCTTCGTACAGCGGCAAGAAATTGCAGGTGCGGTTTGCCTATTACGGCTCGCTGTTCAGCAACAACAACACGTCTTTGACATGGCAAAATGCTTATTCGGTCGGGGTCGGTGGGCCCGATGCCGGTCAGCTCGCGTTACCGCCCGATAACCAGTTTCACCAGCTCCTGGCATCGGCGGGTTATCAGTTTAGTGACCAGACGCGCGGCACCGCCGAGATTGCCTACGGCCGCATGACTCAGAACCAGGCATACCTGGCCGCCACCGTGAACCCGAGTCTGACGGTGCCGGCCTTGCCACAATCGTCGTTGGACGGTTTGGTCGACGTCCTCAACGCCAATCTCAAGGTCACATCGGATCTCAGCAAGCAGATTCGGCTGAATGCCAGCTATGTCTATAACAACCACGATGACAAGACATCACAGGCGAGCTATACCTGGGTCACCACCGATGTCCTGGTGAACCCGACTCCCAGAACAAACCTGCCGTACAGCTTTACCGAAAACACGATCAAACTGAGCGGCGATTGGCGCTTCACGACGCGCGCCAAGGCGTCACTCGGTCTGGACTACGATACGATGGACCGGACCTACCAGGAAGTCTCGAAGGCCACCGAAGATACCATCTGGGGCAAGGTGTCTGCGCGCGTTTCCGAGAGTGTCGATTTCACTTTAAAAGGCGCGCATGCGGCGCGCACCATCGATGGTTATGAGGTGCTGCCGTGGGTGTCCCCGCCGGAAAATCCGCTCATGCGCAAATACAATATGGCGGACCGAGACCGGGACACGGCCGGCTTGCGTGTCGACCTGATGCTCGGGCAGGCCGTTAACCTCGGGCTCGGCTACGATTACGCCAATGACGATTATTCGAATTCGCAGATCGGGTTGACGAGCAGCAAGGATTCCACCCTCACGGCGGATATGTCCGCGATTCTGGCCAAAAAAACCAACCTGCATCTTTTCATAACGAGTGAGAGTATCAACTCGCAGCAGGCGGGAAGCAGTGTCGCTTCGACCCCCGACTGGACCGGCGAGAACACGGACACGATCAATACCGGCGGGATCGGCATCAAGCAGGGACTGTTCGAGGGGAAATTCGATATCGGTGCCGATTACACCACTTCGCATTCGACTGGTGAGACCATCATCGCGGATGGCTCGGCCTCCACCCCGTTCCCGAATCTGGTTTCAAAGCTGAATAGCTTCAAGCTATATGGCACGTATCACATCAAGGAAAATATGTCCGTGAACGGTACCTACTGGTACGAGCACTATCTGAGCCAGGATTGGCATCTGGATGGTGTCACACCCAACACGATTCCGAATGTGCTGGCCTTCGGCGAACAACCGCCGTCGTACTATGCGAACGTGATCATGCTGTCGCTGCGCTACAAGTTCTAGACGGTCCGGCACCTGGACGGGTGGGTCAGCACCCGTCCGAGAGCGATGTGGATCACGAACCTGCGCTGGCGGAGGCCGTCACCAGCCGCACCTGCAGCCGGTTGCTGCTGTAGGTATTGAAGTCCGGCAGATTCTGGAATAGCCAGCCTTCACTCTGTACCTGTCCCTTGTCCACGAGTTGCACCAGCACGGCCGGATTGTCCGGATTGTTGGATGCGCTGGTCACAGTGCCATCAATGCTCTGGAAGGCCGGCACGTAGGCGACCACCCGCAACAGCAGGCCGGATTGATCAATGCGTGCCTCGCCGCCGATCGCGACGTGTACATTGTGTGGCGGAATGTTCTTCCCCGAAAGCGTGAGCTCGACGGACTTCCATTTGGCCTTCACGTCAGCCGGAATATTGAGCCGAGATTGATGGCCTGACTTCGCATGTTTTAAGGCCGCGCCGTGCTCGGACTCAGCCGGCTGGCTGGTGGGCATCGACGACGCTGTGCCACCGACCACCGAGGCGATCACCACTTCGACAGACGTGACGGAACCTGACTTCAATGGTGGTGCATAGCCTTCCAGATCACCGGGCTGGGAAACCGCATTGCCGGATTTGGAAATGCGCGCACCGATCACGAGCTGCGGGAAGTTGGAGATATTCATGTCGGGCACCATGGCCAGCGAGTCATCCAGCGTTACGGTGATGGGCAGATCCCGTACCTGTTTGCGCACGATGGCGAGCGGCATTTTCGGTCCCTGCGCGGCACGCGCAAAAATGAACACGGTATCGCCGGGCGCGGCTTTGCCGGCAAGCGCCGGATTGAGCCTGACCGTGACCTTGATGGAGCGTGCCGGCGCGTTCGCTGTGCGCTGTCCCTGTCCGGCCTCGGCCGGCATTGGCGGGTGATCGTTGGGCAGCGTGGCCAGATGGTCAAACGGAATCGGTTCCCCGGACTGTGTCCGGGGCACGTCTCGTTCATTGCAGCCGCTGGCCATGGACAGTGTACCGAGCGCCACCACGGCAAGGCACATTGACGGGAAAGACGAAAAGGTAGTCATGAAACAATCTCCGGATTTTTACTCGAAAGCTGTCTGAAAGGATTGGCCGGTTACATCCTGCATGGGCGTCCTGGCCGGTTATGGCCGGCGAACTGACCCATGCGTGCATCGCGCAGGCGCACTTTAGCATCCGCCTCGCGGAATAGGAATTACCGTCTGCCAGCACACGGCGGCTGCGCGTGCGCATCAACAGCGCGTGTCTTTCACGCCGTTGGTTTCCTGTGTATATTTCCATACGTCGAAGTCAGTAGTGCGAATCATGAGCTTGCGCTTGCTCCGGAAAACCGGATGAATACCCCCCGATGCCGCTAACAACCCATCTTGATATTGTCAGCGCCGAGGCACTGATCTATTCCGGTCCAGCGACGAAGGTGGTGTTGCCTGCCGAGGACGGCGAAATCTGCGTTCTGGCGCGGCATGCGCCATTGCTGACGCGTCTGCGTGCGGGCCTGGTGCGGCTGGCGAATGAGTTCGAGGTGGAGCAGACCTTCTTTATCTCTTCCGGTTTTGTCGAGGTACAGCCGCACATCGTGACGGTACTGGCCGATACGGTGAAGCGTACCAAGGACCTCGACGAAGCAGCGGCGCGTGCCGCCGTGGAGCGTACCCGCGCGGCCATCGTTGTCCATCCCTCGGGGTCGGATTACGACAAACTGATGGCGGAGCTGAGAATGGAATTGGCACTGTTGCGTGCCATCGATCAGCTGCGCCGGCAGACAAAGCGCTGAGAAAGCACCAGGCACGTTGGCGCGTGCCGCGTTCGGGAGATCAGGAAAGTGCGCTCGTGTAGCGGCGATGGCATCATCGTCACACGAGCGCAGCGATCAGGACAGTTACGGCAGCACGGCCGGTTTGGTGAACACGTAGTCGTTCGCCTTCACCGGCGTGTGGCAGGCAAAGCACTCCTGCACAAAGAGCGCGTCCTTGCCGTATGGTTTCTGCTCCATCCCCAGCCAGCGCGCAAACCCCCAGCCACCAGTCGCGGCATACTGACGCGCATTTTTTACCATGAACTCGGCTTGCACGAATTCGCCCGGCACCGTGGCGACCGGAAAGTGCTCGTCGGTCTTGTTCTTCCACGAGAGCTTGGCCAGGATCGCACCGTCCGGCCACGGATTGGTTTTGCCGGCGCGCACGGCCTCGATGGCGATGTCGTTGCCGAGGATCGCGCGGATGTGATTTTTGTCGGTACGATACGACGGCGCGATCAAACGCCAGTCCTTGTAGGCTTCGGGCAGGGCGATACCGTTCGGGGCGGGCGCCACTTTGGAGTCCGCCGCCACGGCGCAGACTGCGGTAAACATGGCCAGTGCAGTGAGGCCGACACTTGCTGAATACTGCATACCTCAACCTCCTCAGATAAAAATGTTGTTGTCAAAGAATGAACGGCCGGGAGCAAGCGCTGTGCAACCTCCCGGCCGTTACCAGGGGTAACGGATGAAGCCCTACTTCGTTCGTCTTTTCATCAACTAGAAACCGGCGGCGAGGCTGTTCACCACAAAGTCCACTTCGGGGTGTTGGAAATCACCGTGTGGCCCATGAGCTTCAGGATTTTTTATACACGCCGTTGCCGTCGCTGTCGAGCACTACGTCCGGGGTGGTGCCTTCCAACAACGCGAGGAACAGGTGCGACGGAGTGAGTTCGCCCACGCGCCCGAAGGCGTTCGGCGCGCCGATAATCCACGTCGACCAGATCTTGGTGCCACTCGCATCCCGGTTGGTCACGGCGTTGATGTTGAACAGGTTCGCCACGTTCTGGCCAGCGCCAATAGTGGTGGAACTGAGTAGCACCACCAGGCCGGGAAAGTGATCGCGGTTCGCGCCCATGTTGAACGTGCTTGGGAACGGGCCAGCATTCGACAGTGGGCCGGGTTCGGTCAGCTCTGGTGTGACACCGGTGGAGGCCAGATTGACGTTGAATTGGTACGCGATATTCACCAGGAAGGCATGGCTGCCGATGCCCGCGACATCACCCTTGCCAGGCGCAAAGACAATGATGTGCACGGATTGCCATCGTCATCGTTATCGTTACCGTCGGCCATGGCCGGAGTCACGAGGCTGGTGGCCACCAGGAATGCGAAAAGATTTGCCGAGATCCATCTGTTCACGAACCGAGACATATTGCTCCCCTTAAGTGTGATGAGGGTGACTGAAGTGTGACTGGAGCGTGAACGCTGTCGTGATATGTATGTGCACGTGCCGTTGTCAGGGAGGTAAACACCCGGACAGGTGATTTATTCCCGCAGGCACGAACGGGTTCTGTTTCGATACCCGTCCTACGGCTGAAGTGCTAGCCTATTGGACATGAACAGGGACTTTTTTCAGGCCGACATCTCGCGTCGCATCTGGGATACCAAATACCGCTTCCGCGAGCGCGACGAAATCCGTGATCAGACCGTCGAGGACAGCTGGCAGCGGGTGGCGCGTGCTCTCGCGAGCGTCGAGAAAAGCGCTCAGGACGAGTGGGCGCAGCGCTTTTATCATGTTCTCGAAGGCTTCAAATTCCTGCCCGGCGGCCGCATTCAGGCCGGCGCCGGCACCGGGCACCGCGTCACGCTGTTCAACTGCTTTGTGATGGGCACGATCGAGGACTCGCTCGACGCCATCTTCGACGCCCTCAAGGAGGGTGCGCTGACCATGCAGCAGGGCGGCGGCGTGGGTTACGACTTCTCCACCCTGCGGCCGAGCGGCATGCCGGCGGTGAGCGTGGGCGTCACTGCCTCCGGACCGGTATCGTTCATGCAGATCTGGGACGCGATGTGCGCCACCATCCTGTCCACCGGCGCGCGCCGCGGTGCGATGATGGCGACGCTGCGCTGCGATCACCCGGACATCGAGGAATTCATCCGCATCAAGCAGGATGCCGCGAAGCTGCGCCACTTCAACCTGTCGGTGTTGGTGAGCGATGCCTTCATGCAGGCGGTGCATGCCGACGCCGACTGGCCGCTGGTATTTCCGCTCGGTTCGCGCGACATCGCCCCGGCCGACAAGACCGTGGAGCGTGTCTGGTCGGGCTCGATGACACCGGTGCGCTGCCGGGTGGTGCACACGCTGCGCGCCCGTCAGCTCTGGGATCGGATCATGCAGGCGACGTACGACTACGCCGAGCCGGGTGTGATCTTCGTGGACCGGGTGAATGCGCTGAACAATCTGTGGTACGCCGAACAGATCAGCGCCACCAACCCATGCGGCGAAATTCCGTTGCCGCCGTACGGTGCCTGTGACCTGGGTTCGATCAACCTGACGCAGTTCGTGCGTGCACCGTTCGCGGACCAGGCGGCGCTCGACTTGCAAGGCATTGCCGACACCGCCGCCGTCGCGGTGCGCATGTTGGACAATGTTGCCGATCTGTCACGCTTTCCCTTGGCCAGGCAGGCCGAGGCGGCGCGCGCCACGCGCCGCCTCGGCCTCGGCTTCACCGGTCTCGGTGATGCCCTGATCATGCTCGGTATTCCGTATGGCACGCCGGCGGCGGCGCGCGTGGCGGGCGAGGTGATGCAGCGGGTGTGCGAGGCGGCCTATCACACGTCCATCGAGCTGGCACGCGAAAAGGGCGCATTCGCCCGGCTTGACAAGGAGAAACATCTGCAAGGCGAGTTCATCCGCCATCTTCCCGCGGACATCCGCGCCGGCATCGCGCGCCACGGCATCCGCAACTCGCATCTCACCGCGATTGCGCCGACCGGCACCATCTCGCTGCTGGCCAACAACGTGTCGAGCGGACTGGAGCCGGTGTATCGCTTTGAATACAAGCGCCGGGTGCGCGAGGCAGATGGCAGTTTGAGCGAACATGCCGTGAGCGATTACGCCTACCGCCTGTACCGCGAGCGCCACGGCGCGGATGCGCCGCTCACGCCGGCATTTGTCACGGCCGGCGAGGTGTCGCCGTTCATGCACCTCGACATGCAAGCCGCGCTGCAGCCGTGGGTGGACAACGCCATTTCCAAGACCATCAACGTACCGGCAGATTACAGCTTCGCGCAATTCCGTTCGCTCTATGACTATGCCTATGCCAAGGGACTGAAAGGCTGCACCACCTTCCGGCCCAACCCGGTGACCGGGCAGGTGCTGGTGGATCTGGATGTGGCCGATGTGTCGCACGAGAAATTTGCGGCGATCCATTGCTGCTCCGCGGAGCGCGAGGCCGATTGAAGATGCGTTACACCGCAAGAAGGCAGGCTTTGTTCGAGCCGGGAGCGTGACGATGCCCCGTGCCTCAGGCCGAGGTTGGACGGTTGTCTGTTGTCTATGGCTGCTGGCCGGCTGTACCACGGGCAGTCAGGTCCATCCCACGACCTTGCACAAGAGTCTGTCGCTCCTGCCGGGGGCGCTGCAACAGTATGGAGTTGCGTTCCTGACGCCCTCCACGGTCACCGGTCAGGAACAGGACCAGCAGACGGCAGCCTTGATCTTTGCCGAGCAGATGCGTGTTCAGCTGCCGACGGTACGCGTCCTGTCCTTGCCGGAATCGCTGGGGGCCATCAATCGCGCCGGCCTCGCGCCCGAGTACCGCAAGATGGTAGAGGATTACCGCGACACTGGACTCTTCCCGCGCGACATGCTGAGCAAAATCGGCGGTGCCATCGGCACACGCTACCTCGTGCAACTCAAGTTGGCCGGCTTCAGTCAGGACATGCGCGAACGCGTCAGCATTCTCGGCATACGCCTGTTTCAGACGCTGCATGCCAACATCCGTCTGTATATGCAGATCTGGGATGCCGAAACCGGAACGATTGCCTGGGAAGGCAGCGAAGAGATGAGTTACGCCTACGACAGCAGCGCGGAATTGCCGGTCACCTTCCGGCGCGTAGTCGAAGGTGCGGCGCAGCAGCTCATTCAGAATTTGCCATGAACCCGGAGATCTCCATGCTGCTCGCGAACGCGCTGGTCGGACTGGTGGCGCTGTTGCATCTGTACTTTCTGGTTCTGGAAATGTTTTTCTGGAACAAGCCGCTCGGTCGTCGGGTCTTCGGCCTGACTCCCGAGTTTGCGCAGGCCTCGGCCGCGCTGGCCGCCAATCAAGGCCTCTACAATGGATTCCTGGCCGCCGGTCTGCTCTGGGGCCTGGTCCTCGGACCGGCCGGGTTTGGCGTTAAGATATTTTTTCTCGGCTGTGTCATCGTGGCCGGCCTGTTCGGAGCGATGACCGCCAACCGCAGAATTCTGTGGGTGCAGGCATTGCCCGGCACCGTCGCGCTGCTGCTGGTGCTGCTGTTCCCGGCGTAATGCATGCTGGCCGGTCGCGTAACGAAATGTTCGAAAGAATGATGGACATCGTACGGCGTGGCTGGTTGTTGGTCAGGCGCGGCATTGCCACAAACTGGAATTTTCGATCGTTGGTGTTGTGGCTGGGTCTCGTCGCCGCGCCGTGGGCGGCTGCCGGGCCGCCTGATTCACGCCACGCACCCAGCGCTTTGGTGCTCACCGAATTCGTTTTTGAGCGCGCGCCCTTTGCACAAAGCCATGCCTCGACTCTGGCCGAGACTGATGACGGACTGGTCGCCGCGTGGTTCGGCGGCACGCGCGAACGCTATCCGGATGTCGGTATCTGGCTCGCACACCGGACGTCCAAGGGCTGGTCGACGCCCATGGAAGTGGCCAACGGTGTGCAGGCAGACGGCAAACGCTTCCCGTGCTGGAACCCAGTGCTGTTCCGCATCCAGAACGGGCCGCTGCTGCTCTTCTACAAGATCGGCCCGGACCCAAGTCGCTGGTGGGGAATGGTGATGACCTCCACCGATGGCGGATACAACTGGAGCCGGCCGGCACGATTGCCGGACGGCATTCTCGGTCCGGCCAAGAACAAGCCGATCGAGCTTGCGGATGGTACCCTGCTGAGTCCATCGAGCACCGAGCAGGGTCATTGGCAGGTGCACCTCGAACGCAGCCGCGATCTCGGACGCAGCTGGCAGCGCGACCCTGCATTGCCCGGTTCCAAAGCATTCGATGCCATCCAACCGACGCTGCTGGCGTATCCTTCCGGCCGCATTCAATTACTGGCGCGCAGTCGTCAGGGTCGCATTGTGGAGAGCTGGTCAGACAACGGCGGCTTGAATTGGAGTAAGCTGGCGGCCAGCACACTTCCCAACCCGAACAGTGGGATTGACGCCGTTATGTTGCGCGATGGCCGCGCCTTGCTGGTCTACAATCCGACGCGTTTTCGCCGCAGCCTACTGCGGGTCGCCATCTCATCCGACGGCGCGCATTGGCGCGATGTACTTACGCTGGAAGATGGTTGGGGTGAGTATTCCTACCCGGCGGTGATCCAGACTGCCGATGGTCTGGTGCATGTCACGTACACCTGGAAACGCGAACGCATCAAGCACGTGGTCATCAATCCCGCGTCCTTATAATCTCAATTCCGAGACGCATTAGCCTTCAGGGTCATCAAACACTCTCCGCCCACAGGTCGTGATCGCCGGCGTCGGTGATGCGTACCCGCGCGAACTCGCCGACTTCCAGGTCGGTGCTGTTCTCGATGATGACCACGCCGTCGATCTCCGGCGCATCGGCATAGCTGCGCGCGAGGGCGGTGCCGTCGTCGGTGATTTCATCCACCAGCACCGTCATCTTCTGCCCGATGCGGCGTTCCAGCCGGGTGGCGCTGATCTCGGCCTGGGTTTCCATGAAGCGTTCCAGTCGTTCCTGCTTCACTTCCTCCGGCACCTTGCCGGGCAGCGCATTCGCGGCCGCACCGGCCACGGCCGAATAGGGGAAGCAGCCAACGCGATCGAGCTGCGCGGCTTCGAGGAAATCGAGCAGCATCTGAAAATCTTCCTCGGTCTCGCCCGGGAAGCCGACGATAAAGGTGCTGCGGATCACCAACTCCGGGCAGGCCGCGCGCCACGCCTGGATGCGCGCGAGCGTGTCTTCGGCCGCGGCTGGGCGCTTCATGGCCTTGAGAATTCTTGGACTGGCGTGCTGGAAGGGAATGTCGAGATACGGCAGCACCTTGCCGGCCTGCATGAGCGGAATGACCTCGTCGACATGCGGATAGGGGTAGACGTAGTGCAGCCGCACCCAGACACCCATGTCGCCCAGGTGTTTGACGAGTTCGAGCATGCGCGTCTTGACCGGCATGCCGCCCCAGAAGTGGGTGCGGTATTTGACGTCCACGCCATAGGCACTGGTGTCCTGCGAAATCACCAGTAATTCTTTCACACCGCTATCCACCAGATGCTCCGCCTCGGTTAATACCTCACCGATCGGACGGCTCACCAGATCGCCGCGCAGGGACGGGATGATGCAGAAACTACAGCGGTGGTTGCAGCCTTCGGAAATTTTCAGGTAGGCGTAGTGCGCCGGCGTGAGCTTGATGCCCTGCGCCGGGACGAGATCGATATACGGATCGTGCGGTTTGGGCAAATGGTGGTGTACCGCCAGCATGACTTCCTCGAGCGCATGCGGGCCGGTCACGGCCAGTACCTGCGGGTGCGCCTGCTTGACCACATCGCCCTTGGCGCCCAGGCAGCCGGTGACAATCACCTTGCCGTTCTCGGCCAGCGCCTCGCCGATGGCATCGAGCGATTCGGTCACCGCGGAATCGATGAACCCGCAGGTGTTGACCACGACCAGGTCGGCGTCGTTGTACGAGGGCGAGATCGAGTAACCCTCGGCACGCAGCTGCGTGAGGATGCGCTCGGAATCCACCAGCGCCTTCGGGCAGCCGAGACTCACAAAACCGATTTTCGGTGCTGACAAGATGGAAGACATAGTGGGGCCGGCCGTGGCCGGCAATCAGGCAGGATGGATAACAGGATTATAGAAGCAGGCACCGCTAGACACCAGAAAGCAGCGCGTTGATTTCGTTCAAATCGGCCTCACTCAGCGTGCCATTGGCCGCCTTGAGGCGCAGGCGGCTCAGCAGCCAGGCGTAGCGCGCCTGCGAGAGATCGCGTTTGGTGCGGTACAGCTCGCGCTGCGAGTTCAATACATCGACGCCGGTGCGCACACCGGACTCATAACCGATCAGCGTCGATTCGAGCGCTTTCTGGCTGGAGACCTGCGCCTGTTCCAGTGCCTGCACGCGCACGGCACCGCTCGTGACCGCCAGATAGGCTTCGCGTGTCTGGCGCACGGTCTGGCGCTTGGTCTGGGTCAGGCTATCACGTGACTGTTCGAGGCGCGCCACCGCTTCGCGTACCCGCGACGAGGTGTAGCCACCCATGTAAATCGGCACATTGAGCTGCACGCCGACTTGGTTGGTGGTGGCATCGGTCGCCAAACCAAAGACACTACCGCCCTGGTTGAGGTAGGTGTGCGAGGCCACCAGGTCGAGCGTCGGGTAATGGCCGCTGCGGTTCTTGCTTACTTCCTCATCGGCAATCGCCAGCAAATACTCCTGCACCTTGATATTCAGGTTCTGATCGGCGGCGGCCTTGACCCATTGCTCCGGGTCGGCCGGATCGGGCTTCGGCAGCGCGATCTTGCCGGCCAGATGTGACAGCCCGCCGGCCGGCCGGCCGATCAGGATTGCGAGTACTTCCCGGCGCACCTGCAAATCGTTTTCCGTACTGACCTCATCGGCAGCGGCCAGATCATAGCGTGCGCGCGCCTCGTGCACGTCCACGACCGTGGCATTGCCGACGGCAAAGTTGCGTTGCGAGAGATTGAGCTGGCCTTCAATGGCCGCCTTCTCGCTGCGCGTGTAGTCGAGCGCATCCTGTGCGGCCAGCACATCGAAATACGCCTGACCGGTGCGCAGAATCAAATCTTGCCGGGCGATCGCCAGCTCGGCGTCGGCCTGGCTGACGCTGATCTTGCCCTGCGCATAGGCCGCCATGTTCGACATGCGGAATAGCGGCTGGGTGAGCTGCAAGGCATAACCAGTGATGTCGAATTGATCCTTGCCCTGGAGCACGCCGCCGGTCACGAGATTGGTGGTGGTGCCTTCCAGGTAATTGCGGCTGTAGTTGGCGTTGAACGACACGCTCGGCAACAGCAACGAGCGACCTTGCGTGCCTTTCTCGAGATTGGCGCGATAGTTGGCCTGGGCCGCCGCCCAGGCGGCATCGTTTTCCTGAGCGAGCTTGTAAATGTCGATCAGGTTCTCGGCGCGCGCCACGGGCATGGCCAGGAGCGCGATGAGCAGCACGATTCGGGGCAGGCTATTTTTCATGACTTGTTCTTCCACCAGAGATACGCGCAAGCATACGCGGGAGCAGAGGGTTGGCGCGAGACCGTTCGCGCGCGCCTTCGATCAACGAATAAACCGCCGGGACCACAATCAGTGTCAGCAAGGTCGACGACACCATGCCGCCCATTACCACCAGCGCCAGGGGCCGGTTGGTCTCGACGCCCGGGCCGAGACCGATGGCGGCCGGCATCATGGCGGCGATGACGGTCATCGACGTGATCAGCACCGGTCGCATGCGATGCGGGCAGGCTTCGCTTAGTGCTTCCGCGATGGCCATGCCCTTGGCGCGATACTGGTTGGTGAGATCGATGAGCAGGATCGAGTTCTTGGCGACCAGGCCCATGAGCAGGATCATACCGATCATCGAGAACAGGTTGAGCGTGTCGTTGAACAGCCACAGGGCGGCGACGCCGCCGATGATGGCGAGCGGTTGGGCGACCATGACGACGATCGGTTGCAGCAGCGAGTTGAACTGACTGGCGAGCACCATGTAGATCATGATCAGTGCCATGCTGAAGGCGAACACGACATAGCCGCCGGTCTTGGCAAACTCTTCGGCCTGGCCGGTGTAGGCAATCGAATAACCGCTCGGCAGTATTTCGGCGGCGATGCGGTTCACATTTTGGGTGGCCTCGCCCAGCGGCATGCCCTCCAGCGCGCCATAGACGAAACCGGCGTACTGGCGGTTGCGACGTTTGATCTGCGCCGGTCCCAGACCGGTTTCAAATTTTACCAGACTGTCGAGACGCACCAGATTGCCGGACTTGTTCTTCACGTAGATGCGCTTGAGGCTTTCGATGTTGACCCGCTGGCTTGGCTCCACTTGCAGGCGGATGTGATAGCGCTGGTTCTTCTCTTTGTAGTCAGCGATGTCCACACCGCCGGTCATGAGGCTCAGGGTTTGCGCAATGTCGGCGGCGGTGATGCCAAGCTGCGCCGCCCGGTCACGGTCGAGAATCACGCTGACCTGTGGCAGATCGAGCTTGAGATCCTTGTCGAGCTTGGCAATGCCCGGCAGCGCGCCGAGCCGTTTGACCATCTCGTTGACCAGCGCGTTGATCTTCTGCAAGTCGTAGCCGACGATCGCGAACTGCAGCGGCTCACCGCGCATCCCGCCGATCGGCGAGATGCCGGCCGGGAAGGCCTGCACGCCGGGAATGGCACCCAGGTCGCGGCGCAATTCGCGCATGATCTCGGCCTGCGACAGCGTGCGCTCCTTGCGGTCCACCAGGCGCACGAACACGCTGCCGCTGTTGACCTGTCCGTCGTCGCCCAGGCCGACGGCCGAGAAATAGCTGTACACGTCGGGACGTTTCGCCAGCAGCGCCTCGACCTCGGCCAGACGGCCGGAGGTGTAATCGAGGTTTGAGCCAAGCGGGGTCTGCACCATGACCAGGAAGCGCGACTCGTCTTCTTCCGGGACAAAGGTCTTTCCGACCTTGATGAAGAAGAACGCGCTCGAGGCCACCACCAGCGCGGCCAGGAGGATGACCTTCCACTGGTGACGCAGACCCATCCCAAGCAGGCGGCGATAGCTGTTTTCCAGGCCGACGAATACGGCCTCCAGCGCCCGGTACACCCGGCCGTGGGTCTTGGGCAGTTCCAGAAACTTGGCACACAGCATGGGTGTCAGAGTCAGCGATACCCACAACGACGCCAGTACCCCGATGACCACCACCAGGGCGAAGGAACTCAGGAATCGACCGAGGATGCCGCTGATGAACGCGACCGGCAGGAAGATCGACACCAGCGTGAGCGTCGAGGCCAGCACCGCGAACACCACCTGGTTGGCGCCGTTGACGGCGGCCGGCTCGCGGCCTTCGTGTTCCTCTTCGCGGTGCCGGAAGATGTTTTCCAGCACCACGATGGCGTCGTCCACCACCACGCCGATCAGCAGCAGCAGGCCGAGCAGGGTGATCTTGTTGAGGGTGTAATCGGCGAAGTACATGACCGCGAAGGTCGCCATCAGCGACACCGGGATCGCCGTGGCGATGATCAGTGTCGAGCGCCCGCTCTTGAGAAACAGGAACACCATGAGCGCGGCGAGCAGCGTGCCGATGATCAGGTGCTCTTTGAGCGCCTCGATCGACTGGCGAATGCTGATCGAGTCGTCCGAGGAGTAACTGAGCTCCAACCCCGGCGGCAGGATGGTACGCAGTTCCTTGTCGACGCGCGCCTTGGCCGCATCCACCACCTCCACCACATTGGCACCGCTCGACTTGACGATCCCGAGGCCCACGGCCGGCTGGCCCTTGTAGCGTGCCAGTTTGCGCGCATCCTCGAGACCGTCTTCGATGCGCGCCACATCCTTCAGGTAGACCGGTGCGCCATGGCGATAGGCGACGATCATGTTGTTCAAGTCGGTGAGCTTGTTGAACTCGGCGTCGAACTTGATGAGCAGTTCGCGCGACTGGCCCCCGAGGAAGCCGGCCGGCAGGATGATGTGTTCCTTGCCGAAGGTGTTGGCCACGTCGATCGGCGACAGGTTGTACGCCTGCAAGCGTTCGGTATCGAGCCACACGCGGATGGTGCGCTTGATCTGGCCGCCGATCAGCACCTGGCCCACGCCATTGATGGTCTCCAGGCGTGGCTTGAGAACCTCATCGGCATAGGTGTTGAGTTCCTGCAGGGTACGGTTGCCCTGCAGGACGATCCACAGCACGGCGCTGGCGCCGACCTCCACCTTGCGCACCACCGGCGGGTCGGCGTCTTTCGGCAGCTGCTTGAGGACACCATCGACCTTGGCCTTGACCTCCTGATAGGCCACGTCCACGTTCTTTTCCAGTTCAAACTCGATGCCGATCACCGAGGCACCGATCGAAGAACTCGAGGTGATGGACTTGACGCCCGGCACCTGGTTGACCGCTTCTTCGATGATATCGGTGATGTTTTTGTCGATGATTTCCGGGTCCGCGCCCTGCAGGGTGGTGACGACGGACACGGCCGGGAATTCGATTTTCGGAAACTTGTCGATGCCAAGCCGGGCGAGACCGATGATGCCGAACAGCACGAGTACCAGACTCACCATCAGGGTGAAGACGTGACGCTGGATGGAAAAGGTGGGGAGGCTCACGGTTATTTTTTCTCCATGGCCACCGGTATCCCGGTCGCTGCCTGGGTATCACGCACCTTGATTTTGGCGCCGTCGCTCAGCATGCTGGCGCCATCCACCACCACGGCCTCACCGGCCTTGAGACCGGTCTGAATCTCGATTTCACCGTTGCGTTGCACGCCCGGCTGGACCGGACGCTCGCGCACGACACCGTCTTGCGGAATGTAGACGACGGCGCCCGCCGGACGCAGCACCACGGCCTGTTCCGGTACGAGCGTCGCACCCTGGTGCACCGCCACCACGACTTCACCGCGCACACTGCCGACCGAATACCATTCGTGTCCGGCCGGCAGTTCGGCAATCACCTCCATGGTCTGGGTCGTGCTGTCCAGCGCCGGGCGGATTTCCTTCACGCGCGCGGTGACCGCCTTCTTCGGGTCATCGAAGCTCGTGAGGCGTACGCTCTGGCCGATGTGCAGCTGGCGGGCCACGTGTTCGGGGAATGGCAGGCGGATGGTGAATGTGCCGCGGCGCACGCTGTTCGGGTCCAGCGCCTGCGCGACACTGAGTGACGTGGTGGTTCCGACCGCCGATTCGATGACGGGCAGGTCCTTTTTAGTCGCCAGCGCGGTGGTGACATTGATGACCTTCTCAGCCGGCTGTTCGACCGGCTTCTTGCTGCAACCTGCGGCCAGCACGACAAGACCCGCGAGTAATAGTGACTGGGTGATTCTATTCATGTCCGTTTCCTGTTTCTTGTTGTTCCGCAAGCCGGCGGCAGGATGCCGTGCAGAAGGATATCTGCCAGCATCGTGCTGTAGTGCTCCGGTTGTTGGGTAAAGGTGACGTCCGGAAAGTGACGCAGCACGTCGCGCGACTCAAAGAAGAACACGTTCGCGCCGATCAGCATCGTCGCCACCATGGCCGGATCGATGTCGGCCCGCAACTCGCCCGCCTGTTGACCGGCGCGCAGGATGGCGACGAAGCGCGAGAATTTTTCACCGTAGACCTTTTCGGCCAGTTCCTTGCCCTGACGCGGATTGTCGCTCAGCAATTCGCGCAGCAGCAGACGGGTCATCTGCCCATGTTCCAGCAGGTTCTCGAGATGCGCCTGCGCGAACTGCGCCAGACGCGCTGCCAGGGGCGCCCCCTCATTGCTCAGTTCGTCGAGTTGTTGCACGGCATCCCGGCAGGCGTGGCGCAGCACGGCGATGTACAAATCGTTCTTGGTCGTGAAGTGGTGAAACACGTTCGCCTTGCAGACGCCGGCGGCTTCCCCGATGGCGCTCATGGACACGGCATCGAAACCGTGTTCGGCAAAGAGCGTTTCGGCGGCCGCCAGAATGCGCTCGACCGTGTCGCTGCTGGCGGGCTGGCGTGCGTGCTGGGGAGTGGTCATGAGGTCCGCAATCCTTGACGAGCCGAGATTAGAGCACTGACCGATCGGTCAGTCAATCAACGGCTATTCCGGGCGGACAGGGACGGCACACAGATGATGCGGCCATACGCGCGTTCGGCGCGCAACGCAGGATGGATTGAATCCGACCGGAAGAGAATTTGTGCTCCGGTCCGGGTCAGAAGGGCCCGACCCCTTCCGAGTATCGGCAGTGTCAGACCAGCGGCGCTGCCGGCGTGCTGGTCCGGGTTACACCAAATAACGTCCGCTGCTGGCGATCACGATCAGGGTAATACCGAGCGTCAAGTTAAGACCGATCAACTTGCGGATCAGGGCGAGCTGCTTGCCCGCGCCCGCGAAATCGCCGGCCGCGACTGCCTGCTTCAGGCGCCGGTAGGGCGCGAAGAACACGTGCAGGAAAATGAGCATCATCAGAATGCCGATGCCCTGCATGACATGAATGTAGTACGCCAGGCTGCTGAAGCCGCCGAACACATTCAGGATCATCCAATAGCCGGTGACCGGCAGCAGGATCACCGCCGCCCACACCCAGGGAAAGAAACGCGCGAAGGTCTGCGACCAGAGCGGCATGCGCAGCGGCGGTTCGAGCAGCGTGGCCGCCACCGGGCGCAGCGCCATGTAGGCAAAGAACATTCCGCCGACCCAAATGACGACGGCGAGCAGGTGCAGGGTGATTGCCAGAAACATTGGATCCTCGCTTTATTCTTGTGTGGCGGGCTGAATCTACCCCATGCCCCGGGTTGCCCGCAAACCGCGCTTTGGCGCACCGATTCCGCCCACGTCACTCTTACCGCCTAGTCCGGGACGGCCTGTCCCTGGAGCAACTCGCCGAAGATTTGGAGCGTGGCGGGATTGAGATCGGACACCACCCAGTAGTTCATTGTGGTATCGGACCAGTGCAACACCTGGTAGCCGCGTAACGCCTGCAGGCGCGGCGTCCGATTACCCGGCTCGGTGCGCGGCCAGACAAAGAGCTGGATGAAGTGTTGGCGGTGGCGGTAGACGAGCGCGGCCACCGGCCGACCGGCGAGATAATCGAGCCGCCCTCCCACCAGCGGAAAGCCCTGGTCAGTGAGGTCCTGAACCGGCGGTGCGAAATCGAGCTTGCCATTGAACCACGGCTTCACCGTGTGCTGATCCGAAGAGGAAATGTCCGTGAGCCGGCCGGCCACCATCTGCGCGCGCACATGGCTGGCAATGACTTCTTGCGTCAACAGTGCGTCGGGCGCGGGCCGGTCCAGCCAATAGGTGAGGCCGGATCCGAGGAGCGCGGCAAAGGCCGCGGACGCCGCGAGCGCTACCCAGCGCAGCGCCGGGCGCCGGCCGGTGCCGGACACACGGTCGATATTGTCGAGTGCGGCGCGGATGCCCTCCGCCAGTGCGGGTCGTGCCCGATGGTAGCTGGCCTGCGCACCAATCGCGGCGCTCAACGTGCGGCGCTGCTGGCAGAGCGACTGACACAGCGGGCAGTCGGCAAGATGTTGTTCGAGCACGAGCCGCGACACCCCATCCAACTCGTCGTCGAGATAGCCATCCATCAAGGTCCGGGCCTGCTGACAGTCCACGCTAAGCCTCCTCACGGGCGTGGCCGACGAATTTCTGTTGCAACAGACTGCGGCCGCGCGCCAGGCGCGACATCACGGTGCCGATCGGGACTTCCAGGACGGCGCTGATTTCCTTGTAGGACAGGCTCTCCAACTCGCGCAGTATTAACGTCTCGCGGAATTCGAGCGGCAAGTCGGTCAGACACTGCTCGAGCAGGCGTCGGTCCGCATTCTGCAAGAACAAGGTTTCCGGGCTGGCGGAATACGGACTGCTCTCATCGGCTGATTCATTGCCGTTCGGACTGTGCAGCTGTTCGTCATAAGGCATGGTCGATTTCTCCGCGCGATGCTGCTTGAGCCAGCTGTAGCAGGCGTGCCGCACGATGGTCAGCAACCAGGTCTTGGCGTTGCCACCGCGAAAACTGTCGAAGAACCGGTAGGCACGCACGCACGCCTCCTGGGTGACATCGTCGGCGTCCGCTTCGTTGCGCAGCAACCAGCGCGCCAGATTGTAGGCGGCGTCCAGGTGGGGCAGCACCGTGTTCTCAAATTGCGCGCGCTTGCTCGGATGGTGCAAACGGTTCCCCTTTTGGGTGCGGAATCGAACACTGCTAAGACTTGCCCCGGTGCGGATTTATTCCCGGGGTCGTGCTGCGGTCGCGCCGGGAATATTTTCCCGGGCGGCGCGGTTATGCATAACGCAGGTCCAATCATCGGCTTTCGCACTGGAGGAGTCCATGGGCAGAAAAATTGACAGACGCGATTTTCTCAAACTCGCGGGTCTCGGCGGCGTGGTCTTCGCCTCGGGCCTGAGCGGTTGCGCGAACGCGGCGAAGCGCTCCGGGCAGGATGAATTCCATTTCGTTCAGCTTTCCGATACCCACTGGGGTTTCGAAGGCGCCAAGGCTAACCCCGATGCCGCACACACGCTGAAGAAGGCGGTGGCCGCGGTCAACGGTCTGGCGCAGATACCCGACTTCGTGGTATTCACCGGTGATCTCACCCACACCACCGACGATCCGAAGCTGCGGCGCGCGCGCATGGCCGAGTTTCGCGACATTGTGAGCCAGCTCAAGGTCAAGGAGGTGCGCTTCATGCCCGGCGAGCACGACGCCTCACTCGATCGCGGTGAGGCCTATCAGGAGTTCTTCGGCAAACTGAATTACACCTTTGATCACAAGGGCGTGCATTTCATCGCGCTCGACAATGTCTCCGACCCGGGCGCGAGCCTCGGCGCGGAGCAGCTCGCCTGGCTGCAGCAAGACCTCAAGCAGCTGCGGCCGGACACGCCGATCGTCGTGCTGGCGCATCGGCCGCTGTTTGATCTGTACCCGCAATGGGACTGGGCAACGCGTGACGGCGCCGCGGCGGTCGAGCTGCTCCAGCCGTACAAAAACGTGACCGTGTTCTACGGCCACATCCACCAGGAACACCATCACCAGACCGGACACATCATGCACCACGCGGCGAAGTCGCTGATCTTCCCCTTACCCGCGCCTGGCTCCGTGCCGAAGCGTATACCGCTGTCCTGGGATCCGGAGCAACCGTACAAGGGCATGGGTTTCCGGGATGTCGAGGCCGACGTCAAGGACGCCTACTACAAGCTCGCAGAACTGCCGGTGACAAAGGGGTAGATCCATGCGGCCTGACGTCCTGCGATCTTTGCTATGTGTGGTGGTGCTGATTGGCTTCGTCGGCGTCACTGCCAGCAAGGCGGTGGCGGCCGACGAAGCGGTGATCCACATCACGGCGAAGCGATTTGAATTTACGCCGCGCACGCTCACCTTGAAAAAGGGTGTGCCGGTGGTGCTCGAAGTGACCGCCCTCGACCGGGTGCACGGGTTCAACCTGCCGGACTTCGGGGCGCGCACCGATGTGGTACCCGGCAAGGTGACACGCATCCGCTTCACGCCCGATAAAACCGGCGAGTTTGTTTTTTTCTGCGACGTGTTCTGTGGCGACGGCCACGAACAGATGTCCGGCACCCTGACCGTCAAAGACTAACTCAATCCTGTTGGAGGAAATTAAATGCTCAAGCAATCCAGACTTCTGCTGAGTGGTACTTTGGGAAGGCCAGTACTGGCCAATTATCAGGCCATTCCCCTTGACCCTGTCCAGGAGAAGGTCGGCGTGGCGGATATCGGATAATTTCAGACGTACGAGGACTTCGTTTATCTCAGGCCTTAGCCGGCGGCCGCGCGCTTGACCGGATTTCCGCTGGCTGGAGCAACTCGCTACTCAGGCTTTCGATGATCGGACAGGTGGGCCGGACGCCGGCGCGGCAGCTGCGGATCAGTTTTTCCAGCGTGGCACGCATGGCCCTGAGGTCCTGGATGCGTGTATCAATGTCGGCGCGCTTGCGTTCCGCGAGTGTGCGGGTCTGGTTACAGGAACCTTCACCGAGCTTGAGGAGATCAGCGATCTCCCGCAGCGTGAAGCCGAGCTGCTGGGCGCGCTTGATGAAGCGCAGCCGCGCGAGTGCGTCGGCGGGGTAGCGGCGCACGCCGCCGAGTGGTTTGCGTGGCGTGGCAATGAGGCCGCGGCGCTGGTAGTAGCGGACGGTTTCGATGTTCACACCCGCGCTGCGCGCCAGCACGCCGATGGTCATGTCCTTCATTTCGCTTCCCCCGGCGGCGGATAGAACACCGGCGCGAAGCCGCCGCCCGGGGTGCGAAAATTCGTCGCCTGCCCTTGGTACAGACGCGCGGCCAGCAGCTGCACCTGGCCGGCGTACACGAAGCAGCGCACGTCGTATTTGAGCGCAGTGGTTTCCGCCTCCACCTGTACCTGGCGTTCGCCGGGTGGTACCAGCTCCTGCACGACATACTCGCCGGCCAGAATCTCCTCCCACACGCGGCGCGTGAGCTTGTCGCCGCGGTACACCGCCTTGCTGCCATAGCCACCGGCCGGTTTGAAGAACAGTCGCTTGCGTTCCGCCCACAGCGCCTCGGCCTGTGCGCGCTCAACCAAGCGCGTGCGCGCGATGCCGCGCATCAGGATTTCTACCACTGCCGGCTGAATGCCGGCGCTGCGCAGCCACTCCGGGTCGGTGAGCGGGATCAGATTGCGCTTGTCGGCATACAGCGCATGCGCGCGCGGATGCGGTGTGATCAGCGCCAGGTCGTCGAGCCAGGCGGCGCGTAACGCAGCATGCGCGGGCTCGTCGAGTGCAAAATCGGTGAGGCGGTTGTAAACGAGATCCACCGGTCCGTCGGCATGCGCAAGTCGACCGTCGCGGATTTCAAGCTCCGCCGGATCGGCGATCAGGGCATCGATGCCGTGGCGGCGGAACAGCGCCTGAAAAAGCACAAACTCCGGGTACAGGTATTGTTCCGCGGGCGCATCGTCCACGATCGCGATGCGCGTGAGCGGCTGGTTGCCGCGCGCCAGCCGCCATTCGTTGCGGAACATGGCGACGAACTGTTCTTCGAGCGCCGTCAGCGCCACCGGTCCGGTGGTGAGGCCGTGCATCTCCGGGCAGCAGGCCTTCTGGGCACGCGCCAGGTAGAAGTTAAGCAGCGCGCCACCGGCGTTGGTGTTGATTTCGATCAGGCGCGGCTCGTGCTCGCCGAGATGAAAGTCGTAGCCGAGAAACACACCCGGGGTATGCGGGTCGTGCGCCGCCGTGGCCGATGCCCGGGCCAGCGCACTAGTGCGATAGGCAGGCGCGGCGATGACTGTTTCCACCGCCTCGATCACGGCGCGCATCTTGTGCACCTGCTCCGGCGTGATGAAGACCGCCGTCGCGGAGAACAGACGCGGGCGTGTGTTGCGGATCGAACGGTAGAGCTCGTTGTCGCCGAGCGCCGCGGCCAGCTCGCGCTCCAACTCTGCCGGATTGATGGTCGTGCACAGGCATTCACGGTTGAGTGCCGAAGCGCTGCTTTCCGAGGCCGTGTCGGTCATGGGGTCAATGCATGCGCTGCGAGCAGCGCCGACTGGAATCGAAAGAATGCATTGCCGATCGCCGCCGCCTGCGGCAGGGTAAAACACGCGCCGGCGTGCGACTCCGGGCACGCACGGCAGAGGAAGCGGATCTGCCGGCACAGGCCGCGGCTGCAGGAAGTTTGCGGGTCGCCAGCCGGTTGCCAGACAACCCGCGCCATTTCCGCCTGATCGTGATCGAGGCTGCCGTTTTCCTCGACACGACAGGCGATGGCCGTGCCGCAGGTAGCGCAGGTGGCATCAATGTGTGTATGCGCACGCGCCAGGCGCGCGATGGCCAATGCATCGATCGCGCACATAGCATGGACCGTGCCGGCGGGCAGGGTCACGCGGATGCCGGTGTCGACGCTGCTGAATGGATAGCAGCCGAGGCCGTGCTCCTCCGGCACCACGGCATCCAGCCGGGCGAGTTGTGCAAGCAGCGTGGCATCGATCGTCGCGTCGGGCGGCGGCTGCGCGCGCAGCCAGTGGCGGAGCAGCAGTGCGTAGGCGGCGCGCGCTGCGGGCTCGGCCACGAGCACGCGCTGTTCGAGTGGAAATGCCGCGCGCAGACGCGCCAGCCCGTCGAGTACCCGGGTTTTGGCGTCAGATCGATCTTGCGGGGCAGTAACGGTCATAACCGGATCGGCACAGGACGGAGGGAACAAGTGTGCGGGACGTTTCCCGCTTCTGCAATACGCCATTCACAAGCACCGGGGCGGCCGGTACCTCGTGCTTCCGTCGGCGTCGAGAGCCGGGCGCCACGTCCTTGGCAAAACATACCGATTGGTATGTAGTTCAATCCATGAGCACCCGTACGGCCCGCCAACCGAAAGCTGCCCGCGCTCCCGATGTGACGCGCGAGATCATCCTGGATGCTGCCTTTCAGGAGATGCACCGGCACGGCTTTCAAGCCGCGAGCCTCAGCAGCATTCTTGCCAAGACCGGTCTCACCAAAGGCGCTCTTTATCATCATTTCCCGAACAAGGACGACCTCGGGTTGGCGGTGATCGAGGAGGTGGTGCGCGAGGGTCTGGATGCCATGGTGTTCGCGCCACTGCGCGAAAGCACAGAACCGTTTGACACCCTGCTTGAGATTGTCCGCCGCAAGGGCCAAAAGGCCGACCTCGAGAGCGTAACGCTCGGTTGTCCGCTCAACAACCTGATGCAGGAGATGAGCCCGATCGATAACACCTTTAAAAATCACCTGAATGGCGTGCTGATGGCGTGGCAAGGTGTGGTGGCCGATGCGCTCGCCCGCGCCCAGAAGCAGGGGCGCGTGCGCCGCGATGTCGATTGCCGCGCCGCCGCGCTGTTTATCGTTTCCTCCTGGGAGGGCTGCGTGGGGGTGGCCAAGAACCTGCAGTCGGTGAAGGACTTTCGGCTGTGCATGAAGCAGCTCGAAGAATACGTCGCCGGTCTGGCCGGACGGTAAGGGAGCGCCGTTTTGTTTCGGTCAGTACATACCGGCCGGTTGGAATGATAAAAGGTTTTCAAATATCGAAGGAGGATCCCCATGACACCAGCAATGGAAAGCGTCGAGACCGCAACACCGATTACCGGTCAGGAGGCAAGCGCCACCAGTGACCAACCGCACGCGGCGCTGGTGCAGTTCTACCACGCCTTCAATGGCCGCGATCTTGCCCTGATGCGGGCAAACTGGCTCAACAGCGATGACATCACCATGGACAACCCGCTCGGTGGCATCAAGCGCGGCTGGCGCGAGATCGGTCCGGTCTACGAAAGGCTGTTCAACGGCCGGGCCCGGGTAGATGTCGAGTTTTACGATTACAGCGTGCACGAAACCCCTGGCATGTTTTACACCGTCGGGCGCGAGCGCGGACGCTTTGAACGCGATGGCGAAATGATCGATCTCGCCATCCGCACCAGCCGCATCTTCCGGCGCATCGAAGGCGCCTGGCGGCAAGTGCATCACCATGGCTCCATCGACGACCCGGAGTTACTGGCGCGCTATCAGCGTGCCGTGCTGGGCCGTTGATCCCGGAGGAAGTCGTTCCCTCAACCTGAAAAAAAAAGGAGTAACACCATGAACGCCGACAAAGAACTGGATGCCCGCGGCCTCAATTGCCCGCTGCCGATCTTGCGTGCCAAGAAGGCCCTGAATGAAATAACCGCCGGCAAGGTGCTGAAGATCACCTCAACCGATCCGGGTTCGGTGAAGGATTTTCAGGCCTTCGCCAAACAGACCGGTAACGAATTGCTGGAATCGACGGAAGCCAGCGGCGAGTACATATTTTTTCTGCGTAAGCATTGAGTTCTCGCGCACCCGGACTCGGGCGAGCCAGAGGATCGCCCCCGAGTTTGCCTCCACCCAAGGCCCCTTCACGGGGCCTTGCTTTGGTAAGGAATGCAAGCTCTTGCGGGGTTGATACCAAGCGTGGAATGGTTTTGCAGTGCACTGGCACAGACAGAATGGTTGTCCGGCGTCTGTTTGTACTAGGCCAACCAGTAGACTTGAAGTTGCTGGCAGCGGTCGACTTTCGGGATAAATTGGGTCTAACAGGTCTACTTATAGGATGCTTCGTTTCTTACATTTAGTTTTATTAGTTTGATAATTAGAGACTGCTTATATACCCCTCAATAATGCTGATTGGCGGCTGGAAGCCGGGAGCGGGTATCGTTGGCTACCACTTTCGTCAGGTTCCGCCATGCAACAGCCCAGCGTTGAGACCAACGGCCGCATCGAGGTCAAGAACACCACCTGCTACATGTGTGCCTGCCGCTGCGGGATACGTGTGCATCTGCGTGACGGTGAGATCCGCTACATCGAGGGCAACCCGGAGCATCCGCTCAATCAGGGCGTGATCTGCGCCAAGGGCGCGTCCGGCATCATGAAGCAGTACTCACCGGGGCGGCTCACCAAGCCGTTGCGGCGCAAGGCCGGCAGCGCGCGCGGCGCCAACGATTTTGAGGAAATCAGCTGGGATGAAGCGTTCGCCATTCTGGAAGAACGCCTGAAAAAAATCCGCGCCACCAATCCCAAGAAGTTTGCGCTGTTCACCGGCCGCGACCAGATGCAGGCGCTGACCGGTCTGTTCGCCAAGCAGTTCGGCACACCCAACTATGCGGCGCACGGTGGCTTCTGCTCGGTGAACATGGCGGCCGGCATGATCTACACGATCGGCGGCTCGTTCTGGGAATTTGGCGGACCGGATCTGGATCGCTCCAAGCTTTTTGTGATGATCGGCACTGCCGAAGATCATCACTCCAATCCGCTCAAGATCGCCATCTCCAAGTTCAAGCGCAACGGTGGGCGCTTCATTTCCATCAACCCGGTGCGCACCGGCTATTCGGCGATCGCCGACGAGTGGGTGCCAATCAAGCCGGGCACGGATGGCGCACTGTTCCTGGCGCTGATTCACGAAATCATTCACCAAGGCCTGTACGACCGCGACTTCCTAGTGCGCTACACCAACAGCGCGCAGCTCGTGAACCAAGCCAATGCCTCGACCGAGTTCGGCATGTTCATGCGCGCCGAGGTGCCGGAGGAAGAGGGCTGCTTCGATCCGCAAAACAAGCTGTGGTGGGACCGACTTACCAACAAGGCCGTGGTCACGCACGCCGAGGGCGCCGATCCTTACCTGCTCGGTGAGTTCGAATTGCCGGACGGCACCAAGGTGAAGCCGTCATTCCAGTTGCTGGTCGAACGCGTCAAGGACTACACCCCGGAATGGGCGAGCGCCATCACCGGCATTCCGGTCGAGACCATCAGGCGCCTCGCCTACGAAATGGGCATCACTGCGCGCGACCAGAAGATCGAGCTGCCGATCGCCTGGACCGATATCTGGGGCAAGGACCACGAGACCGTCACCGGCAACCCGGTGGCGTTTCACGCGATGCGCGGTCTGGCCGCGCACTCGAACGGTTTCCATACCATCCGCTCGCTGTCTATTTTGATGAGCCTGCTCGGTACCATTGACCGGCCGGGCGGTTTCCGCCACAAGGCGCCGTTCCCGCGCCCGATTCCGCCGTGCGCCAAGACGCCGAAAGGGCCGGAGGCGGTGCAGCCGAACAAACCGCTGGACGGCATGGCGCTCGGCTGGCCGGCGGACCCGGACGATCTGTTCGTGGACAAGGACGGCACGCCAGTGCGAATCGACAAGGCGTTCTCCTGGGAGTATCCGCTGTCGGTGCACGGCCTGATGCACAACGTCATCACCAATGCCTGGCGCGGTGATCCGTACCAGATCGACACGCTGCTGATTTTCATGGCCAACATGGCCTGGAACTCGAGTATGAACACGGTCGGGGTGCGCGAGATGCTGAACGACAAGGACGAGCACGGCGAATTCAAAATCCCGTTCGTCGTGGTGTGCGACGCCTTCCAGTCGGAGATGGTGTCGTACGCCGATCTGGTGTTGCCGGATACGACTTACCTCGAACGCCACGACGTGATGAGCATGCTCGACCGGCCGATCTCCGAGTTCGACGGGCCGGTAGACGCGGTGCGCATCCCGGTGGTGCCGCCGACCGGTCAGTGCAAGCCGTTCCAGGAGGTTCTGATCGAGCTCGGCTCGCGTCTGAAGCTGCCGGCGTTCGTGACGACGAGCGGCGTGCGCAAGTACAAGAACTATCCGGACTTCATCATCAATTACGAAATCGAACCCGGTGCCGGCATCGGCTTCCTGGCCGGCTGGCGCGGCAAGGGCGGCGAAAAGTTCATGAAAGGCGAGCCGAACCCGAACCAGTGGCAGATGTACGAAAAGAACAACTGCGTGTTTCATTACGAGTTGCCGAAATCGTTCCAGTACATGCGCAATTGGAACAAGGGTTATCTGGAGTGGGCGCAGCGTCATCGCCTCACGCGCTATGCCGAGCCGATCCTGATCCACATCTATTCGGAAGTGCTGCAGCAGTTCCGCCTGGCGGCGCAGGGCAAGACCCAGGGCAAGCAACCGCCCCAGCATTTGCGCAAGCGCATTGAGACCTATTTTGATCCGCTGCCGTTCTACTATGAGCCGCTCGAAACACAACTCAGCGACAAGCAGAAGTATCCGCTGAATGCCGTGACCCAGCGGCCGATGGCGATGTACCACTCGTGGGACTCGCAGAATGCCTGGTTGCGCCAGATTCACACGCACAATTATCTGTACGTCAACGCCAGGACCGCGCAGCAACAGGGCATCGCCGACGGCGACTGGGTGTGGGTGGAATCGATGTGGGGCAAGGTGCGCGGCATGTGCCGCTACTCCGAGGCCACCGAGCCCGGTACGGTCTGGACTTGGAACGCCATTGGCAAGGCGGCCGGGGCCTGGGGCCTGGAACCGAACGCGAACGAGGCACGCAAGGGCTTCCTGCTGAATCACCTGATCTCGGAAGAATTGCCGCCGATGCCCGAGGGCGAGCATCTGTCGAACTCCGACCCGGTCACCGGCCAGGCGGCGTGGTACGACGTGCGTGTGCGCATTTACAAAGCGGACGCGGCCGAGGAGCAGGTCAGCTCCCCGCAGTTCGCACCCACGAAGCCGATCCCGGGACAGGTGAAGAACAAGTCGTGGCTGGCATACTTTGCCGGAGGAAGGAAATAAGCCATGAGCCAGCTAGCCTTAGTTATCGATCTCAACGTGTGCGTCGGCTGCCATGCCTGCGTCACAAGTTGCAAGGAGTGGAACACTTCGGGCAGCGCCGGCTATATGTCGGATGACCGCCCATATGGCGAGGACCCGACCGGCACGTTCTTCAATCGCGTGCAGACCTTCGAGTGCGGTGAGTTCCCGAACACCGAGACCGTGCATTTCCCCAAGTCGTGCCTGCACTGCGAGGATCCGCCGTGCGTGCCGGTGTGTCCGACCGGCGCCAGCTACAAGCGCCCGGAAGACGGCATCGTGCTGGTGGACTACGACCTGTGCATTGGCTGCAAGTATTGTTCGTGGGCCTGCCCGTACGGCATGCGCGAGATCGACGAGCACCAGAAGGTCATGAAGAAGTGCACGCTGTGCGTGGACCGCATCTATGACATGTCATTGACCGAAGAGCGCCGCAAGCCGGCCTGCGTGCTCGCCTGTCCGACCAGCGCGCGCCTGTTCGGCGATGTGCATGATCCGGAGTCCGCAGTGTCGATTGCGATCCGCGAGAGCGGCGGCTATGCGCTCATGCCGGAGTGGGGCACCAAGCCCGCCAACCACTACCTGCCGCGGCGCAAGACGCGCATGAAGATCCATGAAGACGAACTGGTGCGCGCCGACAACCCGCTCAAGAAGGAAGGCAAGCTGCCCAAGCCGAAGCTTACCGATCCATCGCTCGACGACGTGACGAGCTGGTAGCGGGCATGTGTAGGGTGGGGCCCTGCCCCACCGATCATCGAATGGTGGGGCAGGGCCCCACCCTAACTTAGGATTGAGGTTGTTATGCATCCTGCATTCTCGGTTGTCTTTCTCACCACCTTGATCGGCGCCGGCCAGGGTCTGTTTCTCGCGCTGTACACCGCGCAGAGTTACGCAGCGGTTGAGCTGTTGCCGGTGCAGGCACCACGCTTCTATGTGGTCGGTAGCGCCATCGCGCTTTTGCTGTTGATCGGCGGGCTGGTCGCCTCGTTCTTCCATCTCGGTCATCCGGAACGTGCCTGGCGGTCGGCGACCCGCTGGCGCACCTCGTGGTTGTCGCGCGAGGTCATCGTATTGCCGGCGCTCATGGGCGCGGTGTTTGTATATGCATTCGTGCATTGGCTCGGCTGGGATCTGAGCGTCATTGGCATCAAGACCCAAGTGCCGGGCGATCTCACCCTGATCATCGGCGCTGGCGGGGTCGTGATCGCGTTCGCCTTGTTCCTGTGCACCGGCATGATCTATGCCTGCATCAAGTTCCTGCAGGAGTGGTCGACCTGGCTGACGGTGGTGAATTACACGCTGTTCGGTACGGCGTCGGGCTTTCTGCTGGCCACGGTGTATGCGGCCTACATGGCGCCGGCGCTGGTAAACTTCTACGCCGGCTGGACGGTGATCATCACCGTCGCCGTGCTGGTGACGCGCGTCGCCTCGCTCATCCGCAACGCGCGCCTCAAGCCGAAGAGCACCCTGCAAACGGCGATTGGCGTGCGCCATCAGCGCATCGCGCAAAAGTCGCAGGGTTTCATGGGCGGCTCGTTCAATACGCGCGAATTCTTCCACGGCGTGCAGCCGTTGCTGTTCAAATCCATCAAGTGGGTGTTTCTGGTGCTGGTTTTCCCGCTGCCCATGTTGCTGCTGTGGGCCGGACTATCCTTGCAGGCGCACGGCCTGGAACAAGGTTCTATGGTGCTCGCTGCCGCGTTCGCCGTGCAGTACCTCGGGCTGCTGGCCGAGCGCTGGTTCTTCTTCGCGCAGGCCAACCATCCGCAGAACCTCTACTACCAGACGGTGTCCTGAGTGCCGCAGACTTCGGGTGGTCAATCCACGGTCGGGATGGATTCGGGGAGCGCCACGCCAAATCCTTGTATGGAGTCCATATGAATTTCCGCCACTCGCGCACGGATGGCGTCGTTCTCGACGTACTCCGCGACGGTGTGAATACCGAGGGTATGGCCGATATCGTTAATGGCCCGCACCATTGCCAAGCTGGTGCGGCTGGTAACGATGTCACGCACCAGATTGCCGTCGATTTTGAGAAAATCGACTGGCAGGTTCTTGAGATAGGCGAATGACCTGACTCGCGCTGCTTTCAGCTGTCCGGATGGCAGTCCGTACACACGGATTATTGGCCTGGCCAGGCATTCCAGGTGGATGCCGCAACCAGCAGCGCCACGCCGACGTAGGTCGCGGCATCCGAATCGAACAAGAATTTCCCACTCAGTATGATCGCGGCCGCGAACAGACCGAGCGTCAGCGCCGCATACGCCGGCCAGGCAGGTCAGTTTGGGCAGGGGAGTGCTGCCCCCACCGCCGGCAACGGACTCGCGATCTGCAGGCGATTGGCCGGCAGAGATGCGTTCGACTATTTCATGTGGCGCTTCAGTGCAGCGCGAATCAGGGTGGCATCCGGGACGCCGCGGTTGCGCCCTTGAGCGTTTGTGTAAACACGGCAGTTCGGTGCATCCGATGCCGGTTCGCCGGCGACATCCTCGCCATCCACGAGAATGCTCGGTGAACCATAGCGGCGCGCGTAGGCGGGACTGTTTGGATCGTTCTGTTCCCATTCCTGCCAGTGCACGGGCAGGCCGGATTGTTCCAGGGCCAGACGCAGCTGCGCGCGTGCATCGGCAACATTGGGGCAACTCTGTTCGTAAATGAATTCGGTCTTCGGCATGACTGATCCCCGGAGAATCCACAGGAAATCAGCCTAACCCCGGTACTAGGGTACGGAGTCAAGCGAGCGCAATGGAGTGAGTTGGACAGCTATTTACCGCTGTTGCGGCGCAGCCACGTGACAATATGTTGCTTCAATACGTCGTACTGGTCAGTGAAGAAGTGGGTGGCATACGGCACACGTACGGCGCGGTAACCAGCGTTACCAGCTTCCTGCGCGGCCGTACGTCGGGCCTCGGTGTAGGACAGCACTTCGTGCAGATCGTTGGTCCCGTAAATGTCGAGCACCGGCACATGTACCGACTTCAGCATGAGCGCCGGCTGCATCGTATCCGCACCACTCGCAAAGGTGCTCAGACCGATAGCCACGATGCCTGCGACCGGGGCCTGTGGACGCTTGGCGACATAGGCAACCGCGGTCATCGCCCCGCTGGAGTGGCCAATCAGCACAACTCGCTGGACCCCCTTGGATTTCATGTACACGATGCCGGCATCGATTCGCTCGAATGCCTCGGGGAAGGTCTTGCCGTAGGCGCCGAACTGGGCATCCGCCTCTAGGATCGGCATCTGCAAGGACAGGGTGTGGTAACCGGCCTCGGCGAGGTCGACGCGCAGGTTGTCGATAAAGCCCCAGGCGGGATGCACGCCCCGTCCGTGGAGCAATATCACGCCCTTGCGGCTGGGCTGCGCCGGTGGCGCGTACAGTCCAAGAAATTTGTGCTGCCGGGCAATGAGCCAGACCGGTTCGCCCACGACCACCGAATCCACAATTTGGTCTGCCCAGTTCTGTTCGCGTTTGACGTTGGAAATGGTCTGCGCCATGACTTGGCCACCCAGCAAGACCGTCAGCAACAGGCCAAACAGTATGAAAATCCGCTTGTTGTGCAATGCGCCCATCCCTGTTGTCGATATTGATTTTCAAACAAGTATAACCAAGTTCTGCTTGGGGCTGAAAACTTAGGTCCAATCCGGTAAAGTGCGGGCTATTCAAGTATTGCCCCGTTTCCCACTCGATACAGAAGGAATACCCATGCGTGACTATAAGATTGCCCCGTCGATCCTGTCGGCCGACTTTGCCCGGCTCGGCGAGGAGGTGAGCAATGTCCTCGCTTCCGGCGCCGATATCGTGCATTTCGACGTCATGGACAACCATTACGTCCCCAACCTGACCATTGGTCCGCTGGTGTGCGAGGCGCTGCGCAAGCATGGCATCAAGGCCGATATCGATGTGCACCTGATGGTCAAGCCGGTGGATCGCATCATTCCAGACTTTGCCAAGGCTGGGGCCACTTATATTACCTTCCACCCGGAGGCGAGCGAGCATATCGACCGTACCCTGCAGCTCATCAAGGGCGAAGGCTGCAAGGCCGGTCTGGTGTTCAACCCGGCCACGCCGCTCGACCATCTCAAGTATGTCCTGGACAAGGTGGACATGGTGTTGCTCATGAGCGTCAATCCCGGCTTCGGCGGTCAGAGTTTCATTCGCTCCTCGCTCGATAAGCTGCGTGAGGCACGCAAGCTGATCGACGCCAGCGGCCGGCCAATACGCCTCGAGATCGATGGCGGGGTGAAGGCCGACAATATCCGGGAGATCGCCGAGGCCGGTGCCGACACCTTTGTGGCCGGCTCGGCAATTTTCAGCGCCGCCAAGGCGACCGACCCGCAGCGCTACAACACGGTCGTGAAGGCGATGCGCGACGAGCTCGCGAAGGCAAAGTGAACAGCTCGCTGGAAAATACGCTGAGGACCGAGCAGCGCATAGAAGACTTGGGTTTACATCAAACTTCACTGCGCCCTTGTCGTTAATAATGAGCTTCCTGCCATGACACATAAATCTGCGGCATCGGTCAAAACCGCCGCGTTCCCGTTGGCCGTGAAAATGGTCATGATCGACCTGGACGGCACGCTCATCCATACCGCGCCCGATCTGGCCGACTGCGCCAACCGCATGCTCGCCGATCTCGGCCGCGCACCGGCCCCGGTCGAAACCGTGATGACCTGGATCGGCAACGGCGTGCCGCGCCTGGTGAAGCGCGCGCTCACCGGCGACATGTGGGCCGAGCCGCAGGCCGCGCTGTTCGAGAAGTCGCTGGCGATTTTCCAGCAGCACTATTTGGCGCATGTCTCCGACCTGAGCCGGCCCTTTCCGGGAGTGGTGGTGGGTCTCGCGCGCCTTCAGGCGCGCGGCTTCCATCTGGCCTGCATCACCAACAAGGCCGCGATCTTCACCCTGCCGCTGTTGCGCAATCTCGACTTATATAACTACTTCGAGCTGGTCCTATCCGGTGACTCCTTGCCGAAACAAAAGCCCGATCCACTGCCGCTGTTACACGCTTGCCAGCACTTCGGCATTAGCCCGGACCATGGGATACTGGTTGGCGATTCAAGCAACGACGTCGAGGCGGCGCGCGCTGCCGGCATGCCTGTTATTTGCGTGACCTATGGTTATAATCACGGCCACGATATCCGCGCATCGCACCCGGACGCCGTGGTGGATTCGCTGGAGGCTGTCGAACCCTATCTGACTGTGTACACCGGGGCCTGAACCCCATCACCGGACCCATGACGCGGACGAAAAAAAGAATGCAGGACGAACGATGGCCGGGCCGTGTCTGCCCGATGCTGTCCCGTTTTCGTCGAACCGATCCGGTGGTGAACCATGGTGTTGAACAAAGCCGAATTTGACCGCCACGCGCAGCGTGGCGCAAACCGCATCCCGCTGATGCGCGAGGTTCTCGCCGACCTCGATACCCCCCTCAGTACCTACCTCAAGCTCGCCTATGGGCCTTATTCCTACCTGTTCGAGTCGGTGCAGGGCGGCGAGAAGTGGGGTCGCTACTCCATCATCGGTCTGCCGTGCCGCATGTTGCTGCGTGTGTTCGGCAATGAAATCCGTCTCGAGCACGACGGCGAGCTGATCGCACGCGAGACCGTGGCCGATCCGCTCGAATACGTGCGTGCGTTCCGTCAGCGCTACGAGGTGCCGGTGATTCCCGGCCTGCCGCGCTTCACCGGTGGCCTGGTCGGCTACTTCGGTTACGACACGGTGCGCGCCATCGAGCCGGTGCTCGGGCCCTCACACAAGCCGGATGAAATCGGTGGGCCGGATATCCTTTTAATGGTGTCGGACGAGGTGGTGGTGTTCGACAATCTCGCCGGCAAATTGTATGTCGTGATTCATGTCGATCCAGCCGTCGAGAATGCCTACGACAAGGGCCTGCGCCGGCTCGACGAGCTGGTCGGCAAGCTGCATGACAGCTTGCCGCTGCCGCGTTCCGGCGTCGCGCCCATGGCGCTGAACGAAGACGACTTTGTTTCCGGCTTCACCCAAGAAGGCTTCGAAGAGGCGGTCGAGCGATCCAAGGAATACATTCAGGCCGGCGACATCATGCAGGTGGTGTTGTCGCAACGCCTGTCCGTGCCGTTCCAGTATCCGCCGCTCGACCTGTATCGCGCATTGCGCACGCTCAATCCATCACCATATATGTTCTACCTTGATCTTGGCGATTTTCACATCGTCGGTTCCTCGCCCGAGATCCTTACGCGCCTCGAAGACGGACGCGTCACCGTGCGCCCGATTGCCGGCACCCGCCCGCGCGGCCAGGACGCGGAAGACGACAAACGCCTGGAGCAGGAACTGCTCGCCGATCCCAAGGAGCGCGCCGAGCACCTGATGCTCATCGATCTCGGGCGCAACGATGTCGGGCGCGTGGCCAAGATCGGCAGCGTTCAGGTCACCGACAAAATGGTGATCGAGCGCTACTCGCACGTGATGCACATCGTGTCGAACGTGGTCGGTGAACTGCAAGACGGACTGGATGCGATCGACGTGCTGCGCGCCACCTTTCCGGCTGGCACGGTGAGCGGCGCTCCCAAGGTGCGTGCCATGGAAATCATCGACGAATTGGAGCCGGTAAAACGCGGCGTGTATGCGGGCGCGGTCGGTTACATTGGCTGGAATGGCAACATGGACACCGCCATTGCCATCCGTACCGCGGTGTTGCGCCAGGGCCAGCTCTACATCCAGGCCGGCGCCGGCATCGTCGCCGATTCGGTGCCGCGTTCCGAATGGAACGAAACCATGAACAAGGCACGCGCCGTGTTTCGTGCCGCGTCCCTCGCCGCACGCGGTCTGGACCAGACGGTGGAGGACTAGCCATGCTGCTGATGATCGACAGTTATCATTGTTGTTTTGGCACATCCTGACAACGTGTGACACGTCCTGAGCATGTACAGAAGGCACGCGGTTTCAATCACTTCCACACTCGCGACAATCTGACACATTCTGCAAACGTCATAGAGCTTCATAGCGACTGAGAGTATCATTGAGAGTATCCAAAAATGGATACCCTCATGCTCACCACGAAGCGCATTCGCGAAGCCGAACCTGCATTAAAGCTGTATCGCTTGGCCGACGCGCACGGCCTTTGTCTCGAAGTGAAAACCAACGGTGCGAAGTTGTGGCGCTATCGGTATCGCGTCATAGGCGCACAGCGCATGCTGTCGCTTGGTGTGTGGCCGGATGTGTCTCTGGCGCAAGCACGCGCCGCTCTGGTCGCTGTACGTGCTGCGGTAGGTGATGGTCGCGACCCCGTTCAACAGAGGCGCCGCAAGCGCCTACAGCTTGCCCTGGACGCTGCAAACACCCTGCACGCTGTCGCGGCTGAGTGGTTCAAGCAGAACGTTCCGCATTGGAGCGCAAGTTACGCCGGCCAGGTGCGCGGCTTGCTGGATCGGGATTTGCGTAGTCTGTCCGCGTTGCCGGTGCGCGAAGTGACGCCGGCTGCGGTGCTTGAGGTGTTGCGCGCCATTGAACGCCGCGGCGCGCCGACTTTGGCCTTGCTCGCTCGCCAGGTGCTCGGTGCTGTGGTGCGCTTTGCAATCGGTACCGGCCGCGCCGATGTTGACCCTACGGCTTCACTGCGCGGCGTGATCCGTCGCCCGCCTGTCGCGCACCGGCTGGCACTGAGCGCCGAGCAGCTCGCCGGCCTGCTGCAAGCGGCGCACTCCTATCGCGGCAGTCGCATGACGGCGATCTCGGTTGAGTTGCTGGCGCTGTTGTTCGTGCGCCCTGCCGAGCTGTCACGCGCGCTCTGGATTGAGGTCGATTTCATGCGGGCGGTATGGAACATTCCCGCAGAGCGCATGAAGCGCCGCAAGCCGCATACAGTGCCGCTTGCGGCTCCGGTGATTGTGCTGCTTCAGGAGCTGCGCGCACTTGCCGGCGATAGCGAATGGCTGTTCCCGAATCAGCATGGAGCCTCTGGCTCAATGCCTCCGACATCGCTCAATGCGGCGCTGATACGCTTGGGGTTCTCGGGATCGAGCCTGCCGGGGTTCTCAGCTCATGGATTCCGTGCGACGGCGGCAACGCGCCTCGCTGAGATGGGTTTTTCTCCTGACCTGATCGAACGCCAGCTCGCGCATGCGGAGCGTTCCGCCGTGCGCCGAGCGTATCAGCATGCCGAGCTGTTGCCAGAGCGCCGCGCGATGATGGAAGCCTGGGCGGCTTATCTTGGTGGCTTGTCGGAGACCGCAAAAGACTCAAAGCGGCGCGCATGACGCCCGCTGAGATTGCCACGCTACTCGCCCAGGTGCGCGAACTGGCCGAGTTGCAGCGCACTGCCCCCTGTAAGTTCGCATTGCTCTCTCCCCGGCCGCGTGGTCCAAAAGCCGATCTTCAAGAGCAGTTTCATTTGGCCTATCGAGTTGTTTTTCTCATGGATCGAAGCGGCCTGACAGAGTTAAAAGCGGTTGCACAAGTAGCAGACAAGACCGGCAAAAGGGAAAGAAGTGTTCGTGCCGCATTGGATGTGTATCGTCACGTTGCAAGGTCCGCTGTGCAAAGACGTCACCCCAAAGTTATTTCATAATCCAAAGTATTTATTTCCCCTCTTCGGTGTGGTGTTCTGTCGATGTCTTAATCATCGAACAACAGGAGCCACATGAAAGACCGCGATATTGAAATTATTGAAACCAAGGAGGGGCAAAGAACCGCTCCCCTTATCTTGCGTGTGCGCGATGTGATCCAGCGCACCGGATTGAGCCGTAGCACGATCATTCGCCTCGAACAGAACGGAAAGTTTCCCCCGCACATTGATCTGAGTCCGCGCTCGATTGGCTGGTCTAGCGAGGATGTGGACCTGTGGGTGAGAGAGCAGGTGCAATCCGCGCATGCCAGGCGGCACGGGAATGCGGTCGCGGCGCAGAAGCGCGCCGAAGAGGCCGGGCATGAATGACGCCGCGATTGTTGTCGCACTGAATGCCATTGTTGCGGCCATCGAAGCGAACATCGTCGCGTTTTCCGATGCCAATGCCAGCGCGGCGAATAACGTGGTGCGTCTGCCTGAGCCCAGGAGCGCATGATGCAACAGCTCACCTTGCCAGGCATATCCAAGGCCAACCTGCCACACGAAGCCAGGCTTCGCCGGACGCCGACGTGGCGGCGCTGCCGGGAATGCGGGCAGGGGGATATGTTCCTGCCGGAACTGTGGAAAGCTCAGGGATTGGATGCGTCGCGCGAGTTGAACGTGATGTATCTGGACGACCGCTCGACAATCATCGGGGCGAGTCCAATGGCGCCGACCTGCTACGAGCAGGAGATTAAACGCCTCTGCAATGGGCAGCGTTACTGATGCCTGCTGAAATTCTGCTCTCTCGTCTCGATAAGGTGCGCCAGGTGGCGCCGCGTCGCTGGTTGGCGTGCTGTCCGGCGCATGACGATGGGAGCCCGTCGCTCAGTATCCGTGAACGGGATGACGGCACCGTCCTATGGCACTGCTTTGCTGGCTGCTCAGGCTCGGACGTGCTCGCCGCTACAGGGTTAAGCGTGGCAGAACTGCACGGCCGCATGCTGACGCATCGCGGAGAAAAGGCGCGCGGCTCGACGCACTGGCATGCGTCGCGCGAGGCGTTGCGGTCTCTGTATTACGAGGTGCTGCTTGTTGCAGTCGCCGCCGAGAACATCGCCAAGGGGGTTGTGTTTGATGATGCGGATCGCGCTCGAATCGTCGAAGCAGCTAAAAAGATTCGCTCCATTGCGGAGTTGTGCACATGAAAATTATAGAGCTGACAGATAATGAAATTAGCGAGAGAAAAGAATCGAAGCGCAAGAAACGTCATGGCGTGTGGTTCAAAGACTTGGGCAATCCAAAGCCGTTGCCGTATTTGGTTAAGGGCGTCGTCGGCGAGAAGTCGAATGTGCTGATCTATGGTCCGTCGGGTGCTGGAAAGACATTTGTTACCCTCGATCTGATCGCGCGCGTTGCGGCCGGTCTGTCTTGGTGCGGGCATCGTGTGAAAAAAGGTTTGTGCGTTTATATTGCGGCCGAGGCGGGCGATTCCATTCTCCCCAGGTTCGCGGCTTGGCGAGACAGGCATCTGCATGAATCGCCCGATGGGGATGTTTTTCTTTTCCTCCAGGTTAAAGGATTTAATCTCCTTAACGACGATGAAGTGGATGATCTTATGCAGACGCTCCTGGAGCTTGCAGAGGAAGCAGGCTTGCCGCTGAAATTGGTAGCGATTGACACCTTGAGCCGCTCGATACCGGGCGGTGATGAAAACACGGCGAAAGACATGACGCGTGTCGTTATGGTTGCCGACCGCATTCGCGATGAGTTGCATGCTGCAACCGTTATCGTGCATCACACCGGCAAGGACGCCGCAAAGGGCGCGCGCGGACACTCTGCATTGTTCGCTGCGGCGGATTCCGTGCTCTACGTTTCCGACGGTGTGATAACGGTTGAGAAATGCCGCGATGGGCAATCCGGTGAAAGCATCGGTTTCACTCTTGAGAAAGTAGGGCAGGGCATCGACGAAGACGGCGACGAACTTAGCACGCGCGTCATGGTTCCGACCGGCGCTACGTGCAACACTTCGCGGGTTAAGTCGCTGACCGCAACGGGTAAGGTCGCCCTTCAGTCTCTCAGGGAAGCAATCAGGGGCAAAGGCGAGATGCGGGGAGAATCGTCGAGTATGCCGGGCATGGTTCTTTCTGTCCGGTTGGATGAGTGGAGCGAACGGTTCACGTTGCGCTATGGCAGTGACCTCGACGGAAAAGGTAGGAGTGGCGACGCCACACGCAAGGCGTTCAAGCGTGGCAAGGAGTCTCTTCTCGGTGCTGGCTTGATAACGATCTCTGATCCGTTCGTTTGGCTTGTGCACGCAGAGCACGAGGGGGCAGAGAATGAAGACTGATCGCACTGTTACCAGAACCGCGAAACTTTCAAAGCGCCTCTCGGCAACAATGACCGTCGGCCAATCGGCCATCACGGTTGAGTGGGAGCCTGCCGGTGTGCCGACGTTCCTCACGCGACAAGAGCGGCGCAAGTACCGCAAGCTGCGCGATGCTTGCATGTTTGATTTGTCCCGGCTGCTTGGTGGGCCGGTGGCGGTTTTGGAGATGTGACCGCATGAATGCGAACGGATGCCCGGACGCGGACGTCCACCACGGACACCCCTCTAGGGGTGTGTCCGTGGCGTCCGTCTCGGACGGACACGGACAAACGCCGGACATGTCCGTTCATGTCCGGTCAGGACGTTTCAGGATAAACAACTTAAAAATTGGTGACATCTCTTGAGCGGACACGCGTAGTTAAAAAAACGTGTCCGTTCATGTCCGGTCAGGACGTTTCAGGAAGGTTTTTTTTCTGTCGTATGGTGTAGGGCTGCCGCCCTACGACCCGCAGACCCAAATGCATTGACTGCAACGCTCTAAACCAGAGCGTTGCAGGATGATAAAAAGTTTTCGTCTACGCCGAAAACGAACAGCGAGAAGCGAGAGCGAGAACATGGAAAGCCAGGGGGAAGCCTGAAACATAGGTTCCTTCGCTATGCAGCGAGCTATATGCCGGTTCTCGTGCCGCCGTGTTCGTGGCACACTCAGCGCATGGCCGACGAACCGAAGCAGTTGTCCATGCATGCCGCCTTGGGCATCCCCGAGGCGCCGCCGCGTCCGATTGACCGTGACTGGCGTGGATGCTACCTGCCCGGCGTCAAAAACCACGGGCACAAGCGCAACAACTCGGCCTGTCGCGGCCCGGGCTCGCGTGGTGGCGTGTACTGGCTCTACAGCCGGGCCGATCACTACCCTCCCGAGGAATTGGAGCGCATTACCCAGGACGCCGTAGAGCGCGCCATCAACGGCGATGATATGGCGCGCAGATTCTTAGCCAGTGCGCTCTTTGGGCCGACCGTCGAACCGCTCCCAAACCATCGACGCCGGAAGGCTGTTTCTGTCTCGCCTGTGAGTACGGTTGAGAGTATCCTGGCATCGCACAAATAAAGTATTTATATAAGTCAATAGGTTAAGTCTACTATGTTACTGATGATCGACAACTACGACTCCTTCACCTACAACCTCGTGCAGTACTTCGGCGAGCTGGGCGAGGACGTGCGCGTGTTCCGCAACGACCAGATCACGGTCGAACAGATTGCCGAACTGGCACCGGATCGCATCGTGATTTCCCCCGGGCCGTGCACGCCGAACGAGGCCGGGGTGTCGGTCGACACCATCCTGCACTTCGGCGGGGTGATCCCGATCCTCGGCGTGTGTCTCGGCCACCAGAGCATCGGCCAGGCCTACGGCGGGAACATCGTGCGTGCCAAGCACATCATGCACGGCAAGACCTCGCAGATTTATCACGCCAACCAGGGCGTGTTTGCCGGACTACCCAGCCCGTTCCAGGCGACACGCTACCACTCGCTGGTGATCGAACGTGAGTCACTGCCGGAATGTCTCGAAATCACCGCCTGGACCAAAGACGACGATGAGATCATGGGTGTGCGCCACAAGGAGCTCGCGGTCGAGGGAGTGCAATTTCACCCGGAGTCGATTCTGACCGAACACGGACACCAGCTGCTCGCGAACTTCCTCAAGATCGGTAACGCCATCCGCGCCGCGTGAAGCAACCAGCCCGCTGCCTGTGACAACCGCACCGCACCCATCCGACGCCGCGAAACATCCGCATCCGCATCCCGGCCGAGGTCTGGCGATTATTGTCGCGCTGCTCGCCATGCTGGCGCCGTTCAGCATCGATACCTACCTGCCGTCCTTCCCGGATATCGCCCGCGAGTTCCATACATCGACGCTCTATCTGCAGCAGACGCTGAGTTTCTACCTGCTGGCCTTCGCGTGCATGACGCTGGTGTACGGACCGTTGTCGGATGCACTCGGGAGGCGCGTGGTGATCCTGGGTGCGGTGGCCGTGTATATCGGCTGCTCGATCGGCTGTGCCGTGGCCGGCAATGAGCACTGGCTACTGGTGATGCGCATCGGTCAGGGGTTGTCGGCGAGTGGCGGCATTGTGGTGGGACGGGCCGTCATCCGCGATGCCTTTGCCGGTGTGCAGGCACAGCGCGTCATGGCGCAGATGTTACTGATGTTTGCGCTCGCACCGGCGGTTGCGCCGATCGTGGGTGGCTGGCTGCACGACGCCTTCGGCTGGCGATCGGTGTTCATATTTCTCACGCTGCTCGGATTGGGAACCTTAATTTGGACGGCGCGGGTGCTGCCGGAAACCCTGCCAGCCGTTGCGCGCCAGTCAATTCATCCGCGTGATGTAATCGCCGCCTATTGGCGCACCCTGCAGTCGTCGGCGTTCCTGAAGTTGGTGGCCATCGTGGCGCTCAATTTCGGCGGCATCTTTCTGTACATCGCGGCGTCACCGATGCTGATCTATCAGCACCTGCACCTCGGGGCCAACGATTTCTGGCGTCTGTTCGTGCCGATGGTCGCCGGAATGATGGTCGGGACATTTCTGTCCGGGCGACTGGCCGGACGCCTGAGCCACGCGCATGCCGTCGACCTGGGTTACGGTCTGATGCTGGCGGCGGCGCTGAGCAACCTGTTGCTGGCGTTTACCGTGGCGCCCAGCACATTCACGGTGATTGCGCCCGCCGCGCTCTATGCGAGTGGCATGGCACTGGCCATGCCGAACCTGTCGCTGCTGGCGCTCGATCTCTTTCCCACGCATCGCGGCACATCGTCGGCCGTGCAGGCTTTCGGCCAAACCACTTTCAATGCCGGGGTTGCTGGGTTGCTGGCGCCATTCCTGTCCCGGCAGCTTGCGTGGATGGCGAGCGGAATGCTGGGGCTGTGTCTCACCGGCTTCGTGCTCTGGCGGCTGTCACGTCGGACGCATCGCCAGCCGGTAACGCTGTCTTGACCGCGGTTGCGGTTCAGCGACAGAATCGAACTCCCGTTTGATCCGCTCCCCGGAATCCGCCATGGACATGCCTGCCGCCATCCGCGCCGTCACCGAACGGCGCGATCTCAAGGCCGACGACATGCGTGTCGTCATGCAGACCATCATGACCGGTCAGGCCACGCCGGCGCAGATCGGCGGATTCCTGGTCGGCCTGCGCATGAAGGGCGAGACGGTCGAGGAAATCACCGCGGCCGCGGAGGTGATGCGCGCGCTCGCGACGCCGGTGCCAGTATCCGACAAGACGCATCTGATAGACACCTGTGGTACAGGCGGTGATGCTGCCCACACCTTTAATATTTCCACGACCAGCGCAATCGTGGCCGCCGCCGCCGGCGCGAAGGTGGCCAAACATGGCAATCGCTCGGTGTCGTCGAAGAGCGGTAGCGCCGATGTGCTGGAAGCCGCCGGTGTCAATCTCGACGTGACGCCCGAGCAGGTGGCGCGCTGCGTCGAGCAGGCCGGCGTCGGTTTCATGTTTGCTCCCAAGCATCACGGCGCCATGAAACACGCCATCGGCCCGCGCCGCGAAATGGGCGTGCGCACGATCTTCAACATTCTCGGGCCCTTGACCAATCCGGCCGGTGCGCCCAACCAGGTGGTGGGTGTGTTTAGCCTGACCTTGCTCGAACCGCTCGCGCAGGTGCTGCAACGGCTGGGAAGCCGCCATGTGCTGGTGGTGCACGCCGAGGATGGCATGGACGAGATCAGCATCGGCGCCGTTACCCACATTGCCGAACTCAAGGATGGCACGGTGCGCACCTACAGCATCTGGCCGGAGCAGTTCGGCCTGCAGCGCGCCGACATCAAGGCGCTTGTGGTCACGAGCCCGCAGGAGAGCCTCAACATGATGCGCGCGGTGCTCGACAATACGCCCGGCGCGGCGCTCGATATCGTGTTGCTCAATGCCGGTGCCGCCATCTTTGTCGCCGGTGTGGCGGCATCGCTCGACGCCGGTGTGAAGCAGGCGCGTGCTGTTATCGAGAATGGCTCGGCGCGCGCGCGCCTGGCCTCGTTGATTGCCGCCAGTCGGCGTCCAGCCTCTGAGTAATCTCCGATTGCGCGCCGTTCCGCCATTGACCCGTTATTCCACTCCGCTCAGTCGCCGAAGCTTCTGGAAGGACGAACGAAGTAGGGCTTCACTGCTAATGGAAGGACGAACGAAGTAGGGCTTCACTAATGTCCGATATCCTGAATATGATCCTGCGCCGCAAGGCCGAGGAGATAGCCGAGCGCAGCGCGCGGCTTCCCCTGCGCGAGTTGAGTCAGCGCGCCGCGAGCGCCGATCCCGCGCGTGGATTTGTCGAGGCGATCGAACAGAAGATTGCGCAAGGCCGTGCGGCGGTGATCGCCGAAATCAAGAAGGCCAGTCCGAGCAAGGGCCTGTTGCGGGCCGATTTCCGGCCGGCCGAGATCGCCATGTCGTATGCACGCGGCGGTGCGGCCTGTCTGTCGGTGCTCACCGATGTGGATTTTTTTCAGGGTGCGGATGAATATCTGCAACAAGCACGGGCGGCCTGTGGGCTGCCGGTGTTGCGCAAGGATTTCACCATCGATCCTTGGCAGGTGTACGAGGCGCGTGCGCTCAACGCCGACTGTATTCTGCTGATCGTCACGGCGCTCGCCGACGCGCAATTGGGCGATCTCGCCGGACTTGCCCAGCACCTTGGCATGGACGTGTTGGTGGAGGTGCACGATGCCGCAGAACTGGAGCGAGCGCTCGCGCTCAACCTGCCGCTCATCGGCATCAACAATCGCAACCTACGCAGCTTCGAAACACGTCTCGAGACGACACTCGAGCTTCTGGAGCGCATTCCTGCCGACCGGATTGTGGTGACAGAGAGCGGCATCCACACACCGGCCGATGTGGCGCGCCTGCGCACCGCCGGTGTGCACGCCTTCCTTGTGGGGGAGACGTTCATGCGAGCGCCGGACCCGGGCGCAAAGCTCGCCGAACTGTTTGGCCATGCACCGGTCCGGGTTTAACAATTTTTTCTGGAGGCGTCGATGAAGGCAATGGTGCGATGGGCGGGCGAGGCGAGCTTCGAAGGAAAGTCGGAGAGCGGACACACGGTGGTGATGGATGGCTCGCCGGAATTCGGCGGCCGGAATCGCGGCCCGCGGCCGATGGAGTTGCTGTTGCTCGGCATGGGTGGTTGCACAGCCTTCGATGTGGTGTTGATCCTGCGCAAGGGTCGGCAGGATATTACGGACTGCGTGGCGCAAATCGATGCCGAGCGTGCACCGACTGACCCCAAGGTGTTTACGCGCATCCATGTGCACTTCGTCGTCACCGGCCGCAAGCTTGATCCAAAACGTGTCGAGCAGGCACTCAAGCTTTCAGCCGAGAAATATTGCTCGGCTTCGATCATGCTCGCCAAGACGGCTGAAATCACGCATGATTTCGAGATCGTCGAGTTGCCATAGGCCATCGGAATCAATCGCCATGAACCGTCCTGAATCCACGCTTGGTTTGCGGCATGTCGCCTTGCAGGTGCGCGACCTCAGGGCCTGCGAACAGTTCTATACCGACTTGCTCGGCATGCGCGTCGAGTGGCGCCCGGATGCGGACAATGTCTATCTTACCGGTGGTGCCGACAATCTCGCGCTGCACCGCATCGCCGGACCGCACGCCGAGGCCGGGCAACAGCGACTCGACCACATCGGATTCATGTTGAAGCGCATCGAGCTGGTGGATGACTGGCATGCCTTTCTCAAGGCGCAGGGTGTCAGGATTGTGAAGGAACCGCACACCCATCGCGATGGCGCGCGCAGCTTCTACTGTCTCGATCCCGATGGGAACACGGTGCAGCTGATTTACCACCCGCCACTCGCGGGCAAAACCTGAGCCTGATGAGAAAAGAGTTCTTTCCTTCTCAGATCCAAAAGGCGGTGGTCGTCATGACCTTGGAGGTCAGGGCCATGAACTGCCGGACCGGTTCGGGCAGGGTGGTACCGCCGGCGGCCAGCGCGCTGGTGGCGTGCCGCGCCTCATCCGCGCGCATCTGTTCGAGGATCGCGCGGCTCTTGGCATCCTGCTCCGGCAGGCGCGCGAGGTGTGCGTTGAGATGCCGGATCACCTGATGCTCGGTTTCGGCCACGAATCCGAGGCTCCACTTGTCGCCAGCGATGCCGGCCATCGCACCAATGGCAAAGGACCCCGCATACCAAAACGGTGCCAGATAGCTGGTGTGTGTGTCGAGTTCGTGGATGCGTTCTGCGGTCCAGGCCAAATGATCGTTTTCCTCGGTCGCCGCCTGCTCCATCTTGTCGCGAACGGTCGGCAATCGTGCGGTGAGCGCCTGGCCCTGATAGAGCGCTTGCGCCGAGATTTCACCGGCATGATTGACACGCATGAGCCGGCCGGCCAGTTCGCGCTCGCTGGCCGTCAATTCGGCCTCGGCATGGGTCGTTGCCGGGTTTGGGCGCGACGGTGCCGGCGCCGGGCCGAGGATGGTGTGCAGCGCCTGATCGAGGCCGTGGATGAACTGGTCGAACGGTGAATACTGGCGGCTGGTCATGGCTTCACCTTAGCGGAAGGCGCGCTGTACTGGCAAGCGGCGATACTGGTCATCCATGTTGTTCTGTCCACAATTGGCGTTCGAACAATACGAGAGGATGCGCAACCTCGATGTTCAGTCCCTGTGCGCGCAGGCCGGCACTCAGGTGCAGGGCGCAACCGAGGTTGGCGGTGGCCAGCACGGTCGGCCGGAGTTGTCGCAGGTGCGCGATTTTGTCCGCGCTCAGCCGTTCGGCCATTGCCGGTTGCCGCAGCGGGTAGGCGCCGGCGCCGCCGCAGCATAAATGATTTTCCGCCAGCGCTACGATGTGCGCAGCGGGGATGCGTCCGAGCAACGCATACACCGTCTGCTCTGTGCGCAGTACGTTGCGCAGGCTGCACGGATCCTGGACCGCGATGGTCACTGGCAGCGGGGCGAGCATGACCGATTCGGGTAATGCGACGTCGGCCAGAAACTGGTGGATGTCGATTACCCGCGGGCTCGGCACGCTGCCCATGTCATGCCTGTTCGCGGATTCGGCGAGCACCGCGCCACAGCCGCTTGCGATGGTGATCACCGTATCCACTGCGGCGGCACGAAACGCCTCGACGTTCGCACGCGCGAGCGCCTGCGCTTGTTCGGATTGGCCCGCCTCGCGCTGCAATGCGCCGCAGCAGGTCTGATCTTTCGGGATCACGACATCGAAGCCAAAGCGCGTGAGCAGGCGAATCGCGGCCGCGAGCGTGTCCGCATCCAGCACACGCGCAACGCATCCAAGAAACAGCGCCACGCTCCCGCGCCGCAGTCCGTGCGCCGGATAGAAAGTCTGCCGGGGCCGATGTGCAGGTAAAGCCGGCAGGAGCGATTCCGCGCGTCCTAAATGCATCCAGCGCAGCATGCGGCTGGCGCGCACCAGTCGCTGTAGTCCACTGCGCTGGTACAGGCGCAATACTGTACCTATTCCTTCCAGCAGGCGTGGTCGTGCGGCGAGGCCGAGGCCGATTCGTGTCAGCCATGAAATCGGTTGTTGAGTTTGTATCAGTTCCCGCCCGGCCTCGATCAGCTGGCCATAGCGCACACCCGATGGACAGACCCGCTCGCAAGCGCGGCAGCCAAGACACAGGGACAGATGCACCGCGAGCTGTTCGCTGGCCGGCAAGGCGCCGCTCGCCAGCGCGCGCATCAGACTCACGCGCCCACGTGGTGATTCGTTTTCATCCCCGGTCTGGCGGTAGGTCGGGCAATGCGGCAGGCAGAGTCCGCACAGCACGCAGCGGTCTGCCTCTTCCATGGGAAAGCGCTTGCCATGCGCGGCAGGGTGGTCATCAGACAAGGCGCTGTTGGACACGGGCTGGGCGGCTTCCGGCAAAAGAGATAGTCTATCTCCATTCACTCGTCTTTCACTCCGCGGCGACTCAAACATGCCCCAGCCCTATTACCGTTACCATGTGTTTTTCTGCGTCAACCAGCGCGAAGGTGGCAAACCGTGTTGCGCCGACAAGGGCGCGGCTGCCATGCGTGACTATGCCAAGGAACGAGTGAAGGCCATCGGCCTCGCCGGCCAGGGCCAGGTCCGCATCAATCAGGCCGGCTGTCTCGACCGCTGCGCGCAAGGACCGACGATGGTGGTGTATCCGGAGGGTGTCTGGTACAGCTATGCGGGCAAGGAGGACATCGATGCGATCATCGAGGAGCACCTTATGCAAGGCCGACCGGTGGAGCGGCTGAGAATCTGAACGGCTACTCAACGTAGCACATCTGCTCGTGGACGCAGTCCTGTTCGCGCGAGTAGTGGGCCAGCACCATTATGATGTCGTTCCTGAACTGTCGGAGGGTTTTTTCTGAATGTCCGTCATGGATACGTTCTGGCTGACGGCAATTTTCAGTCATACGCCAGATGTCAGGTGTGCTGCTGAGTGGTTCTTCAAGATGACTTGTTCCGCCGGATGTCACTTGCAGCGTCAGTTTCCTTCCTCTTAAAACTATCGCAATTTATAAAATAATCTTTTGATTTAAAGAAGTTACGAGTCAGTTAACACTTGCACCAAATGTATCGGCATTTAAAATGTTGACGCCAATATATGTATTAGTGTTTAATAATATACAGATTCGATTGCGGGAATTGGCAAAATTCAGACTGGCGTGGAATTTGCATTTGTTCTCGCAGATCAAGATTTCGCAGCCAGCGCCGACAAGCTGGTTGCTGCAAGGCTCCTCCATCCTCCTAGTGGTGGTTCGGGCGTGGTTTCCGCCACGCCTTTTTTTTGCTTAAAATTCAGCTGCCCTCCCGCTGTTTCGAAACAAATTCAAACGCCATATCAGTCATAATGGCAGCGTCAGCTGGACTAGCGCTCGGGATTGCCGTTGCGCGCATCATTTGGCTTGTAAGTTGTGCCTGCCTTTGTGTAATATGCCCGGCTCTTTTGGGGCATGTTTTCCAGGCCGCATTGTTGCGGCAATGGACTTTTAAGGAATTTCGTCATGACAGCCATTATGGGCAAGACAACCGTTTCGGCCAAACCCGAAACCGTGAAGCGCGACTGGTACGTGGTGGACGCCACCGACAAGGTTCTCGGCCGATTGGCCACGGAACTCGCGCGTCGCCTGCGTGGCAAGCACAAGGCCGAATTTACGCCGCACGTGGACACCGGTGATTACATTGTTGTGATCAACGCCGGTAAGGTGGCGGTGACACGCGGTAAGGAAAACAAAAAGATGTATCACAGCTACTCCGGCTACCAGAGCGGTCTCAAGACTGTCAGCTTCAAGGATATGCTTGCCCGCCAACCGGAGCGCATTATTGAAACCGCGGTGCGTGGCATGTTGCCCAAGGGTCCGCTCGGGCGCGCCATGATCACCAAACTGAAAGTGTTCGCCGGTGCGGAACACAATCATCAGGCACAGCAACCGAAGGTTCTGGAAGTTTAATCAATTTGTGTAGGGTGGGTGAGCGCGCAGCGCGGACACCCACCGATCAACAAGACACGGCACGGCATCCCCGGCGCCACGACAGGTAGAAAAGCATGGCAAAGGCAAGCGCAGCAGCAACCCCGAACTACGGCACCGGCCGTCGCAAGACCGCGACCGCGCGCGTCTTCCTGAAGAAGGGCAAGGGTGCGATTCTCGTCAATGGTCGCCCAGTCGATGAATACTTTGGCCGTGAGACCGCGCGCATGATGGTGCGCTCACCATTCGTACTGCTCGAGATGCAGGACAAGTTCGATGTGAGCGTGAACGTTGCCGGCGGCGGCCCAAGCGGCCAGGCCGGCGCCATCCGCCACGGCATTACTCGCGCCCTCATGGAGTATGACGAAACACTGCGCCCGGCATTGCGCAAGGCCGGTTTCGTTACGCGCGACGCGCGCGAAGTCGAGCGCAAGAAGGTCGGTCTGCACGGTGCGCGCAAGCGCCCGCAGTACTCGAAGCGCTGATTCTCCAAACAGCTCTGGTCAACAGAAAAGCCGCCCTCGGGCGGCTTTTCTGTTTCTACGTGACTATGGACTCAACCAGTCGTTGCAGCTCTCATTTGTAGTCTATCTGCTGGTGTACCGAATCCCAATATCTTCCGTGGACGTGTATTCAGTCGCCGTGCAATGCGGTTGAGATCCAATTGGGAGTGAACCGACAAGTCCGTGCCTTTTGGCAGCTACTGTCGGAGAAGACGGTTCGTGTTCTCGTTGGTTCCTCGTTGCTAGGGGGCTTTGGGAGTCACAGAAATAAATCTGCAGACCGGTCGCGATGGTAAAGCGTTTATGCTGCGCCAGCTCCATACCTCGGTCCCAGGTTAATGAACCACGCAGTTCAGCCGGGGGCTATTATTCTTCCTATACTCTCGTACTCTCGCGAGCACGGACTATTGGACTACCATTGCTGTCATGTTGCGCCAATTTGTCTCTGCCATAATGACATCTTTGCGCTCGGTGGTGACGTAACATTTTGTTTTCGCATGCAAAAGTCTGTGGCACAGGAATTGCCGCCCAACAACCACCATGCGTCAGCACCGCGCCCGGAAACCGGCCTGCGAGGCCGACGTTTTGACATGCGCCCATGGCGGGAGCAGGATGCGCATCAGTTTTCAGCGGCCGGCCTTGCTGCCGGCAGTACGGAGGTGCAGCAGAAGAAGAACCGCAGTTGAGTCCGGACCATAACCACCACAACCTGTTTAGGAGAAACAAGATGGACAAGAAGATTACCAGACGTGACTTCATGAAGGTCAGCGGGATAACGACAGCGGCGGTGGCAGCAGGCGCCGTGGGCGGTGTCCTCGGCGCCAGCGCGACGGCGGCCGGTGCCGCGGACAAGAAGGTGATGGTTGGCACGGGCAGCCAGGCATCCCTGCCCAAGGCCAAGGGCCCGCGGGTCGTGATCGTCGGCGGCGGAACCTCAGGGTTGACCATCGCCAAGTACGTCAAGAAGGAGAATCCGAAGCTGGATGTGGTGCTGGTGGAAAAGCGTGACATGTACTCGTCCTGCTTTTCCAGCAACCTCTGGTACGCGGACCTCGTCAATCTGGAGTTTCTCGCGAACCACAGCTTCCTCGATGCCGCGCGCAACAACAATTACACCTTCCTGAACGCGACCTGCATCGGGCTCGATCGCACCAGTCGCACCGTGTACACCAACGTCGGCGAGATCAAGTACGACTACCTGGTGCTGGCCCCGGGCATTGACTACGACTACACGCGCATCGGCGTGACCGATCCCGACAAGGAGTATCTGCTGCGCACCCAGTATCCGGCCGGCTGGACCATGCCGACCGAGCACGTGACGATCCGTGACAAGATCCGCAGCTTCGAGGGCGGCGTGTTCGTGCAGACGGTACCGAGCGGCAACTATCGCTGCCTGCCGGCGCCGTATGAGCGCGCCTGCATGATCGCGTCCTACTTCAAGAAGAACAAGATCAAAGGCAAGGTGCTGGTCCTCGACCACAACGCGGACATCACGATCAAGGCGAAGGGTTTCCATGCGGCCTTTGACGAGCTGTACAAGGGCACCATCGAGTATGTGAAGGCGGCGGAGATCAGCGACGTCGATCCGGTCAAGAAGGTCATCAAGACGACGTTCGACAGCTACTCCTTCGATGACGCGGCGATCTATCCGGGCGTGCGCGCCTCGCGCCTGATCGAGCAGTTCGGCCTGGTCGATCCGGCAAGCCCGCAGAAGGAAGCGCACATCGACCCTTTCAAGTACAACATCATCGGCGATGAGCGGGTCTACGTCACCGGCGACTCCCGTTCGCAGCCGTACTCGAAGAGTGCCAATACCGCCAACAGCGAGGGGCAGTACGTCGCCAAGTTGATTGCCGCGCGGTCCATGGGCAAGGATATCGAATGGGTCAGCCCGCACACCATCTGCTATTCCATGGTGAACGCCGATCCGATGGAGGCCATCGCCGTGGATGCTGCCTACGCCTACGATGCCACCAAGAAATCGTTCGGCTTCACCAACGTCAAGATGCTCGAGGATCGCAATCTGTCCAAGGGACAAGCGACCCTCGAGTGGGCCAAGGGCATCTATCGCGACCTCTTCTCGTAAACCTGCCTGACCGTCGACATGGGGGCATCCGCCCCCCATGTCTATTGATTCGCCCAGGAGTGAGACATGCACAGAAGATCGTTCATCAAGATTTGCGGCACGGCCGCTGCCATGGCCGGGCTGGAGCAACGGCTCACGCGCAGCGCCCAGGCCGCCGAACTCAAGGACTTTGCGCGCGTGAAACTGGTGGACGGTGACGGCAACCCGCTCAAGGCCGCGCTGTTGTCGGACTACGATGCCTACATCTTCAATTACCCGTTCAAGGGCACGCCCTGCTTTCTGATCAACCTGCAGACGGAGGCAGCGCGCGACGTCGCGCTCAGCACGCAACACCAGGAGGGCTACAAGTGGCGCGGCGGCGTGGGTGCCAATCGGTCGATCGTGGCGTTCTCCGCCATCTGCTCGCACCAGCTCGCCTATCCCGCGCGCGACGCCAGCGCTATCAACTACGTCGCGGGCAAGAGCAAATTGGCGGAAGAAGGCCACATCAAGGAACGCGGCGTCATCGTCTGCTGCGCGCATGCCAGCGTCTACGACCCGGCGCAGGGCGCGAAGGTACTGACCGGACCGGCCACCCAGCCGCTGGCCACAGTCGCCCTGGAGCACGACAAGAACACCGACACGCTCTATGCCACCGGTGTCTATGGTGGCCTGCTGTTCGAGGACTTCTTCAAGGCCTACAAGAAGGAGCTGCTCGCGGCGCACGGCCCGGGCGTGGCCCACGAGCCGGTTTCGGATACCGCCGTCGCCGTGCCGATGGCTGCCTATACCCGGTACCAGATTCACTGCTGACGCGGCCTGGGCGGGCTCGGTCGAGTATAGGAAGAACAAGCACCCTTTTTCCGACGAGCAACGGGTAGCACATAGGGACCGCTGACCCTCTGCCGGGCCGGTGTCTCATCAAATCCACGCCGCCGACGCAGCTTGTCCTGCGCTGCGAAGCGGGTCGCATCTACTTTGTCCGGCTCGCGGCCGGTCCGGTGACGTCGACCTGCGCCAGGTGTCATACGGGGTCGGGCGCAGGGACATGCACCACGCGCGCCTGCTGAGCGAAACCCAGCCGGCCGCCGCCGTGCCGGTGGCGGCCGCGGCGAGAGCGAACCCGCGGTCGCGGCGCACGGCCGGTTTAATCTGATCCTCAAGGGTGGCAGCTATTCGCTGGGCAGCACGACCCAGAATGTGACGGCCACGCCCACCACCTTTGCCGTGAGCTTCGAGTCGAGCGCGCCGATTTTCGGTCCGGAAGGCGAGTGGATATTCGCAACGGCTGGGCCGTGGGCGGCGAGCTGCCGACCCAGCGCCATTCGTACACCGATCTGCCGGCGTTTCCCCAACGGCCGGGCGACATGACCGCCACCAAGTTTCTGGTCAATGGCGAAAAATATTTTCGCGTCCACCAAGTGATGCGCCCATTCGTGGGTATGGGCGCTCGGTATCGCGGTCGTGAACATGTCCGGCGACATCAGCGGCACCGGCACGGGGTTTGCGGCGCAGGGACTGGGCGGAGTGCTGTTCCAGTGGCAAACCTTTGGCGTCTATACCGAGGCCGTCTACCAAACGGCCGAAAGCAACGGCGTAGACAGCGGTGGTCTCGGCCTGTTCGTGGGTGCAAGCTACCAGTTCTGAGATAGCGCCCTAGCCGTCGCTGGGGGTTGGCAACTGCAGCACCATCAGCTCACCGAGTGCCCGACGTATGTCGTGGATGCTCAGGTGGTTGTCGAGTGCCGGGTGGCCCCAGTATTGGCAGATGAGTATGCGCACCTGCGGCTGGCGCGCGGACTTCAGGTCGAGGAGGGTGCGGTAAACGAAGAAGCTCGGGCCGTGCGAGACGCGGCGTAGCGGCGCCGCGGGTGTGTTCGACACCACCTCGATATCGCGCCGCACCCGCTGAACCAAGAATTCATCCGGCTCGACGGTCTGGGCGGTGTCGAGCCGCTCGCGCACCTCCAGCCGGCAATGCGGGTAGTACTGGTCGACGTCGCGGTTGCCGACCGCGCGCCCGCCCTGGATGAACACCCCGACCATCTCGGCCGGAATGGTGAGCGCCTGCTTGAGCAACAGCCGGCTGCCGGCCGGGGGCGTGAAAAACGGCGACTGTTCGTCGCCGACATGGCTATGCACGCAGCTGCCCAAAAACATCAGCAACGAAATCCATAGTACACGACGCATGACGACCTCCTGGTTTCGGGTTCAGGGCTGAAAGTCCCGGAAGCTGTGCATCGCCGCAAACTCGCCGACATCTTTACTCCGCCAGCTGCGAGTCCGGCTGATGGACGGCCAGAGTTGGGCGACGCCATAATCTCGCGCCGGGCGCAGCACCGGCAGGCTGTCGTCGACCAGCAGCGCGCGGCTCTTGTCGAACGGGTGTGCCGTTTCGAGTTTGTGCCAGAAGCCCGGATGCTCCTTCGGGCAACGCAGGTCGTGGGAGGAGGCCACGGCATCGAAGTGACCGCTGAGTTGCGTGCGGCGAAATTTGATGTCGAGGGCTTTTCCGTGGGCATTGGTGACCAGCAGCACGCGTTTGCGCGCGGCCCGCACCGGGTGCAGGAAATCCAGCACGTGCGGGTGCGCAGCGATCAGGTGTTTGACCTCCTGCTTGAGCAGCGGAATGTCGAGGCCGAGTTCGCATGTCCAGTAGTCCACACAGTACCAGTCGAGCGTGCCCTCCACCGCCTTGTAGCGGGTCCGCAGCCTCATATTGGCTTCATCGATCAACAGCCCGCGCTGCTCGGCGAACTGCTGCGGCACGCGTTGAGTTAGGAACAATAAACACCCTTTTTCCGACGAGCAACGGGTAGCAACAGGAACCGCTGGCACCTCTGCCGGGCCGGTGTGCCATCAAATCCGCGCCGACGGCGCCGCTCCGACGGGATATTCCGCTCAACGTTCAGCCGGTCTCCGTGCAATCTCGTTCATCCGGCCAGCCGCTGCCTTGCCGCCTGCATGGGGTTGGCAGCAACACCGGCGCACATTTTGCGCAATCCACCGCGGTTTACACGCCAGCTCGAAGCGGCGCTGCGCCGGGTATGGGACGAATATCTGGAGTCGCCGTGACAGGGCATGGGTCGTCATTGACCCTTTGGGGCCGGCCTCTGTTAGAATGCGCGCCCCATGTTGGGGGATCGTCTAACGGTAGGACAACAGACTCTGACTCTGTTTATCTAGGTTCGAATCCTAGTCCCCCAGCCAGCCACAAACAGAAAACCCGCTATGATGGCGGGTTTTCTGTTTGTGGCGATGCGGACTTCAAACAATTTCAATATTTAGCTAAAGCCAGCTCCGTGGCGTGGTTATCTTGGCTAGACACTGTGGTCAGTCTAACTTAGGGAAATTCCATAAGGGACATACACGTAATCATAGTCATGTTGCACAATAACAACAGAGTGAATAGTCCGTTGCCAATGTGCAAAAAAGTGTTGCATTCGCCTCAGTCCGGCGTTTTAATGCCGCGCAGTGTATCGTTTCTGGTTATGTGTATTTAGACCAAGACGCGCGACACATTTCTCATGACAACTCCTGGAGGAAGTACATGAACAAGAAGCTTCTTACTCTCGCAGTGGCCGGTGTGGTCGCCGGCATCGCCGGCGTCGCCCAAGCCGATGTCACCGTGTACGGCAAGGCGCATGTCTCAATCGACAGAGAAAACACCCCTGGGCTTACTGCGGACAACACCGTGGTGTCCAACAACACGAGCCGTCTTGGCTTTAAGTTCAGCGATGATCTGGGCGGTGGTCTGAAGGCTGTCGGTCAGTACGAAACGGCAATCAATCTGGACGGTGAAAATACCTCCGGCACCATTCTCGGAGGCATCCGCAACACCTACGTGGGTCTGAGCAGCGACGCAGTGGGTACGGTGCTGGCCGGCCGGCATGACACCCCGTTCAAGATCATCGGCCGTAACGTTGAACTTTTCCCGGAATACGTCGGTGACGCCCGCAACATCACCTCTGTGGATAATTTTGATCTACGTGTGAACAACGTGATTGCCTATGCCACCCCGAGCATGGGGGGTTTCAGCGCCCTGCTTGCTACAGTAACTGCCACTAACACCGACCCCGCGACCGACAACAACAACGTCAATGGCGCCTTCAGTGCGAATATCGCTTATTCCGGTGGCCCGCTTTATGTGGCTGTGGCCTATGAGCAGCACAACGCGCTGGTGAATGATGCGACGGGGTACCGTGCAGTGGCATCCGGCACCTTCGGGATGTTCAAGGTTGTCGGCCTGTACCAGAAGGTCGAGTTGGGTGGCGCGGTCAATCCGGATCGTACTTCCTATGGCCTCGGCGCCGCAGCCACCTTGGCCGAGAATCATGTGATCAAGGCCCAGTACTACAAGGCTGATGCGTTGAGCAACGCCATTATTGACAACGGCGCCAGCATGTACGCGATCGCCTACGACTACAAGTTCTCCAAGAAGACTACCGGCTATATCGCCTATGCCAAGACCACCAACGATGATGCTGGGCAATTCCTGGTGAGCAACCCTGGTGGAGACCGGAGTGGTCATGGTGAAGGCCTGACGCCGATTGTTGGAAACGATGTGGAGGCCACCTCGATCGGTCTGATCGTCGACTTCTAAGAAAAGTAGATCCAACCTCGCAAGAGGAAAAGCTGACCAATGAACGGGCGCCTTCGGGCGCCCGTTTTTGTTTGACGGCAGAAAAAAAGACAAACTGCATCGCCTCCGCAGATGTTTGGCGCGAGGCGTGTTTTCCGTTACCTTAATGCTTATCCAGCTACTTTTCTCTTGTCTCTTTCCTCTATTCTCTGATTTTCTATGGTCAAGGTCGGCATCATCGGCGGTACCGGTTACACAGGCGTGGAACTGCTGCGGCTGTTAGCCCAGCACCCGCAGGTGGAACTCAAGGTCATCACTTCGCGCGGCGAGGCCGGCAAGTCGGTGGCGGCCATGTTCCCCAATCTGCGCGGGCACGTCAGCCTTGCCTTCAGCGAGCCGGACGCCAAGGCACTCGCCGCCTGCGATGTGGTGTTCGCGGCCACACCCAACGGTGTCGCCATGACGCATGCGCGCGCGCTGCTCGCGGCGGGGGTGAAGTTCATTGACCTAGCCGCCGATTTTCGTCTCAAAGATACCGCGCTGTGGGAGAAGTGGTACGGCATGCCGCACGCCTGCCCGGAGCTGCTCGCCGAGGCGGTCTATGGTCTGCCGGAAGTGAATCGCGCGCAGATTAAAAAGGCGCGGCTCATTGCCAACCCCGGCTGCTATCCGACCGCCGTGCAGTTGGGCTTCCTGCCGCTCGTGGAGCAGGGGTTGGTGGACATCGGGCACCTTATTGCCGACGCCAAATCGGGTGTGTCCGGTGCCGGACGCAAGGCCGAGGTGCACACGCTTTTTTCCGAGGCCGCGGACAACTTCAAGGCCTATGGTGTGGCCGGCCATCGACACCTGCCGGAGATCCGCCAAGGTCTCGAAATTGCAGCCGGCAAGGCGGTTGGTCTCACCTTCGTGCCACACCTGACGCCCATGATTCGCGGCATCCACGCCACACTGTACGCGCGTCTCGCCGACCCGGGCATCGAACTGCAGAAGCTCTACGAGCAGCGCTACGCGAGCGAGCCGTTCGTGGACGTGCTGCCGCCTGGCAGCCACCCGGATACACGCTCGGTGCGCGCCGCCAACACCTGCCGCATCGCGCTGCATCGTCCGCAGGGCGGCGACACGGTGGTGATCCTGTCGGTGATCGACAATCTGGTTAAAGGCGCCGCCGGTCAGGCGGTGCAGAACATGAACCTGATGTTCAACCTGCCGGAAGCGAGCGGCCTCTCGCAAGTGCCGGTATTGCCCTGAGTGCGTGCTGGTTCGGTGCACCCCCAGTCGCTATAATCTGCGCGCAGTGTGATACCGAGACGGGGATTATGCCAGGACGAACGAAGTAGGGCTTCAGAGAATTATGCCAGGACGAACGAAGTAGGGCTTCAGAGAATTATGCCAGGACGAACGAAGTAGGGCTTCAGAGAATTATGCCAGGACGAACGAAGTAGGGCTTCAGAGAATTATGCCAGGACGAACGAAGT
>Ga0326726_10000023_pt1 | contig 149808 bp, 147 predicted proteins | sample MHFenrmetagenome_2_FD_207603 | JGI IMG/M metagenome (GOLD analysis project Ga0326726, IMG submission 207603) | Lab enriched peat soil microbial communities from Michigan Hollow, Ithaca, NY, United States - MHF15MN | ecosystem: Environmental > Terrestrial > Soil > Wetlands > Peat | place: USA... | reverse complement strand
AAATAGCTGTACTAGGGAAGGCACGCCTGCACAAAAATAGCTGTACTAGGGAAGGCACGCCTGCACAAAAATAGCTGTACTAGGGAAGGCACGCCTGCACAAAAATAGCTGTCCTAGGGAAGGCACGCCTGCACAAAAATAGCTGTACTAGGGAAGGCACGCCTGCACAAAAATAGCTGTACTAGGGAAGGCACGCCTGCACAAAAATAGCCGTGCTCGACCCGTCGCGGCAGGACCCGGGCTGGGAACGGAGATCCGTCACAGCGCAGAATTGCTTGTTGTCAGGCACCCACGACCAGATCCACATTGCGCAATCCTGAATCCATGCCCCTCCCCGCTGCGCGGCACCATGGCGAAACCGGACCGGTCAGGGTGGCTTACCCACCGCGCGCGCCTGCGTTATGCTTGTGACGCAACCTACTCACACCGCTGCATCAGCATGCATCAGAAATCCATTCTCATCACGGGCTGCTCCAGCGGCATCGGTCGTTGTCTCGCCCTTGGACTGCACGCGCGCGGTTATCGCGTGTTCGCCAGCGTGAAGCAGGAAAAGGACATGGCAGCGCTGCGCGCCGCCGGTCTTGAAAGCCTGGTGCTCGACCTGCGTTCCTCGGACTCGATCCACACCGCCGTGGATGACGTGTTGACGCAAACCGGCGACCAGCTCGACGCGCTCATCAACAACGGTGCCTACGGCCAGCCGGGCGCGGTCGAAGACCTGACCCGCGAGGCGTTACGCTTGCAGTTCGAGACCAATCTGTTCGGCACCCAGGAACTCACCAACCGGGTGCTGCCGGTAATGCGTCGGCAGCATGGCGGACGCATTATCCAGATCAGCTCGCTACTCGGGATTGTGTGTATGGGCTACCGCGGTGCCTACAACGCCAGCAAGTTTGCCCTGGAGGCACTGAGCGATACCCTGCGACTGGAACTACGCGGGACGAACATCGATATCGTGCTGGTTGAACCCGGTCCGATCACCAGCCGCTTCCGCGACAACGCCTATCGGGCCTATCAGGCGCACATCGACAAAACCCACAGTGCGCACCGCGACTACTATGAACGGGTGGAACGTCGTCTCGGTGGCACCAAGCCCCTGCCCTTTACCCTGCCGCCCGAGGCGGTGCTTGAGAAGGTCATCCACGCACTGGAGGCGCGGCGCCCGAAGCTGCGCTATCCCGTGACCTTTCCTTCACACCTGTTCACCTGGCTGCGCCGCTTTCTGCCCGGACGCACGCTCGACCGGATCATGGCCACGGTGAGCAACAGCGGTGAGCGTTAGTAATCGTTTTTATGGCGCAGGCTCGCCTTCCTTACAGTCATTTTTGTGCAAGCGTACTTTCCGTAATAGTGGTTATTCTTGTGCAAGCGTGCCTTCCGTAATAATGGTTATTCTTGTGCAAGCGTGCCTTCCTTAATCGAGCAGGTGCGACACTAGCCCATCGGCTAGCTTCGGTTCGAACCAGGTTGACTTGGATGGCATGACTTCACCGGCATCAGCAACGCTCATTAAATCGGCCATCGACGTCGGGTAGATCGCGAAGGCGCAGGCCATCTCGCCAGAATCCACACGCTGCTCCAGCTCCTGCAGGCCACGGATGCCGCCGACAAAATCGATGCGCTTGTCGCGGCGCGGGTCTTCGATCCCCAGGATCGGGCCGAGCAGGTTGTCCTGCAACAGGCTCACGTCCAGGCGTTTGACCGGATCGTTGTCCGGAATGAATTCGGGATCGATGTGCAGCCGGTACCAGCGACCGTTGAGATACATGCCGAACTCGCGTGCCCGACCTGGTTTCACCGCTGCCGTTTCGACTTCGACAGTGAAGGCCTCGGCAATTTCGGTGACGAATTTCTCCACCGAGTGTCCATGCAGATCCTTGACCAGCCGGTTGTAATCGAGAATCTGCATCTGGTTGTCTGGAAAGATCACCGCCAGAAAATAGTTATACGGTTCCTCACCGCTGTGCGCCGGGTTGGCGGCCTTGCGCGCTGCCGCCACACGCGACGCCGCGGCCGAGCGGTGATGACCGTCGGCGATGTAGAGATTTTTCATGGCATCGAATGTCGCCGTGATGTTCGCGATCGCCGCCAGCTCGCGCAACACCCACAGGGTGTGGCGCACGCCGTCGTCGGCGGTCACGTCCACTTCCGGTGCCCCGGCCGTGACACGCGCGACCAGTTCATCGATGACTGAATGGTGTTTATAGGTGAGGAACACCGGTCCGGTCTGGGCATTGAGCGCATCGATCTGGCGCACGCGGTCATCTTCCTTGTCCGGGCGCGTGAACTCATGCTTGCGGATGCGATTGTTGTCGTAGTCCGGCACGGATGCGGCCGCGACGATGCCAGTCTGGGTATGCGTACCCATCACCAGACGATAGAGGTAGTAACAGGGCTGCGGGTCGCGCACCAGCACGCCTTCGGCAATTTGGCGCGTGAAGTTCTCCTTGCCCTTGGCGTAGACCGCCGGGCTGTAGGGATCGGTGCCGGGCGGCAGATCGATCTCCGGTTTGGAGATGTGCAGAAAACTCCACGGCCGGCCCGCGGCGCGTGCGCGCGCCTCCTCGGTGTTAAGCACATCGTAGGGTGGCGCGAGCACATCGGCGGCGCGGTCGGGGGCCGGACGCAGGCCGGCAAAAGGGCGTATCAACGACATGGGGTTCTCCGGGCGAATCGAAACAAGGCGCGCATTTATTTTGACAGGACGAACGAAGTCGGCCTGCATTAAATTATACCCACGCCCGCAGGTCAAACCGCGCGCGAATGCCGTTGTTTTGGTAGCGCACGGCGGCGCAGGGTATGATGCGCGCCGGTTTCGCACTCGGACTGTCTTGCATGCCGCATCCAGCCTGTCGTACTTACCTCCCGCCTGAATGGGCGCCACAGAGCGGCGTCATGCTCACCTGGCCACACGCCCAGAGCGACTGGGCGCCGATCCTGCACGAGGTCGAACCGGTGTTTACCGCCATCGCCGCCGCGATTGCACGCTACGAGACGGTGCTCATAGCCTGCCACGATGAATCGGTGCGCGACCAGGTGGCGCGTCAGCTGCGCGCCGCCGGCGTGCCCGACGCGCGCGCGCGTCTGCACGTGGCACCCGCCAACGACACCTGGGCGCGCGACCATGGGCCGATCACGGTGCTGTGCCGCACCGAACCGACACTGCTTGACTTTGGCTTCAATGGTTGGGGTGGCAAATACGCTCACGATCTCGACAATCTCATCACCCGCCGGCTGCATGCCCAGGGCGTGTTCGGCGATGCGCCGCTCGAAACCGTGCATCTGATCCTCGAAGGCGGCTCGATCGAAGTGGACGGCCAGGGCACGCTGCTCACCACCGCGCGCTGTCTGCTCGCACCGACGCGCAATCCCGGCCTTAGCCGCGCGCAGATCGAAGCGCGCCTCGCCGAGATACTGGGCATCACGCGCTTCCTGTGGCTCGAACACGGCTATCTCGCCGGCGACGATACCGACAGTCACATCGACACCCTCGCGCGCCTGTGCGATGCCCAGACCATTGCCTATGTCGCCTGCGATGACCCGGTCGATGAACACTATATCGACCTCAAGGCGATGGAGGCTGAGCTCCAGGCATTTCGAACCGCGAACGGCTCACCCTACCGGCTCGTGCCGCTGCCCTGGCCGCGTGCCAAGGTTGACGACGAAGGAGCGCGTCTGCCGGCCACCTATGCGAATTTCCTTATTATTAATGACGCGGTGCTGGTGCCCACCTACCGCGATCCCGCCGACGACACCGCGCTCGCCCGCCTGCGCGACTGCTTTCCGGATCGGGTGGTGATCGGCATCGACTGCCTGCCGCTCATCTACCAACACGGCAGCCTACATTGCGTCACTATGCAGATTCCGACCGGGGTGCTGCCGCCGTAACGGGGCGGTCGCTGCGATGACCGGATACAACAGGGACCAGCGAGCCTGCACACTACATAAAAAAGGCCTGCCGAATACCCGGCAGGCCTTGGCAATCCTGACAGAAACCGATTACTTCTTTTTCTTGTCTTCCTTCGCTTCAATCTTGGTCGCGCTCATGGTGTACTCAACTGTCACCTTGGAGCCTTTCTTGATATCGCCTTTCACGGTAGTGCCCGGGGTGCGGGCGATTTCCCACTTCTCTTTGCCCTTTTCGACCACAATCTTGGTGTCGGTCACTTCCACCACCGGACCGGTGACCTGGTAGGCGAAGGCCGGGGCGGCGAGCAGCGAGCAGACCGCGAACAAGGCAATGCGTTTTTTCATGATGATCTCCTGGAGGGTTGGGTTATTCGGACGCCAAACATTCCGGCAGAGGCTGCCGATTGTCAAGCGCAACCCGGATGGGCAGAGCGGATTGAGCTTGCTAACATGACGGACATGAACCGCCGCCTCAAGGTCGGCCTCGTGCAGCAGGCATGCAGTGAGGACCGCGACCGGAATCTCGCCACCAGCATCGATGGCGTGCGCTCCGCCCAGGCGCGCGGCGCGCAATTGGTGCTGCTGCAGGAACTGCACACCGGCGTGTACTTCTGCCAGACCGAGGACCTACGGCGCTTCGACCAGGCTGAGCCCGTGCCCGGTCCGACCAGCGAGGCGCTCGCGGCACTGGCACGCGAACTTGACGTGGTGATTGTCGCCTCGGTGTTCGAGCGACGCGCGGCCGGCCTGTACCACAACACTGCCGTGGTGCTGGACAGCGACGGCCGGATGGCCGGCAGCTACCGCAAGATGCACATCCCAGACGATCCCGGCTTCTACGAGAAATTTTATTTCACGCCCGGCGATCTGGGCTTCCAGCCGGTCACCACCCGCATCGGACGGCTCGGTGTGCTGGTGTGCTGGGATCAGTGGTACCCCGAGGCCGCGCGCCTCATGACCCTGAACGGCGCCGACCTGCTGCTTTATCCGACTGCCATTGGCTGGGACCCGCGCGACAGCGACATCGAGAAGTCCCGCCAGCGCGATGCCTGGATCACCATCCAGCGCGCACACGCCGTGGCCAACGGTCTGCCGGTGCTTGCCTGCAACCGTGTCGGTCATGAGCCGGATCCGTCCGGCACGAGCGCCGGCATTCAGTTCTGGGGGTCGAGCTTTGTCGCCGGCCCGCAGGGCGAGATTCTGGCCGAGTCCGGAACGGATGGTCCGATGGTATTGGTGGCCGACATCGATCTCGGCCGCACCGAGACGGTACGACGCATCTGGCCGTTCCTGCGCGACCGACGCATCGACGCCTACTCGGATCTTCTTAAACGTTACGGTCGTTAGCGGTTAGACTGTCGCCCCGCACACTTACCGCGGCGGCCCGGCCGCTTCGACGTGATCTCTGTCTATGTCTGCCCGGCTCTATCTAAACCAGTCTGCCGAATTGCTCGGCACCATCCTCGCTGGCAACGCCCCGGCCGACGCACTGATGGAGCGCTACTTCCGCGCGCATCCCAACATGGGTGGGCGCGACCGCGGCGTGGTGGCCGAAACCGTGTATGCCTGCCTGCGCCGCCAACGTTTCCTTGCCTACCTGGCCACTGGCCACTTCGCCGGCATCGCCGCACCTGAGGGAATCGTGGCGGCCTGTCTGGTCGCGCTACAAGGCGTGAGTGGTCGGGCACTGAGCGACGCTGGCTTCCGCGGCGATGCCACGGCGATTGTCGAACGGACCCGCTTACTAAAGAAGGAAGAACTGCCGCTTGGAGTGCAGCTCGATCTCCCCGACTGGCTGCTCGAACACCTGCTGGCCCAATATGGAGAGACCGAGACCCGCGCACTCGCCTCCGCGCTCAACGAGCCGGCCACGCTCGACCTGCGCGTCAATACGCTGAAGGCGACACGTGAAGACGCGGCCGCCTGCCTGGCCGAGTCCGGCTTTCCTGTCGAGCCCACTCCCTGGTCGCCGGTCGGACTACGGCGGCGCGAGCGCGCACCCATTTTCCGCACCCGTTGCTTCGAAGATGGGCTGATCGAGGTGCAGGACGAAGGCAGCCAGATGCTCTCGCTGCTGGTCGAACCGAAACGCCACGAAATGGTGGTGGACTTCTGCGCCGGCGCCGGCGGCAAGACCCTGCACCTGGCGGCGCTCATGGCCAACAGCGGTTCGGTATACGCCTTCGATATCTCGGCCAAACGCCTCGACCGTCTCAAGCCGCGTCTGGCGCGTGCCGGCCTCGACAACGTGCGCCGCGTTGTGATTCAGAACGAGCGCGATGTGCGCGTGCAGCGCCTCGCCGGCAAGATCGACCGGGTACTGGTCGATGCGCCCTGCTCCGGCACCGGCACACTGCGGCGCAACCCGGACATCAAGTGGCGCACGATCGATCTGGAAAAGCTGGTGGCCACGCAACGCGCGATACTCGCGTCCGCGAGCACACTGCTGAAGCCGGGTGGACGCCTGGTGTACACCACCTGCAGTCTGTTGCGCGAAGAGAACGACACGGTGGTGGCGGAATTTCTCGCCAATCACCCGGAGTTCGCCGCACTGCCCGCCGCGGAAATCCTGGCGCGGCGGCAGATTGTGCTGCCCATGTCCACTGCGCCCATCAAGGCGGACACCGACGCACAGCGCCTGTCCAATCTGGCGTTGCGGCTTTTGCCGCACCGTCATCAGACAGATGGTTTCTTCGCTCTCGCCATGCAACGCCGCCTCTGACTCGCCGCCACTGGTCACTCGGCACAAGGACCCACACGCGGCGCTTGCTGACTACACAGGAATCCGCTGAGACGTCGTACGCCGTTCAGACCGGTCGGTGCACAGGGTCGGCGGTCCCCGTCGCGGGAACATCGCGATAAAGGCACACGTGATGTACTTGTTGTAAGCACCGATATTCCACTGCGGAGCAAGCCCGACATGCTGATGCGCCAGACCGATGCGCAGCCGGTCGAGCGTGTACGTGTGATCGTAGTGAACGGCGGTGAAGCGCTCGAAATGGGCAACCTGGGCGTGCTTGAGGCGCGTGAGCGCGGTTTCGTCGCGGATCAGGGCGCGCGTCGGCGCAAACGCCAGCAGGTGCTGATAATAACTGTCCACGAAGAATCCGCTCGCGCCTCGACGCGCAATCTCCGCATGTAGTGCGTGCAGCAAGTCCTCATCCTGCGCCGTGAACTAGAGGAAATGCAGGCGCCGCTCGATCTCGGCGATGCGTCGAATCGTCTGCGTGAGGTCGATCATGGTTGACCGTCGATCTCCGGGCTACGGCTTGCCGGCCATTTCACGAATCAGCCTTTTTATCGGCAGCGATCTTGCGGGCACGGCGGCGATGACGAATGAGCGTGATCAGCCAGATCGTGATGCCAACCAGCACCAGGCCGCCGAGCAGATAGAGCGCATAGCTGTGGTAGTCATCGATGAACAGCTTGAAGGCCTCGCCAAATAGGTAGCCGGCGTTGGCGAAAATGACCGCCCACACGATCGCACCGATCAAGTTGAGCACAAAAAAGCGTACACGCGGCACATGTGCCGATCCGACGGCGAACGGCGTGACGTTGCGCAGGCCGTAATAGAAGCGGAAGGTCAGAATCAGAAAGTACTGATGGCGACGCAGCAGCTCATAGACCTTTTCCGCGCCCTCCTGCCAGGACAGGCGCCTGGCTATGATCCTCGGTCCCCAGTGGCGACCGAGGTAGTAGTAAAACTGGTCACCACCGAAGCTGCCTGCCAATGCCGCAAGGATCACCCACGGCAGTTCGAGAAAGCCGAGATGCGCCGCCACCCCGCCGAGGATCACGATCGTCTCGCCTTCGAAGAAGGTCATGATGAGAATGGCGAGATAGCCGTAGTGTTCGATCAGCGACTCAAGTGTCACGTTAGGCCATATCCTGAAATGGGCACGCCAAGGTCGGCTGATGACCCGTGCCCGTCCCCGATTGTACCTGTCACGACGGTGCTTGGCGCAAATCAAAAAAAGCCCCGCACGTGGCGGGGCTCTGTGTCATACGCCGGCCAACGCGTCAGCGCGGAATGACGCGGCTGGCCTGCATGCCTTTGGGACCCTTGGTCGGTTCGAATTCCACCGTTTGGCCCTCGGTCAGCGACTTGTAACCTTCGGTCTCAATAGACGAATAGTGCACGAAGACGTCCGGGCTGCCATCGCTCGGGGTAATGAATCCGAATCCCTTGGAATTGTTGAACCACTTGACGATACCAGTCAGCATAATGTGTACACTCCTCCTTATCCTCCGGGGGTTCGGGCCGACCTGCGGCCTTCCCACCGTGAGCCTAAATTTATCCCGGAGCCTGGAACCGCCTCCGAGCCCGAATCATCCTACGACAACGGCCGCGCGATGACAAACGTTGCCGGCATACCAAACCGGCGCTTGCCGGACAGCATGCGATCGTCAATCATAGCGCTCAATCGCTGTCCGTCGCCCACCGCAAAACCGCCGTCCCCGAACATGCGTCGCAATCCCTGTGTGAGACGGATATGAACCGCAGCAAACCTGCCGCCCGTCCACCGACACGGCATCTGCCGCGCACGGTGGTGGTGATTGGTCTCGTCAGCCTGCTGAACGACTTTGCGAGCGAGATGGTCACGCCACTCATTCCGCTGCTGCTCGCCACCGTGCTGGGCGCCGGGCCGCTGGCGCTCGGTTTCATCGAGGGACTCGCGGACACCACCACCAATCTGCTCAAGCTCTGGGCCGGCCGACGTTCGGACACCACGCGCCGCCGGCGCAAACCGTACCTGTTGTTCGGTTACGCCCTCTCCAACCTGGTGCGTCCACTGATCGGCTTCTCGGGAAGCTGGCTTGTGGTGCTCGGCATCCGCGTCACCGATCGCGTTGGCAAGGGCCTGCGCACGGCGCCGCGCGATGCCATGCTCGCGGATGTCATTCCGGCAGGCATGGCGGCGCGTGCCTATGGGCTGACGCGCGCACTCGATCACGCCGGCGCCGTGCTCGGCGCGCTGACCGCCGCGGGCGTGGTGTATTGGGGCACAGAACGTCTCGATCGGGTCATCGCCTTTTCCGCGATCCCGGGTCTGTTCGCGATCCTGTTCATCGTGTTCGGTATACGCGAACCGGCGCATCGTGCCGCCAGCACCGAGGCGCTGGCGCCGTTGCGCTGGCGGAGCCTGAGCAACAAGACGCGCACCTATCTGGCAGCCGTCGGCCTGTTCGCGCTCGGGCGCATCCCGGAAACCTTTCTGCTGCTGCGCGGCCATGAACTGGGGATGGACGTTGTCCAGCTGCTGCTGCTGTGGGCGGCGATGCATTCGGCCAAAGTGCTGACCGCCGAAGGCGCTGGGCGGGTCGCCGATCGCAATGGCCGCCGGCCGGTGCTGCTGGCCGGGTACACCGTATACGTGTTGGCGCTCGTCGGGCTCGCGTCGACCGCCTCGGTGATGGCTCTGTGGCCGCTGAGTCTGGTGCTCGGCCTGCATTACGGCCTGACCGAGGGTGCGGAGCGTGCGCTGGTGCGCGACCTTGCACCGATCGCCGAGCGCGGCACGGCGTTCGGCTGGTTTCACATGCTCGTGGGGCTCGCGGCCATACCGGCCGGGCTGCTGCTCGGCGGCCTGTGGTCTTTCATCGACGCCCGGACGGCATTCCTGGTCTCGGCCGGCATTACTGTCTCGGCTACCCTGTTCTTCTGGTGGCGCGTGCGGCCATGATCGAACCCCAATGAGACCGCTCAGGTCGGCGCAGAGGGCGCAAAGAATTTAAGAATTATTGTTTTACTTCACCACTCTGCATCCTCCGCGTTACCTCCCGAGCAGCGATGACTTGGCGACGAACATTAATCCTCGCCGCGCACCCGGCCGCGCAGGCGTTTCGCCGTGCTCGTCTGGCGCTTGCCTTCGAGGCGACGCTTTTTTGCCCCGAGCGTGGGGCGGGTTTTCTTACGCTTCTTCGGGACAAAGTTGAGTTTTCGCAGCCGCTCAATCAGGCGCTCGAAGGCCAGCTCGCGATTCCGCGCCTGTGAGCGCGTGTCGGAGGCGATCACCACCACGCCGGAAGGAAAATGCGTGAGCCGCACGGCCGATTCGGTCTTGTGCAAATTCTGACCGCCTGGACCGCTGGCGCGCATGGTATCGAGACGCACCTCGTCTTCGAGCAGATCGCGGTCGAGGCGGTACGGGGGCGGTCGGCGAGCAATGTCCGGCATGCGCCAAGCTTAGCGCAGGACGGTGTGCGGCGGAAATACTGCTCCTGCGTTTGTCCCCGTAGGGACGGCTTCGCGCTCCGCACTTCTGCCCTCCATGGATGGAGTAATGCCGCGAGAGGGCAGGAGCCCGAAGCGGCCGCCATCCATGGCGGTCGCGCCCAGCGCGCTTTCTCCATGGCGCGGCACGGTTACAATAGCGAAAGCATGCCTGCACAAAAATAGCCATTTAGCGAAAGCATGCCTGCACAAAAATAGCCATACTAGGGCCGATCCACGACCCCCGAACCCGCGAGGCAATTCATGATTATCATTCTGCAGCCGCACGTCACGCCGCACAGCAGCGAATACCGACTGCTCATGGATTACCTCACCAACCGGCCCAACATCCAGACACGCGTGCATCAGGAAGTGGGCACACAGCAAACGCTCACCGAGATTTACCTGATCGGGGATACCGCCAGCCTGGATCAGACCGAGATTGAGCATCAGCCGGGCGTGGAACGCGTGGTGCGCATTTCCGAGGACTACCGCATCCTCGGTCGCCATCACGACGACCGTCGCCCCACCGGCTTCGACTACAACGGCGTGCTGTTCAGTCAGGATAGCCTGAATGTATTCGCCGGCCTGTGCGCCGTGGATATCCCCGAACATGTCGAGCAGATGCTCAAAGCCCTGCGCGACCACGGCCAGGCGTGCACGCGTATGGGCGCTTACAAGCCGCGCACCAACCCCTATTCCTTCCAGGGCCACGGCAAGGCCTGTCTGCCGTGGGTGTTCGAGCTGGCCGGCAAATACGGCATCAAGGTGATCGCCATGGAAATTACCCACGACTCGCACCTGGATGAAATTCAGGAGGCGCTTGAGAAAACCGGTAACCCGACCGGGGTGATGCTGCAAATCGGCACACGCAACACCCAGAACTTTGAGCTGCTCAAAATTGTCGGCCGGCAACGCGAACTCCCGGTGCTGCTCAAGCGCGGCTTCGGCATCACCCTGGAGGAATCGCTGAACGCCGCCGAATACCTGGCAAGCGAAGGCAACGCGCGCATTGTGTTCGGCCTGCGCGGCATGAAGACCAATATGGGCGACCCGCACCGCAACTTCGTGGACTTTGCGCATGTGCCGGTGGTGAAACGCCTGACGCGCATGCCGGTATGTATCGATCCATCGCACTCGGTCGGCACGCGCGAGCGCGCGCCGGACGGCCTGCTCGACGTGATGCACGTCACCGCCCAGGGCGTGGTGGCTGGCGCGAATATGATTCTCGTGGACTTCCATCCGCAACCGACCAAGGCCCTGGTAGACGGGCCGCAGGCACTCACGCTCGCCGAGCTGCCGTGGTTTCTGGATGACGTGGCCATCGCGCGCGCAGCCTATGAGCAGCGCCGGCTGCTCAGCGAGCGCAACATGCAAAGAGAATAATCTTGCTCAACGCTTAAGTTGCGTTCAGTCGCGTTTGGGAAGCTCTGATTAACTCTGCCGTTCGCCCTGGGCCTGTCAACTGCAATCCTCTGAAATACCGAGGCTCCGATCCGTTCGTGGTTCGACAGGCTCACCACGAACGGACTTGTTCAGAGTTTCATTAGCGTCGGTAGCCCTGGTCTATTCAACAAAGTCGTTCGTCGTCCGGTGGCATCATCAGAATGCCTCCTTGGTCCCGGCAATCACTTTGACTTGTCCGGTGTCATAGGCGTAGGCGACGTCCACGCGCAGCTCGATATTGACGAACGACTTGAGCCGAAAACGCAGACCGAGGCCCGTGCTCCACTTGAGATCGCCAAGATGGAGCTGGTCATTGCTGGGATAGGCATTGCCGATATCCAGAAACACGACACCGCGCAGCGGGTAATAACCAAAAAACGGCCGCAGATACTGAATGTTGAACACGGTGTAGGCATTGCCTGTGATGCTGCCGCTGGCATAGCCGCGCAAGTTGCGGCTGCCGCCAATGCCGTACGCATAGGTGTCACCCGAAAACATATCGCCACTCGACAGACCGAGTAGTGCCTGAATATCGATGTTCTCGTGCGGTCGACCCTCCAACAAGATATATCGGCGGTAGAAGAATGCATGGCGCGTGTACAGGGTATCGGAGCCCAGCAGCGGCATACCGTACTCTCCCGTGTAGCCATATTGCACACCGCCGCGGCTGTACAGATAGTCGTGCACATCGAGGAACTGGCCGAGCACCGTGACCCCCACTGCCTGCGAATTCTGGAAGGTGTCGGTCTGCGCGTAGCTGACATAGTCGTAGTTGTTGTGCCGCCACACCAGGCCACCACCCACCTGCCAGCCGCGGCTGGGTCCGGTCGGCGCGATCCAGCGCGACACCTGCACGCTGGCCGTCCACGCCTGCAGTTCGTAGAGTGATTCGAGCACACCGTCGGTGACCAACTCAGCCGGCGCGTGGCTCTGGCTGATATCCGTGCTAAACAGGTACTGACCGCCGAGCACGCGCGGGTAGGCATAGCCGAGTGAGGTGGTCTTGATGTTGCCGCCGCTCAGGCCGTCGGCAACCTGTGTTTCATAGCGGAGCTTGAGCGTCTGATTGAGGCCGGCCAGGTTATTGAGCGTAAGCTCGGCACCGGGATTGAAGCGGTTCTGTTCATCGCGGTTGAGCTTGGGCACGGGCAGTATGTAATACTTCTCCTTGACCGTAATGCGCAACACGGCGGCGCCGTCTTCATCGGTTTCGAGTGCCGCCCTGACTGAAACGAACAGCCCCAAGTCCATGATCGCCTGACGCGAGCGCTCGATGAGCGACGGATCGGCGACATCGCCGTCCTTCACCAGCATTTCCTGGAGCATGATCCTGGGTTCGGTAACGCGGTTGCCGACAAATTCGATGCGCGTGATGATGGCCGCAGACGGGGCCGCGACGGGCGCATCCACCGCGTCTGTTGCATTTTCCTGGGCGGCGAGCGATAGCGGCAACACCGAGAAGAACAGCCAGACCACCAGCTGCGGCCAGTGACCGTCATGCGCCCGGCGTTGACCGACGGTCATGTTGCGCACGGGAAGTATGTCCTGCAATGCCAGCACGCCAGCCTGCGGCCGCTGTCAGCCGCCATGGGCACACTCGGAAGACAGTCGACGTGCGGAATCATTGCAAAGATCGATTTCGGCATTCGTAGCGATGCCGACGGGTTTGGCACAGCACCACACCACATGTGTTGCAGACTGGTGGGGCTATTTCTTTGCCGGGTAATGCCGCAGCTTCTGTCCGACATACAGCTGGCGCGGACGATCGATTCCATGTGATTCCTGCTGCAGCTCCAGCCAGTGGCTCACCCAGCCGGCGGTGCGTGCCAGCGCGAAAATGGCCGTGAACATGTTCATCGGAAAGCCCATGGCGCGCAGCAGAATGCCGGAGTAAAAATCCACGTTCGGGTACAGCTTGCGCTCGACAAAGTACGGGTCCTGAAGCGCAATTTCCTCTAGGCGCACGGCAATCTCGAGCAGCGGGTCGTTGATGCCGAGGTGGTTGAGCACTTCCTTGGCGCTCTGCTGGATGACGCGCGAGCGCGGATCGAAGTTCTTGTAGATGCGGTGGCCGAAGCCCATCAGCCGGAAACCGTCGTTCTTGTCCTTGGCGCGCGCCAGCGCCTTCGGAATATTTTCGACCGTGCCGATTTCCATGAGCATCTTGAGCACGGCTTCGTTGGCGCCGCCGTGCGCCGGGCCCCACAACGAGGCGATGCCGGCAGCGATGCACGCGAACGGGTTGGCGCCGGACGAGGCTGCGAGCCGCACCGTTGAAGTTGAGGCATTCTGTTCATGGTCGGCATGCAGGATAAAAATGCGGTCCAGTGCACGCGCCAGCACTGGATCGACGATATATTCCTGATTCGGCGCACCGAACATCATCTGCAGGAAGTTGCCGCTGAAATCGAGTTTGTTGTTCGGGTAGCGCTGCGGCCGGCCGATTGAGTAGGTGTAACACGCCGCCGCGATGGTCGGCATCTTGGCCACCAGGCGCAGCGCGGCGCGCTTGCGGTTCTCCGGATCGCGGATGTCCATGACGTCGTGATAAAACGCCGACAGCGCACCGACCACGCCGACCATGACCGCCATCGGGTGGGCATCGCGCCGGAAACCGCGATAGAAGGACAGCACCTGCTCGTGCAGCAGGTTGTAGCGGTGAATCGAATCGTCGAAGGCCTGGAGCTGGCCGGAATCCGGCAGCTCGCCGTACATCAGCAGGTGCGCGACCTCGACGAACGTCGAATGCTGGGCCAGCTCCTCGATCGGATAGCCGCGATACAGCAGCACGCCGTTGTCGCCATCCACGAAGGTGATGGCGCTCTTGCACGAGGCCGTGGAACGAAAACCCGGGTCGTAGGCGAGCAGGCCATGGCGCGCGTGCAGTGTCTGAATGTCGACCGCTGCCGGGCCGAGACTGCCTTCCAGCACCGGCAGGCTGCCTTCTCCGGGCGTTTCCGAAAACGTGGCGTTAACGTATTTCTGGGTCATGCCTTGCCTTCCTTTCAATCCGCGGGCTGGTTGTTGTGGAAATCTAAGCCATTCCTGCGCGCCCCGCCAGCGTTACCGGCACACCGCCGTCCTGATCCGGGCTGCCCTGCCACCAGGCCAGAATGGTGCGTGCCACATGCTGCTCCACCAGATAACCATAAGAACGATGCATATTCAGACCCCGTTCGTTGCGAAAATAAGTGAACACACCCCGGTGCCGGTCTTCGATGGTTTCAACACAGCCCTGTTCGAGCATCGGCATAAAATCGTTACGCACCTCCGGATCGAGCGCGGTCAAATCGCCGTGTGCCGCGATGTTGATCCAGTGGCGAATCGTGCACGGAAAACACCGCGTCTCATGATTCGTGAAGCCCAGCAGCCGGTCTTGCACAAAGTGCATACCGAGCGGGCTGCCCAGCGTCAGGAACAGATCCACCTTGCCGGTACTGCCTTCCAGATGGGTCAGCTCCCACAGGGCATCGTAGGCAATCACGGCGCCCATGCTGTGACCCATCACCAGCACACGATCGCCGTCGGCAAACGCCTGACGCAACGGTGCCTTGAGCATCTCACGCACGCGCGCGCCGATGCCATCCTGATTCTGAAAATAACGCTCGGTCTCGCGGATTGTGCTCTTCACCGCCGGGTCCGGAAGCAGCGGAATCAAGGCTGGAAAGAGATCGCCGAGCGTGTACAGGACACGCGCGCGTTTATTTCGCCAAGACAGTGCCTCGCGCACATCCGCGGCGTCCGGCCCGGTCTTGTGGCACAGGGCTTCGATCCACGGGACATCCTCGTCCACGTCCTTGACCTGACCATAATAGCTCGCGTTCCAGGCGACGAGCTGGAAGCATTCGGGGGTGGTCGCTATCCGCTGCGCGCCACCCGGGTCCACCAGCTCCAACCCGCGCTGCAGGCAGCGCCACAGCAGCGCACGGTGATGCTCCGCCGGCGGCTTGGGGTTCTTGCCTGGCACAAAGATGATCTTGTTTTTGCAGATTCCGTCTGTCACAGTTCGGCCCGATCGCATGTCGCGCCCGCGCGATGTTTTACCGGTCGTCTCCCCTATTAATTAAGTGTAACCTGCCCAAGGCGCTTGCTGGTGATGCAGGAGAAAAAATTCCAGGTGCTGATCCTCGGTTATGGCGAGATGGGCCATGCCATGGAATGCCTGCTCGCCGCACACCACGCACTGCGCATCTGGCAGCGTCACCCGCCCGCTGGAACTGCGCCATTGGCCCTCGAAGCGGTTGGAGCGGAAAGCGATGTCATCCTGTTTTGCCTACCGGCAACGGCACTGGCAGAAATCTCCGCACGCATAGCGCCCCACTTACGGAGCGATGCGTTCTGCCTGACCATCTCCAAGGGTCTGGATGATCGTGGCCGTCTGCCGTTTGAGGCCATCGCCAGCGCTGTCGGGACCGATCGTGTTGCCGTGTTGTACGGGCCGATGATTTCCGAGGAAATTCGCGCCGGCAAGCCAGCCTTTGCCGAGTGCGGTGCCACCCAACCGGCCCGCGCTGAACAGATCGCCGCGCTTTACCGCGACACGGCGCTGTACCTCACGCCCTCATCCGACATTGCCGGGCTTTCCTGGTCCGCCATCCTCAAGAATGTCTATGCCCTGGTCTTCGGCATGGCCGACGAACTCGGACTCGGCGACAACGTGCGCGGCCTGCTGAGTGTGGCCGCGCTGCGCGAATTGTCGCGTATCGTCCCCATACTGGGCGGCGCGGCCACCACCCCCTTTCATCTCGCTGGCCTCGGCGATCTGATTACAACGGCCACGAGTGCCGGCTCGCATCATCACCATCTCGGCCGGCTAATCGCGCGTGGCACGCGCGAGGGCCTCACGGGCGAAGGCCTGCACACGCTCACGCTGCTGCGCGCGCACCCACGCTTCGATGCAAGCCTGTATCCACTCTTCCATCTGATCGACGACTGCGTACAACATCCCGACCAAGTGCGAGCGCGGGTCACCGGCTGGCTGCGCACCCCCTTCCGCCAGGTGTGACGGCCTCGATCACCACGCGCTCGCGTCCTGCTTCCGGTCATGGCGCTGCGTTCACGCGCTGCGTCGTCACGATATATCATCCGCCCGTTTGAAACACAGCACGGCGAGCGGTGGCAATGTCAGATTGAGCGAGTGGTCATGGCCATGCATGGGAAGCGGCACGGCCTCGACACCGCCGAGATTTCCCTGACCGCTGCCTCCGTAAATACCGGCATCGCTGTTCAGCAACTCCCGCCAGTAGCCGCCACGCGGTACGCCCACGCGGTAATTGGCGCGTGGCACCGGCGTGAAGTTGCACACCACCAGCACCTGGTCACGCGCGTCTCTGCCTTTGCGCAGATAGCTGACAATGCTCGACTCCGCGTCGTGCAGGTCCACCCACGCGAAGCCGTCGTTTTGGAAGTCGAAGGCATGCAGTGCCGGCTCGGCGCGGTACAGACGGTTCAGATCCCTGACCAAGCGGTGCAGGCCTTGGTGCGGCGCGCATTGCAGCAGGTGCCAGTCGAGGCTGGCCTCGTGATACCACTCGTTCCATTGACCGAACTCGCCACCCATGAACAATAATTTCTTGCCAGGATGTGTCCACATGTAGGCGAACAGCGCGCGCAGGTTGGCAAACTTCTGCCAGTCGTCGCCCGGCATCTTGGCGAGCAGCGAACCCTTGCCGTGCACCACTTCGTCGTGCGACAGCGGCAACAGGAAGTTCTCCTGGAATGCGTACCAGATGGAGAAGGTGAGCTGTTCGTGGTGGTACTTGCGATATACCGGATCGCATGCAAAGTAGGCGAGCGTGTCGTGCATCCAGCCCATGTTCCATTTCATGCCGAAACCCAGGCCACCGAGATAGGCCGGGCGCGAGACCATCGGCCAGGAGGTGGATTCCTCGGCGATCGTCTGCACGTCGGGGTGGTCGCGATACACCGCTTCATTCAACGCGCGCAAAAACTCGATCGCGGCGATATTTTCCTTGCCGCCGTATTCATTCGGCAGCCACTCACCCGGCTGGCGCGCATAGTCGAGATACAAGATCGACGCGACCGCGTCCACGCGCAGACCGTCGGCATGGTACTTGTCCAGCCAGAAGAGCGCGTTCGAAATCAGGAATGCGCGCACCTCGTGACGATCGTAGTTGAAGATGCTCGAATTCCATTCGGGGTGGAAGCCGCGCTTCGGGTCGGCGTGCTCGAACAGCCAGGTACCGTCGAAGTAGCCGAGTCCGTGCTCGTCGGTGGGAAAGTGCGACGGTACCCAGTCGAGAATCACACCGATGCCGGCCTGGTGCAGGGTATCCACCAGGTACATGAAATCCTGCGGCGTACCGAAGCGTGCGCTCGGCGCGAAATAGCCCGTGGTCTGATAACCCCACGAGCCATAGAACGGATGTTCCATAACGGGCATCAGCTCGATATGTGTGAAGCCCATTTCCTGAACATAGTTGGCGAGTCGCGGCGCGAGCTCGCGGTAAGTCAAGAAACGCTGCCCCTCCTCGGGGACGCGTTGCCAGGAACCGAGGTGCACCTCGTAGATGCTGATGGGCGCTCCCAGCGCGTTGACCTGTGCGCGTTGCGCCATCCATGCGTCATCGCCCCAGGCATAGTCGAGCGACCAAACCTTCGAGGCCGTCCGCGGCGGGACTTCGCTGCGGAACGCGAACGGATCGGCCTTCTCGACAACGTAGCCGCCGTGTCGCGACGCGACCCGGTACTTGTACAGCGCGCCGGAACCAATGCCCGCAATAAAGCCTTCCCAGATGCCACTGTCGTCGGGGCGTCGATGCAAACGGTGCGTATCGGCCTGCCAGGCATTGAAATCGCCGACCACCGATACGCTGTCGGCATTCGGCGCCCACAATGCAAACTGTGTTCCGCGCACGCCCTCGCGTTCGAGCAGGTGTGCGCCGAGTTTTTCGTACAACCGAACGTGCCGGCCCTGCCGCAGCAGATGGATGTCGTAGTCACTGAGCAGACTGTACGGCTGACTCTCGATCTTCGGTTGCGGCATGTCCAGCTCTCGTGTGTGATCGCGCTGTATGTCGCGGTGACGACGGCACATACCATCGACACCGGTCGCGAGCCTGTCTAAGACTAGTTTGCAGGCACCTGCTATGGTTACACCATAACGTCGACACTCGCCGATCGCAACGTGCGGCACAGCGGAAGACCACCCATCCATTGCCTTAGGATCGGTACCAGCTTCACGGCGCTGGCCTCAAAACGCCTGCACGATCGTGCCGGTAAAATCAAGCCTTGGCCACGCGACAGTGGCCGCTACAATAGCGCGCTACGAACATTGTCTGCTGCCGTGACCAAACTCAACGCCCGTCAGAAAGAAGCCGTACACTACATCGACGGGCCGCTGCTGGTGCTGGCCGGCGCGGGCAGCGGCAAGACTTCGGTGATCACGCGCAAGATTGCCTGGCTCATCCAGGAGTGCGGTATTCAGCCGACTCGCATCGCTGCCGTTACTTTTACCAATAAGGCAGCACGCGAAATGAAATCGCGCGTGTCCGATCTGCTCAAGGGCACGGATACCAAGGGCCTGGCCATCTCCACCTTCCACACGCTCGGCCTCACGATCCTGCGCAAGGAACTCGCGGCCTGCGGCTACAAACCGGGCTTTTCGATCCACGATTCCGAGGACAGCCTCAATGTTATCCGCGAAAGCCTGCGCGGCCACAAGGGCGTGACACCGGAAGCTGTGCAGTGGCAGATCTCCGCCTGGAAGAATGCGCTGCTCAGCCCGGAACAGGCGGCGGCCGGGAGCGATGGCGACATGCTGTTGTCTGCCGCTGCGCACGTGTACGCGGAATATCAACGCAGCCTCAAGGCCTTCAATGCACTCGATTTCGACGACCTCATTCTGCAACCGGTGCATCTACTGCGCGACCAGCCCGAGGTGCGCGCACGCTGGCAGCAGCAGGTGCGCTACCTGCTGGTCGACGAGTATCAGGACACGAACGCCGGCCAGTATGAACTGGTGAAACTGCTGGTCGGCGACGGCGGCGCGCTCACGGTGGTGGGCGACGACGATCAATCGGTGTACGCCTGGCGCGGTGCGCGTCCCGAGAACCTGCACCAGCTCCAGGACGACTACACCAATCTCAAGGTGATCAAGCTCGAACAGAACTATCGCTGCACCGGCCGTATCCTCAAGGCCGCGAACACGCTGATCGCCAACAACCCGCATCTGTTCGAAAAACGCCTGTGGAGCGAACACGGCTTCGGCGACCCGGTGAAGGTGCTGGCCTGCCGCGACGACGAGCACGAGGCCGAGCGCGTGGTGTCGGAACTCATGCACCACAAGTTCCTGCACAACACCGATCACCGCGACTACGCCATCTTGTACCGCGGCAACCATCAGGCGCGCCAGTTCGAGCGCGTGCTGCGCGAACAGCATATTCCTTATTATCTCAGCGGCGGGCTGTCGTTCTTCGAGCGCACCGAGGTGCGCGACATCATGGCCTATCTCAAGTTGCTCGCGAACCCGGACAACGACAGCGCCTTCCTGCGCGTCGTGAACACACCGCGCCGCGAGATCGGCGCCGCCACGCTCGAAAAACTCTCGGCCTATGCCCAGGGTCGTGAGCTGAGTCTATTTGCCGCATCCTTCGAGCTGGGTCTGGCCCAACACCTCAGCGACCGGCAACTGGCTTCACTCAAGCGTTTTTGCGTCTGGCTCTCGGACCTGGCCGACCGCGCCAAAGAAGAGGAGCCGGCCACCGTGCTGCGCAGTCTGCTTGCGGACATCGCCTACGACGCCTGGCTGAAAGAAACCTGCGACAACCTGGAAGCGGCCGAGAAGCGCATGGAGAACGTGCTGGAACTCACCGGCTGGCTCACGCGTCTCGCCAAACAGGAACAAGAAGACGAAGCATCCACCTTCGCCGAACTGGTGGCACGCTTGAGTTTGATCGGCATGCTCGACAATGAAGACGACGACAACAAAATCGATCAGGTCTCGCTCATGACCCTGCACGCCGCCAAGGGTCTGGAGTTCCCGCATGTGTTCATCGTCGGCATGGAAGAAGGCCTGCTACCGCACCGCTCGAGCATCGATGCAGGCGCGGCGAACGCGGACAGCGCCATCGAGGAAGAACGCCGCCTTGCCTATGTCGGCATCACGCGCGCGAAAAAATCACTCGCCTTCAGCTACGCCCTGCGCCGCAAACGCTACGGCGAAGTGGTGACCTGCGAACCGAGCCGCTTCCTGAACGAGCTGCCGGCCGATGACTTGCAGTGGGAAGGCAAAGGCAGCAACGTCAACCCGGAGCAGAAGCAGGAACGCGGCGCGGCGCATGTGGCGCATTTGCGTAACTTGCTGGGGTAACGGCTTCAACGCTGGCTGGCGACTTGCTTGGGAATACCCTGAATAAGTACACCCGTCCTAACCCACAACTCACTGACAACTTTCGGTGTTGGTCGGGGAGGCGCTCCATCAAATCCTCTTCGAGGTTTGATCCAGATCAAAGCCGTCTCACAGTCAAGGGCTTAGCTTTGTTCCTCCATGCTACTCGGGGGAGAATCAATGCGTGGGCAAGCAACATCATACCCAGTGTGAGAAGTGTTATGCTTTTTTGCCGGCGCGACGGAATTTTCCACCACAACAAGAAACATGAACAGCGAGTGGACTCCAATGAAAATGAAATCGTCCGATGCTTTTATTCGAGTGAGTCGGGCCGCGGCGTTCGTATTTGTCGTCCTGGCCTCAATCCTTGTCGAGACACAGGCATTCGCGCAGACCGACCCCCTGCCTTCCTGGAACGACGACGTGGCCAAGCAGGCGATCGTCGCCTTTGTGAAGGAGACCACGACACAAGGCAGTCCGAAGTTCGTGCCACCGGAAGCGCGCATCGCCACCTTCGACCAGGACGGCACCCTGTGGGTCGAGCACCCCATGTACACGCAGGTTATGTACTGCCTGGAGCGTGTGCCGGCGCTGGTGAAGGCCAAACCGTCGCTGGCAAAGGTCGAGCCGTTCAAGACCGTGCTGTCCGGCAACCGCGGGGCGATGGCGAAACTGTCGATGAAAGATTTGGAGAAAATCCTCGCCACCACGCTCACCGGCATGTCGGTGGACGAGTTCAACGCCGATGTGAAAACGTGGATCGCCACGGCCAAGGACGCGCGCTTCAAGCGCCCCTATACCGAGCTCACCTATCTGCCGATGCAGGAATTGCTGAAGTACCTGCGCGCCAACGGCTACAAGACCTACATCGTCACCGGTGGCGGTCAGGATTTCGTGCGCGTGTATTCGGAACAAACCTACGGCATCCCGCCCGAGCAGGTGGTCGGCAGCGCCGGCGGAACCAAGTACGGTTATGACAAAAGCGGCAAACCATTCCTCACCAAGGAGCCGAAGTTACTACTCAATGACAACAATGCCGGCAAGCCCGAGGGTATTCATCTGATGATCGGCCGTCGGCCGGTGGCCGCGTTCGGCAACTCACCGGGCGATCAACAGATGCTGGAGTACACCAAGGCCGGCGATGGCGCGCGCCTCGCCATGCTGGTGTTGCACGACGATGCCAAGCGCGAATATGCCTACGGTCCGGCCCAGGGCCTGCCGGCCACCAAGGTCGGTGCCTTTACGCAGGCGCTGTACGATCAGGCGCAGAAGCAGGGTTGGACGGTCATCAGCATGAAAAACGACTGGAAGCGGATATTCGCGTTCGAGTGACGCAGTATTTTGTACTACAGGATCATAGCTCCCGTAGCTGTGTAGGGTGGGGCCCTGCCCCACCAACCCAAGCCAGGCTGTGACGCCGCGCCTCACGTTATCCCCGGATTTTCCATCACACAAATCAACCAGGGTCGGGTTCGTTCCACGTAACCACCTGTGCATCGCACAGAAACAGATTGGCGGGGCGGGCCCCCACCCTGCCTGACATTTACCGGAATCACGGCATAATGCCGTATGCACACCGACAACCTCCCGCGCGGCGCGCTCCTGATGCTCGCTTCCGGCCTGCTGTTTGCCACCATGGGCGCGCTCATCAAGAGCGTGTCCGTGTCGTTACCCAGCGAGATGGTGGTGTTCTTTCGCAGCCTCATGGGCCTGCTCGCGCTCACGCCCTGGCTGATGCATCACGGGCCGCGCTACTTCGCCACGCGCAAGCTCGGCGCCCACCTGCTGCGTGCGCTGACCGGGCTCGCCTCCATGTACTGCTTCTTCTACGCCCTCGGCCACCTGCCGCTCGCCGAGGCCGTGTTGCTGAATTACTCCGCGCCGCTGTTCATTCCGCTCGCGGCCCTGCTATGGGCGGGCGAAGGCTTCAGCCGTAAACTCTGGTGGCCGATCAGTATCGGTTTTGTCGGCATCACCCTGATCCTCAAGCCTGGCCTGGGATTGTTCACGCCGGTGGCGCTGATTGGTCTCTCCTCCGGCATACTGTCCGCGCTGGCCATGGCCGGCATCCGCCGCCTGACCTCCACCGAACCGGCGACGCGCATCGTATTCTACTTCAGTCTCACTGCCGCGCTGGTTTCGGCCGTGCCGCTGCTGTGGCGCTGGCAAACGCCCGATCCGGCATTGTGGCTGAAACTCATCGCCATCGGCGCACTCGCCACCAGCGCCCAGCTCCTGATGACACGTGCCTACGCGCACGCGCCGGCGGCCCAGGTCGGACCATTCTCGTACGGTATCGTAGTGTTCGCCGGCCTGTACGGCTGGGCGCTGTGGGGCGAGTTGCCCGACCTGCTGTCGCTCGCCGGCACATTGCTGGTGATTCTCGCCGGGATTCTCGCCATCCACCTGGGTGGGCGCGCGACCGCACCGCCTGCCGAGCTGCCGGACGGTACGCCACGCTAGCCCGCTGGCATGGCAAGATGGCATACACCGGCAGCGACCGGCTTGAGGCGGTGAGCTGGTTGAAGATGACGTTTAGAACACCTCACGCTTGCCGAACGGGTCATGTTATCGTTTGCGTCGAACACACAACGGACGGCATCACGCTACTCACGCCCATGGAGACAACAATGAAAAAACGCTTGCTCATCCCGCTCTTGTTCCTGGTCACGACCCAGACCGCCCTGGCCGAGAAATTCAGCGTCACCAGCCCGCAGCTCAAGGCCGGCGGCGTCATGGCCGAGCAACAGGTCTACAACGATTTCGGCTGTCACGGCGGTAACGTCTCGCCGTCCCTGTCCTGGAAAGGCGCGCCGGCCGGCACCAAGAGCTTTGCCGTCACCGTGTACGATCCGGATGCGCCCACCGGCAGCGGCTGGTGGCACTGGGTGATTTTCAATATCCCGGCGACGGTGACGACCCTGGAAACGAATGCCGGCAACGTGGCCGCGAACCTGGCACCGGTGGGCAGCGTGCAGAGCATGACCGATTTCGGCAAACCCGGGTATGGCGGCCCCTGCCCGCCGGCCGGCGACAAGCCGCATCGTTACCAGTTCACGGTGCATGCCTTGAAGATCGACAAGCTGCCGCTGGATGCCAACGCACCGGCGGCCATGGTCGGCTTTTATCTGCACCAGAACCTGATCAAGCAAACCACGCTTCAGGCGAAGTACAAACGCTGAGACGCGCCCGGATTGGCCTCGAAACCACCGCCCGAAGATGACCGGTCTTCGGGCGGTGGTCCTGCCCGACCTCGCTCAATACCGTGACAAGCGCTGCGCGCTCTCGGGAGCGGACCGCTCTGCCCTCCCGTACAGCCCGAGCAAAATTCAGACTAGGCGGAAGTGCTGCGGGCTTGCTATCCTTGCGACGCTGACAATACGGAGCACACGATGAGCCAGTTCGGCCGGAATACCGCCAGCGATCCCCTGTGGAATAACCTCTCGCGTGTCTTGTTCGTCTTTGGCCTCGCCATGGGCGGACTCGCCGCCTACCTCTACTGGGGCTACGGCGAACAGCTGCGTGAACAAAGCTCCGAGCTCGATGAAAAGAACCGCGAGGTCGCGCTCGAGAACGAGCGGCTCAAGGAGCACGTCGTCTATCTCACCGGCCGCCTCGAAGAGGAAGTCGCCAAGGTGTCGCGCGAGAAAGAAGAGGAGATCGCGCGCGTCCGCGCTACCCACGATGAGATGCTCAAGGCCATGCAGAAGGAGGTCGAGCAGGGTCAGGTGAAAATCACCCAGCTCGCCGACCGGCTGTCGCTCAACATCGTGGACAAGATTCTGTTCCCGTCCGGCGAGGACCATATCTCCGAACAGGGCAAGGAAGTCTTGAAGCGTGTCGGCGCCGTGCTCAAACAGGCCAAGGACAAAACCATCCGCATCGAAGGCCACACCGATAACGTCCCGATCGCCAAGCAGCTGCAGGGGCGCTTTGCCAGCAACTGGGAACTGTCCACGGCGCGCGCCACGAACGTGGTGCGCTTCCTTCAGGACGATGCCGGCATCGATGCCAACAGCCTGGAGGCAGTGGGTATGGGCGAATACCACCCGCTCGCCAGCAACAAGACCCCGGCCGGGCGCAGCCAGAACCGACGCATCGAGATCATTCTTTTCCCGCGTGTGCGCTCGCTCACCAAGGAGCTCGTGCCGGCGAAAAAGCCGGAAACCAACGCTAAACCGGCCACGAAACCCGCCAATAAACGCTGAAATCGGCGTTGGCTGGGGATTGGCCGGAACGCCTCGAAGCAACAATTCCCTTCCATGGATTGGGCGGCCGGTATTTGATTTGACAGCCCCTCCGCCCCGGACGGCATAATGGGCAATCGATCCCAGGCTCCACACCGATAAGGACCGCCATGTTCCACCTGCACCACGCCAAAGCCCAACCCCAGACCCAAAGCCATACTCAGGACGACCCGTTTTACACCGAGTTTCGCGGTTCGTTCACGAGCCTGATGCAATGGACCCACCTGGACGAGTTCTGGACGGCGGTGCGGGCCAAGGCCGATGCTGGTTGGTACATCTACTGCATCGGCGAGCCGGTGCCGGCGAAACCGCTGACAGCGGCACAGGTGCAGAAATTTCTGAAAGAAGTGGATGCCCTGCTGCACCACGACCACGACGAAGATTACTGCGGCATTGTCTACGCCGACAGCAAGACCGATCCGACCTTCATCAAGATTTTCGACCCGAACAATCTCGGCGTCTCCTGCGGCTCGAGTAAGAACCCGCCGCTCCCCGGTTGGACCCTGACCCTGATGCCACCCGCGCACCTCGAAAGCAAGCGCCCGCTGCCCGAAGGCCGGCGCCGCTGGTGGCAGAGTCTCTGGGCCTGAACGCACCCGACACACTGCCGCTGTCCCCTGCCCGCCGTATGGCGGACGAAACCACACCACCCTTCAAGCCGGCGTGGTGGTTGCGCAACCCGCACCTGCAAACCCTCTGGCCGGTGTTCTTCCGTCGCCGTCTGCGCCCGCAATTGCGGCGCGAACGCCTGGAACTGCCGGACGGCGACTTCGTTGACCTCGACTGGACCCTGAACACCAGCGGCCCGATAGTAATAATTTTTCACGGCCTCGAAGGCAGCAGCCGCTCGCACTACGCGCGCGGCATGCTCACGTCACTGCCGCAACACGGCATGCGCGCCGTGATCATGCACTTCCGCGGTTGCAGCGGCGAACCCAACCGCCTGGCGCGCGCCTATCATTCCGGCGACACCGGCGACATCGACTTTGTGGTGCGCACCCTCAAGGCGCGCGAGCCGAACACGCCACTCGCCGCGATTGGCTATTCCCTCGGCGGCAATGCCCTGCTCAAGTGGCTGGCCGAGCAAGGCAACAATGCGCCGGTGCAGTGCACCGTGGCTGTGTCCGTGCCTTTCCTGCTGCACGAATCCACCGCCCACATGAACCGCGGCCTGTCGCGCGCCTATCAGTGGCATTTGCTGAAGAGCCTGAAAGCAAGCGCGCGCCGCAAGGCCGGGAAATTCTCTCCGCCTGCACCCCTGCATGAAATCAATCAGATGAAGAGCTTCTTCGAATTCGACGACCGCGTCACCGCCCGCCTGCATGGCTTCGAGGGCGCGATGCACTACTACACGTCGTCCAGCTCGCGCCAATACCTGAACCGCATTCGCATCCCGACCCTGATCGTGCACGCCAGTGACGATCCGTTCATGCACGCGCAGGTCATCCCGCAAGCCGCTGAGCTGTCACCGGCCATCGAACTCGACCTGCACCGCCACGGGGGGCATGTCGGGTTCGTCGGCGGACACCTTCCCTGGAAACCAAGGTATTGGCTGGAGGAACGCATCCCGGTGTGGCTGCAACGAACTCTGAAGCGTAGCGTGCGCATGGCGCAAGAATAAATACCTGGATTCCGATTTTTACCGGAATGACAATCGATGGGTTACGCTTAGCTCCATACTTTCTGCAACACGGCAGGGCTTTATGAACGATAAAACCAGATTCGCCGAAACCATCCGCAGCGCCTGTCTTGAGGCCGCCATGCGTGCCTACGAGGACGCCGGCATCAGCGGATTGTGTGAAGAAGGCCGCTGGGAGTGCGCCGTGCAGGCCATTAAAGGCGTAGACCTGACCGCACTGGTCAAACAGGCCGGCTCACCGGACCGCAACACGTGACCGCACGCTCGCCCTCCATGCCGTCCCGCGGACAGCGGGCGTAGGATGGGTGGAGCGCAGCGTAACCCATCAACCGATGCGATCGGTGGGTTACGCGCTTTGCGCTAACCCACCCTACACATATTTATCCCGTCACGTTACGCTGGCGAGGAGCAGAAAGTTGATTCCCCACATCCGATGAAAACAAGAACAATCCATGCCCCCGGCATGCAGTCCCGCATGCGTCGCCTGCGCTGGACCACCTTCGTGCTGGTGGTGCTGGCCTATGCGTTGTCGTTCTTCCACCGTATGGCGCCGGCGACCATCGCCGCCGATCTGCAGCAAACCTTTGCCGCCAGTGGTGCGCTGCTCGGCGGCATCAGCGCGACTTACTTTTATATCTATACCGTCATGCAGATCCCGACCGGGGTGCTGGCGGACACCCTTGGGCCACGTCGCATCTTGACACTGGGCGGTATCATCGCCGGCGTCGGTTCACTCCTGTTCGGCCTCGCGGAATCGGTCGCCATGCTGGCCAGCGGCCGCCTGCTGGTGGGTCTCGGCGTGTCGGTGACCTTCATCGCCATGCTCAAGTTGCACGCCGCCTGGTTTCATGACCGGCACTTCGGCACCTTCACCGGCCTCTCGATCCTGCTCGGCAACCTCGGCGCGGTCATGGCCGCCGCGCCGCTCGCCTGGGTGCTCGCCAGCACTTCGTGGCGCAGCGTATTCGAATTCATCGGCGTGCTGTCGCTGGTGCTCGGTGTACTCAGCTGGTACCTGGTGCGCAACACCCCGACCGATGCCGGCCTGCCAAGCATGCGCGAACTCGACGGCCACGAGGCTCATCCGGCGCACCACGGCCACTGGCGCGACGGCCTCCTGCAGATCGTGCGCAACCGCGCCACCTGGCCAGCCTTCTGGGTAAACTTCGGCCTGTCCGGCTCGTACTTTGCCTTCGCCGGCCTGTGGGCCGTGCCTTATCTGACCGCTACCTACGGCCTCACCCGTAGCGAAGCCACTGCCTACACCACCCTGCTGCTCACCGGCTTCGCCCTCGGCGCGCTCGTCATCGGCACCCTCTCCGACAGCCTCGGCCGACGCCGCCCGGTGATCCTGGGCTTCGCCTTACTGCATCTCGCCTGCTGGCTGCCACCGCTCGCCGGCCTGCATCTGCCTCAGGGAATGCTGCTGCTCCTCTTCTTCCTCATGGGCCTCGGCGCTTCCTGCTTCACCCTCAGCTGGGCCTGCGTCAAGGAAGTGAACCCGCACGCCCTCTCCGGCATGGCCACGAGCGTCGCCAACACCGGCGCCTTTCTCGGCACCGGCATCCTGCAACCACTGGTGGGGCGATCCATAGACCTCTCGGGTAACTACACGACGGGGCTGTGGATTCTGTTTGGATTTGCGGCGATTGGTTTTGTCGGGGCACTGCGGATTCGGGAAACATTTTGCCGTTATGTTACTGGCGGTTCATAATTTTGACATTGGCACTGACCGCATTTCGTCCCATGTCGCCGAGGTACTTTGATGCGCATCAAAGGCGCATGGTTACGCCGTCGAAGCGCCACGCCGCCGCGACTTACGCCAGGGATTGCCATGACCTCGAAACAGGATCAGAGTATCCAATGCGCATTCCGATTTGTCTCGATGACCGGTGGCCTCAGCCGGCATCTGCAAGCTCCGGCAGTGCACCATTCGTTCGACGCTCCCAGCGCGACGGCCGTCAGTAATTATTGTCTGGCCTTGAATTGCCGCGAACACCAAGGCCCTTACACATAAGGAGATGTGTCATGCTCACCAATCCGCATTCGGTCACCACGCTCGACTTCCATCCCAACGCTCGCCTGCATCCGTCACCGGAAGACTGGCGCGACCAGTTCTTCTATTTCCTGCTCGTCGATCGCTTCGACAACGGGGGTACCGAGGCGCCACCCTATCGTGCCGGTCAGTCAGCGGCCGGCGCTGACCCCGCGCAGCGCGGCCAGTTCCAGGGCGGAACGCTGAAGGGCATCACGCGCCGTCTCGACTACATCCACAACCTCGGTTGCACCGCCATCTGGCTCAGCCCGATCCTGAAGAACCGCATCGACCGCAGCGACAGCTATCACGGCTACGGGATTCAGGACTTTCTCGAGGTCGATCCGCGCTTCGGCACGCTCGCCGACCTGCAGCAGCTGACCCGCGAGGCGCACAAGCGCGGGTTGTACGTCATCCTGGATATCGTCCTCAATCACACCGGCGATGTCTGGGCGTACCTGAATGACCAGCCCTATTTCTACAATCACGGCGAGACCTTTCCGTTCGGTCAGTGGCGCGAGGTCGACGCCGTGCCCGGCCTGCAATACGACGACGCCGTCTGGCCGTCCGAACTACAGACCCCCGAGGCCTTCAAGCGCGAGGGCCAAATCCGCAATTGGTCCGATCCTGTGGAGGCGCGCGATGGCGATTTTCTGAGTCTCAAGGAACTCAATTTGCCGCGCCCCGAGGTGCTCGACACCCTAATCAAGATCTACAAGCACTGGATCACGGTCGCCGACATCGATGGCTACCGGCTCGACACCGTCAAACATATGGAGGACTCAGCGACCGCGATCTTCTGCAACGCGATCCGCGAGTACGCCCAGCGCCTGGGCAAGTACCGGTTCTTTATGTTCGGCGAGATCGTCGCCGACGACGCCACCATCCAGCGCTATCTGGGACGCAACAGTCGCATCGATGGCACCCAGGAGCGTTTTCCGTCGCTGGACGCGGCGCTCGACTTTCCGCTGTACTTCACGCTCGAAGAAGTGATCAAGGGATTCGCCAGCCCGGCGTTCCTGCGCGCGCGCTACGAGGCGTTCTACCAGGTGTACACCGACCACGGCGAGGCCGGGCGCTACTTCGTGACCTTCGTCGACAACCACGACCAAATGGCGCGCCCCTACCGGCGCTTCATGCACGACAACCCGTTCCCGCGCCAGGCGATTCTAGCGATCGGCTATCTGCTCACCAGCCAGGGCGTGCCCTGTCTTTACTATGGCACCGAGCAGGGCTTCGACGGCGGCGGCCCGGACGACAGCTACGTGCGCGAGTGCATGTTCGGCGGCAGCTGGGGCGCGTTCGGTACCGCCGGACGCCAGTGCTTCAATCCCGAGCATGAGATCTACCGCGGGATCCAGGCGATCACCGCCATCCGCCGCCAGCAGCCGGCATTACGCTACGGCCGCCAGTACTTCCGCGAGATTTCCGAAAGCGGTACCGACTTCGGCCATCCGCTCGACGGCCACTGCACGCTCGCCTATTCGCGTATCCTCGATACCGAAGAGATACTGATGGCGATGAACCTCACCGACCAGGAGCGTACCGACTGCATCACCGTCGATCGCCGGCTGAGCGCGCCCGGCCACACCCTGCGCGACCTGCTCGATCCCACGCGGCGCGCCGTGATTGAGTCGACCCCCGACGGCCGCGCCTTTGTTCGACTGCCCCTGGCACCCCACGGTCTCGCGATCATGAAGAGCGGATAATGTGCCCTGGCCGACGGCGCGAAACGTCACCCTTGCCGCACTTCTTGGTGCGGCTGGTGATCGGCTCGCGTATCTCCACCATCTCGCCAGCTGGCTACCGCTGCTCGCCAACTTGCAGCTGTCACAGGTCATGCTGCTATTCCTCTTCTTCCTCATGGGCCTCGGCGCCTCGTGCTTCAGCTGGGCCTGCGTCAAGGAAGTGAACCCGCACGCCCTCTCCGGCATGGCCACGAGCGTGGCCAACACCGGCGCCTTCCTCGGCACCGGCATCCTGCAGCCGTTGGTGGGGCGATCCATAGACCTCTCGGGTAGCTACGCGACGGGATTATGGATACTGTTTGGGTTTGCGGCGGTTGGGTTTGTCGGGGCGCTGCGGATTCGGGAAACTTATTGCCGATACGTTACTGGCACGTCATGATTCCAATATTGGCTCTGACCCCAAGACCAGAAAGATTTTTATGATATTTGAATTAGGCAGCTTGCCAAGAAATTGTTCTAACGAAGAAATAATCGCTGAGATTAAACGAGTTGATGCTTTGGTTGGCAAAGATAAATTAACTATTCAAGATTATGATAAGTTTTCAAAAATGTCTTCAAGTGCTGTTAGGCGAAGATTTGGTGGTTGGAAGAACACTCTTACCGCTGCTGGGATTGGTCACAAATATTCAGGCGCAATGGTTTCCGATAAGATGCGCCAGCAGAGTAAATATCTAAAAGATGAAGAAATCATAGATGAACTCAAAAGAATTGCCAAAGAGTTAGGGCAAAATTTTGTTACACAGGAGAATGTTAATTCTCATTCTAATATAATTAGTGCCTCTACTATTATTTATAGGTTTGGTTCTTGGGAAAACGGGACCAAAAGAGCTGGGTTAGATAATTCTCCAGGGTACAAAGGTAAATTTAGTGACGAAGAATATTTTGAGAACCTGCTCAATGTTTGGACTCGTTATGGTCGCCAACCGAAATACGATGAAATGAAAGAGTCGCCATCCATAATAAGTCCCAAAACATATGAGAGCCACTTTGGAACATGGAGGAAAGCTCTTGAGGCGTTTGTTGAGAGGATGAATCGAGAGGATGCTCAAGGTGAGCCAGTTTTCAAAAAAGAAAAGCCGGAGCAAAATATCAGAAGTGAGATTAGAGAGCGTAGCGTTGCAGTTGAAGATAGGCGCGGAGTTAATTCTAGTCTTCGGTATAAGGTCTTGAGCAGAGATAAATTTAAGTGCGTTCGGTGTGGTGCAAGTCCGGCAACCGATCCGACTTGCAATTTGCACATCGACCACATCGTACCTTTTTCTAAAGGTGGAAAAACAGCGCCAGAGAATTTACAAACGCTTTGCAAGAATTGTAATTTGGGAAAGGGTAATCGTCATTCAGAATAGCAACGTAGCCCGGATGGAGTGAAACGGAATCCGGGAATCGACCCCGGATTGCGCTGCGCTTCATCCGGGCTACACATTTTTAGTTGGCGCCGTTGACGTTGGGACCCGTAGCCGCCGCCGAGCATCGCAGCCGAAGGCGGATCAGGCCGCGCGTAGCGCGGTTCGCGCCGGGAGCGCGAACCTGCCAGCGGCACAAGGGATGTGCCGTCTGGCAGGCCCCGGCTTCGGCGAGAAGCGCAGGTGCTTTTAGGCGGCTCCGGGGCGCGCTTTCTTCTGGCTACTCTTCTTTGCGCGAACAAAGAAGAGTAGCCCGCCGCCGCGCGGCCAGCGGCATCAAAGCCTTCTAGGTATCGCCGCAGGCGATACATCCTCACCCTCTCCCTGGCCCTCTCCCTCAAGGGAGAGGGGGTAGATAAGGGTGGTGTGCAAGCGCACCTTACATTTCTGGACTCCGGCGTTCGCCGGAATGATGAACGGGGAAACAAAAAAGGAGCCATCGGCTCCTTTTTCGACACAGAAACTACAGCTCGGATCAGGCGGTCGTCTTCTCATCCACCGCCTTCATCGACAAGCGAATACGACCCTGCTTGTCGACTTCCAGCACCTTGACCTTGACGGTCTCGCCCTCGCTGAGCTTGTCGCTGACGTTCTCGACGCGCTCGTGCGAGATCTGCGAGATGTGCACCAGGCCGTCGCGGCCGGGGAGAATGGTGACGAAGGCGCCGAAGTCCATGAGCTTGACCACCTTGCCGGTGTAGATCGTGCCGACTTCGACGTCGGCCGTGATCTGCTCGATGCGGCGGCGGGCTTCCTGGGCGGCGGCGTTGTCGGCCGAGGCGACCTTCACGGTACCATCATCTTCGATGTCGATGGTGGCGCCGGTTTCCTCGCACAGCGCGCGGATCACTGCCCCGCCTTTGCCGATGACGTCGCGGATCTTCTCCGGGTTGATCTTGAACGTGACAATGCGCGGTGCGTAATCGGACATCTCGGTGCGCGGCGCAGCAATCGCCTCGTGCATGATCTTGAGCACGTGCAGACGCGCATCCTTGGCCTGCTTCAGGGCCGCGTCCATGATCTCGCGGTTGATGCCTTCGATCTTGATGTCCATCTGCAGCGCGGTCACGCCTTCGGCGGTGCCCGCGACTTTAAAGTCCATGTCGCCGAGATGATCCTCGTCGCCGAGGATGTCGGTGAGCACGGCAAAACCCTTTTCTTCCTTGATCAGGCCCATGGCGATACCGGCCACCGGTGCCTTGATCTTCACGCCCGCGTCCATCATGGACAGGGTGGCGCCGCACACGCTCGCCATGGAGCTCGAACCGTTCGACTCGGTGATTTCCGACACCACACGCAGCACGTAAGGGAAGGTGGCCATGTCCGGCAGCACCGCGATCATGGCGCGCTTGGCAAGACGCCCGTGGCCGATTTCGCGGCGCTTCGGCGTACCGACGCGGCCGGTTTCACCGGTGCAGGACGGCGGGAAGTTGTAGTGCAGCATGAACGGCTCTTTGCGCTCGCCTTCGAGGGCGTCGATGATCTGCGCGTCGCGGCCGGTACCGAGGGTGGTGACCACCAGCGCCTGGGTCTCGCCGCGCGTGAACAGCGCCGAACCGTGGGTGCGCGGCAGCACGCCGGTGCGGATGACAATCGGGCGCACGGTGGTGGTGTTGCGTCCGTCGATGCGCGGCTCGCCGGCGATAATGCGCCCGCGCACCACTTTCTTCTCGATGTCCTTGATGATGCCCTTGATGTGCTCGACCTGGTCGGGACTCGTGGTCTCGTTGGTCGTGGCGGCCAGCACCTTGTCCTTGATGGCGCTCATGGCGTCCTGACGGGCGGCCTTTTCCTTGATGCGGTAGGCATCGGCGATGCCGGCCTCGCACAGCTTCTTGACCTGATCGATGAGCGCGGTGTCTTTCTCCGACGCCTTCCAGTCCCAAGCCTGCACGCCGGCTTCAGCGGCGAGTTCGCGGATGGCCTTGATGGCGATTGCTGACTGCTCGTGGCCAAACAGCACCGCACCGAGCATCACTTCTTCCGAAAGCACCATGGCCTCGGATTCCACCATGAGTACGGCGGATTCGGTGCCGGCCACCACCAGATTGAGCTGCGAGGTCTTGAGGGCTTCGTTACCCGGGTTGAGCAGGTACTGGCCGCCGGCGTAGCCGACGCGCGCCGCACCGACCGGCCCCTTGAACGGCAGACCGGAGACGGCCAGCGCCGCGGAAGTACCGAGCATGGCGACGATATCCGGATCGATATCCGGGTTCACCGACATCACGGTGGCGATGACCTGCACTTCGTTGGTGAAACCTTTCGGGAACAGCGGACGGATCGGGCGATCGATGAGGCGCGAGGTGAGAATTTCCTTCTCGGACGGCCGGCCCTCTCGCTTGAAGAAGCCGCCCGGGATGCGACCGGCGGCGTAGGTGCGTTCCTGGTAATCCACGGTGAGCGGGAAGAAATCCTGGCCCGGCTTGGCCTCCTTGCGGCCGACCACGGTGACGTGCACCACGGTGTCACCCATGCTGGCGATGATGGCACCGCTCGCCTGGCGCGCAATTTCGCCGGTTTCGAAGGTTACCGTGTGATCACCGTACTGGAATGTTTTGACGATTTTCTTCAAGGCCTGATCCTCTTACCCGTTAGCCGGCTTGTTCTTGACTTGAGATGGCTTGTTCTTACCTGCGCAAGCCAAGCTTCTCGACCAGCGACGCGTAGCGCTTGTTGTCCACGCGCTTGAGGTAATCGAGCAGCTTGCGGCGCTTGCCGACCATGCGCAACAGGCCCATGCGCGAGTGGTTGTCTTTCTTGTGCGTCTGGAAATGACCGGACAGGTCGTTGATGCGCGCCGACAGCAGCGCCACCTGTACTTCCGGTGAGCCGGTATCGCTCTTGCCGGTCTGGTTTTCCTTCATAATCTTGGACTTCTGTTCGGCCTTGAGGGTCATGCGCAATGCCTCTGCATTTTAGGTAAGCAAGCCTGCACAAAAATAGTCATATTGTTTGGGCAAGGGGTTCGATAAGGGCCGGTATTCTAACCGCGCGGGGGGTCGGCCTCAACCGTTTTCTGCGCCGTTTCAGGCTCTTCCGTGGCATGCAGCAGGCGGCGCGGGGCCAACTGGCCCTCCTCCTCGGCACCCAAGCCCAGAAACCGGCCGCCGTCCTGATAGACCCGTGCCCAGCCGCCGACGGCTGGCAGCGGCCGGGCCGTCACGGCCTGGCCCTGGCAGAAGTAAAAGGCGGCATTCGAGCTTAAAACCACCTGCGGCAAGGTGCGCAGCGCCTGATCCGCCGGAATCAGACGGGCGGCGCGTTCCCGTGGTCCCGGCAGGGCGGCGAAGGCTTCCAGGCTGATGGTTTCGTCCACCGTAAAGCCGCCCATGGCGGTGCGGCGCAGCTCCGCCACATGCGCCCCGCAACCGAGCAGTTCGCCCAGGTCGTGCGCGAGGCTGCGGATATAAGTGCCCTTGGAACAGCTGATGTCCACGGTCAGGGACTGGCCGACCAGGTCGAGAACAGTGAATTCATAGACCGTGACCGGGCGCGCGGCGCGCTCGGTGACGATACCGGCGCGCGCCAGCTTGTAGAGCGGCTGGCCGTCCTGCTTGATGGCCGAGTACATGGGCGGCACCTGCTCGATGGGGCCGGTGAAATGCTGGATGGCCGCCTCGATTTCGCGCCGGCTGATAGTGACCGGACGGGATTCCAGAATCTCGCCCTCGGAATCACCGGTGGCCGTCGAGACACCGAGGCGGAACACGGCGCGATAGCGCTTGTCGGCCTCCAGCAGAAAACGTGACACCTTTGTGGCCTCGCCGAAGCACAGCGGCAACAGGCCGCTGGCCAGTGGATCGAGGCTGCCAGTGTGACCGGCCTTGCGTGCCAGCAGCAAACGCTTCGCTTCCTGCAGGGCACGGTTCGAGGTCAAGCCGACCGGCTTGTCGAGCAGCAGGATACCGTGCACATCCAGCAGCTGGCGCTTGATGCGGGGCACGCGCGGCAATTCTCGTGGATCGGACATCAGTCGGCGTCGCCCTGCTCGCGGCGGGCGCGCGCCAGCAGGCGCTCGATGTTGTCGCCGCGCTCGACCGATTCGTCGTACACGAAGCGCAACGCCGGTACCTGGCGGAGAATGACACGCTCACTCAGCGTATGCCGCAGAAAGCCGGCGGCATGGTTGAGCCCCGCCACCGCCTTCAACGCCGCTTCCTCACCGCCGAGATGGGTAATGAACACCTTGGCATGCGACATATCGGGGGCTACGTCCACGGCCGTAAGCGTAACCTGCGTCACACGCGGGTCGTTCAGCTCGCGCGCGATCAGCACCGCCAGCTCGCGCTGCAGCAATTCGCCAATCTTGCGGGTGCGGCCGGTGTCTTTGTGCATTAATCGGCCCTCGACTGTTTCGCGACAGACATCAGCCGCAAAGTCGCATAGGACGCAAAGAACTTCTGAGTAAACATCTGTTGAAGAAATCCAAACGGCACGCCAGCGTGACGTGGGATCACAGGATGAACGTCAATCCACAATACCCTTTGCGTCCTTTGCGACTTTGCGGCAGATTCAGACTTACAACGTCCGCTGCACCTGGACCTTCTCGAACACCTCGATCTGGTCACCAGCCTGAATGTCGCTGTAATTCTTGATGCCGATACCGCACTCGAGACCCGACTTGACCTCGGAGGCATCGTCCTTGAAGCGCTTGAGCGACTCGATCTCGCCTTCGAACACCACCACGTTGTCGCGCAGCACGCGGATCGGGCGATTGCGCTTCACCGTGCCTTCGTTCACATAGCAACCGGCGATGACGCCGATCTTGGGCGCGCGGAACACTTCGCGCACCTCGGCCTGGGCGATGACATCCTCGCGGAACTGCGGCTTGAGCATGCCGACCAGCGCGGCCTTCACTTCCTCGACCGCTTCATAAATGATGTTGTAATAGTGCACGTCCACGCCTTCGGACTCGATCAGGCGGCGCGCGCCGGAGTCGGCGCGCACGTTGAAGGCGATGACCACCGCAGACGAGGCACGCGCCAGGTTCACGTCCGATTCGTTAATCGGGCCGACCATGGCGTGGATGACCCGCACCTTGACCTCGTCGGTGGACAGCTCTTCAAGCGCCTTGGTAAGCGCCTCGATCGAACCTTGCACGTCGGCCTTGATGATGAGGTTGAGGGTATTCTCGCCCTCCTGCAGCTGCTCGAACACATTCGAGAGCTTGGCTGCCGCACGCGCGGCGAATTGCGTATCCTTGAACTTACCCTGGCGATAGAGCGCAATCTCGCGCGCTTTGCGCTCGCTCTCCACCACGATCACTTCATCGCCGGCGCTCGGTACGCCCGACAGACCCTGGACTTCAACCGGGATCGACGGTCCGGCCTCGGTGATCGCCTTGCCTTTTTCATCGAACATGGCACGCACGCGGCCGAACTCGCGTCCGGCGAGCACGACATCACCTTTCTTGAGCATGCCGCGCTGTACTAGCACACTCGCCACCGGACCGCGGCCCTTGTCGATGCGCGCTTCGATCACGAGGCCGGTCGCCGGACCGCTCTTGGGTGCCTTGAACTCGAGCACCTCGGCCTGTAGCAGCACGGCCTCGAGCAGCTGGTCGATACCGGTACCGGCCTTGGCCGAGACGTTCACGAAAATATCGTGTCCACCCCACTCCTCCGGCACGACTTCGTGCTTGGTCAGTTCCTGGCGCACGCGCTCCGGTTCCGCACCGGGCTTGTCGATCTTGTTGACCGCGACAATGATCGGCACGCCGGCGGTGCGCGCATGATGAATGGCTTCGATGGTCTGCGGCATGACGCCGTCATCGGCCGCCACCACCAGTATCACGATATCGGTGGCCTTGGCACCACGCGCGCGCATGGCGGTGAACGCCTGGTGACCGGGGGTGTCGAGGAAGGTGACGACACCGCGCGGCGTCTCCACGTGATACGCGCCGATATGCTGGGTAATACCGCCCGCCTCCCCGCTCGCCACCTTGGCCTTGCGGATGTAATCGAGCAGCGATGTTTTACCGTGGTCGACGTGACCCATGACGGTCACGACCGGCGGGCGCGGTTCCGGCTCGCCGTACACGCCGGCGTCGCTGCCGAGCAGCGCTTCGGGGCCGGAGTCCTTCGCGGCCTTGGCGATATGGCCCATTTCCTCGACCACGATGGTGGCGGTGTCGCGGTCGACGACCTGGTTGATGGTCACCATCATGCCGAGCTTCATGAGCACCTTGATGACCTCGACCGACTTGACCGACATCTTCTGGGCCAGATCGGCAACGGTGAGGGTCTCGGGCAATGCCACCTCGCGCACGACGCGCTCGACCGGCATGGCGAAACCATGCTGTCCGGACATGCTGGTCTGAACGGTAGCGCTGGACGGCGCAAACCGGTCGCGACGCTTTCCGCCGCTGCCCTTGCGCGCATCGGACAGGCGCAATTCCTGACGATCGCCGCGCTTGCCTTTCCAGTCACCCTTCTTCTTCTCACCTGGCTTGGGCGGCACGCCGGGGCGCTTGGCTTCACCCGGTTTCACCGCCGGCGCGCGTTCTTCGGCCACCGAGGCGCCGATCGGCGCCTGCACAATCACCGGGCCGCTCGGGCGCGCTTCCGGTATCACGATCTCCGGAACATGCGGCGCCTCCACCACAGCCGTCTCGGCCATGGTTTCGCTGACCTCAGGTTGAGCCTGTGTCTGAATTTGCGCCTGCGCTTCAACTTCAGCCGCCGCCGCGACCTCTTCCTCGATGGTGCTGCGCTTGACGAAGGTGCGCTTCTTGCGGACTTCCACTTGTACCGTGCGCGCCGGACCGGTGCGCGTGGCCTGCTTGATCTGGCTGACTGATTTCTGCTTGAGCGTGATCTTGGTGGTGCCGCCTTCGCCGCCACCGTGGTGCGTGCGCAAATAACCGAGCAAGTTCATCTTCTCTTCGTCGGTCAGCGAGTCGTCCACACCCTTGCCGGACACGCCAGCCGCCACGAGCTGCGTCAGCAGACGCTCGGGTTGCACGCCGATCTGCTGGGCAAATGCCTTGATAGTGGTTTCAGCCATATCTTCCGTTCAGTCCGTCTCAGCCCTGTGTCTCGTTCGCGAACCACGGCGCACGCGCCGTCATGATGAGCTGCTTGGCGCGCTCTTCGTCGATACCTTCGATCTCGAGCAGTTCATCGACCGCCTGCTCGGCCAGTTCCTCCATGGTCTTGATACCGTGGCTGGCGAACAGGCGCGCGGTATGCTCATCCATCCCTTCCATCTCCAACAGATCCTTGGACGGCTCGGCCATATCAATTTTCTCCTCCAATGCAATCGCCTTGGTCAGCAGTACGTCACGCGCACGGCTGCGCAGTTGCTCGACCAGCTCCTCATCAAATTCCTCAATCCCGAGCATCTCCTGCTTGGGCACGTAGGCGACCTCATCGAGACTCGTGAAGCCCTCGCGCACCAGGATCTCGGCCACGGCCTCGTCCACGCCAAGCTGATCCATGAACATCTGCTTGTTGCTGGAGGCCTCGTTCGCGCCTTTCTCGTCCGCGGCCTGCTCAGTCATGATGTTGATTTCCCAGCCGGTCAACTCGGAGGCAAGACGCACGTTCTGCCCGCCGCGGCCGATGGCCTGCGACAGCTGCGTTTCGTCCACGATCACATCCATGCTGTGCAGCTCCTCATCCACCATGATCGATTTCACCTCGGCCGGGGCCAGGGCGTTGATCACGAACTGCGCCGGATCCGGCGAGTAGTGAATAATGTCCACACGTTCGCCGGCGAGTTCATTCGACACGCTCTGTACGCGCATGCCGCGCATGCCGACACACGCCCCGATCGGATCGATGCGCGGATCCTTGGAGCTCACGGCAATCTTGGCACGCAGGCCCGGATCACGCGCGGCACCGTGAATGATGATGAGATTGTCGCCGGCCTCCGGCACTTCGAGCTTGAACAGTTCGATCAGCAGCTGCGGCGCCGTGCGCGACAGAAACAGCTGTGGTCCACGCGGCGTGGAATACACATCTTCGAGATAGGCGCGGATGCGGTCACCAGGGCGCAGGCCCTCGTGCGGGATCATGGCGGTCTTCGGCAGGAGCGCCTCGGCACTGCCAAGGTCGACAATCACCTCACCGCGCTCCATGCGTTTGACCACGCCGGTGGTCAGCGTGCCCTTGCGTTCCTTGTACTGGTTAACGGTCTGCTCGCGCTCGGCCTCGCGCACCTTCTGCACGATTACCTGCTTGGCTGCCTGTGCCGCGATGCGGCCGAACTCGACCGGCGCGATCGGCTCTTCGACGAATTCGCCCACCTGGATGTCGGGGTGTTTCTGGCGCGCATAACTCAGCAGGATCTGGCGCGACGGAAACTCGAAGGCCTCGGATTCATCGTCCAGCACTTCCCAGCGGCGGAAGGTGTCGTACTCGCCGCTATCGCGATGGATGGCGACGCGCACGTCGATATCTTCCTTGTGGCGCTTGCGCGTGGCGGTGGCGAGCGCCGCTTCGAGCGCCGCGAAAATGACCTCGCGCTCCACGCCTTTCTCGCGCGACACCGCATCGACAACCATCAGAATCTCGTTACTCATGTACCCTCCAACGACCACTCACCACTGCGGCACCAGCCGCGCTCGTTCAATTCTCGCCAGCGGCAGACTGAACCGCTTCTGGTCCACGTGCACCACGATGGCGTCGCCTTCCACGCCCTCGAGCGTGCCTTTGAAATTCCTGCGCCCGGACACCGCTTCGCGCATGCGCACCTTGACCTGCTGCCCGGCAAAACGTTCAAAATCTTCCCGCTTCACCAGCGGCCGGTCGAGGCCCGGTGACGACACCTCGAGCAGATATTGCTCGGGGATCGGATCCTCCACGTCCAGCACCGCGCTCACCTGGCGGCTCACCTTTGCGCAATCATCAACCGTGATGCCCGCCGGGCGGTCGATATAAACGCGCAGCACGTTGCGGCCGCCATCTGCGGCATACTCCACGTCCACCAACTCGAAACCCAAAGCCCGGATACCAGGCTCGAACATCTTGTGCAGACCGGCTACCGTGACGCGCATCATTCCAGCCCCAGAAACGCAAAAGTGGGCACGCGGCCCACTTCCCAAACACCCTCTTTCTTTTACCTGCGACCGCCATGGATGGCGGAAGTGCGGAAAACGCAGGAGCAGTTTTTCCGCCAAATCAGCGGGTCTTTTAACACAAAACAGCCGCCCCAGCAACTTCATAACATTGCCCGAGGAAGAATGAGCCCGCCCACAGACGAACCGCCGGAAATATTGGTAGCGGGGGTAGGATTTGAACCTACGACCTTCGGGTTATGAGCCCGACGAGCTGCCAGACTGCTCCACCCCGCAACAGAGCGGCGGAGTATACAGAGACCACCAGGTATTTTCAAGGCTGAATCAGTAAGTTAGCAGGAAAAAACGCGGCAAGACGTCAACCGAGACCCTGGATCGCGCGCGCGCAAAGGTCCAAAAGCATCCCGATCCAGGGGGTGATGAGGAGTAGCGCCAACGCGTTGATGCTCAGCAGCGCGCGCATGTCGGGGCCAGCCTGGAGCACGGCGCTGTCCGCCGGCTTGTCGAAATACATGAGCTTCACCACCCGCAGGTAGTAGAAGGCGCCGATCACCGAGAACAGCACCGCCACCGCCGCCAGCCACAGGAACCCGGCATCGATGACGGCCTGGATGACCAGCAGCTTGGCGTAGAACCCGGCAGTCGGCGGCACACCGGCCATGGAAAACATGAGCAGCAGCATGAGGAAGGCGAACCATGGACTGCGCTGGTTGAGTCCCTTGAAGTCTTCGAGGTTGTCTGCTTCAAATCCCTGACGCGACAGCAGTATGACCATGCCGAAGGCGCCGAGGCTCATGACCACGTAGATCAGCATGTAGAACAGTGCCGACGCGTAACCATTCGGGCCGGCGGCCAGCATGCCGAGCAGGAAGTAACCCATGTGCGCAATGGTCGAATACGCGAGCATGCGTTTGATGTTGGTCTGGGCGATGGCAATGATGTTACCGGTGGCGAGCGACAGGATCGACAGGATCACCAGCATCTGCTGCCAATGCGGGGCCAGCCCCTCGAGCCCGCCGACCAGCAGACGCATGAGCATGGCGAACGCCGCGAGCTTGGGCGCAGTACCCAGAAAGACCGTCACTGCGGTGGGCGCACCGTGATACACGTCCGGCGCCCACATATGAAACGGCGCTATGCTGAGCTTGAATGCCAGCCCGACAATCACGAACACGAGACCGAAGATCAGGACCATGTTGTCGGGAGACATCCTGGCAATCACGTTGCGCACGGTGCTGATTTCAAGACTGCCGGTTGCACCATACAGCATGGACAAGCCGTACAACAACATCCCGGAAGCCAGCGCGCCGAGCACAAAGTACTTCATCGCCGCTTCGGTGGCCGTCGCCGAGTCGCGCTGAAAGGCAACCATCGCGTACAGGCTCAGGCTAAGCAGTTCGAGTCCGAGATAGAGGGTCAGGAAATGTGCCGCCGAGGCCATGATCATCATGCCGGTAACGCCAAACAGCGCCAGCACGAAGTATTCGCCCTTGTACATGCCGCGACCATGCAGATAATCGCGCGAATAGATCAGCACAAAAAAAACAACCAGGTAGATGGCGAGTTTCAGCGTGTCCGCCAGGGCATCGCCGACAAACATGCCATGGAAGGCGACGCCGCCCGCACCAAAGCCCTTGAGCGTGAGCAAGGCCGCGCCGACCAAGGTGATCAGCGCCAGTCCACAGCTGATGAAACGGCGCTGCTCCGACAGGAATGCATCGGTCAGGAGAATCACGCAGGCCATGGAGAATACGAAGATCTCCGGCAGTGCGGGCATGAGGCTATTCAGAAACGGGTTCATGTCGATGTTCTTCCTGTCAGCGAGCGATTGCGGTCAGTGCGCTGATCTTGGATACGCTCGCCTGGCGCAGCAGTTCGTCCACCGAGACATGCATCACATCCAGGAGCGGCGCCGGCCAGACACCCATGGCCAGCACGGCGATCGCGAGCAGTCCAAGAAACAGTATTTCGCGCCGGTTGACGTCCTCGAGTTTCTCCACTGCGGCGTTCTGCACGCCGCCGAAAATCACGCGCTTGTACATCCACAGCGAATAGGCGGCGCCGAAAATAAGCGTGCTGGCGGCCAGGAACGCAATCCAGAAATTCGCCTGGAAGGCACCGAGTATCACCAGGAACTCGCCGACAAATCCGGACGTGCCGGGCAGGCCCGCGTTCGCCATCGAGAACAGCATCATGAAGGATGCGAACACCGGCATGCGATTCACCACGCCACCGTAATCCGCGATGTTGCGCGAATGCAGACGGTCGTAGAGCACGCCCACGCACAGGAACAGTGCGCCGGAAACGAAGCCGTGCGAGATCATCTGGATGAGCGCGCCTTCCACCCCCTGGGCATTAAAGATGAATAGCCCGAGTGTGACGAAACCCATGTGGGCAATCGACGAATAGGCAATGAGCTTCTTCATGTCTTCCTGCACCAGTGTCACCAGGCCGATGTACACGATGGCAATGAGCGACAAGGCGATCATGAACCAGGCGAGCTGATGACTGGCGTCCGGCAGAATCAGCAGTGAGAAGCGAATGAAACCGTAGGCACCGACCTTGAGCATGATCGCCGCCAGCACCACCGAGCCACCGGTCGGGGCCTCGACATGCGCATCCGGCAGCCAGGTGTGCACCGGCCACATCGGTACCTTCACGGCGAAGGCCGCAAAGAAGGCAAAGAAGATCAGCACCTGCTCGGTAAGACTGAGCTTAAGTGCGTAGAAGCTGTGGATATCGAAGCTCTTGCCGGCCTTCAGATACAGATAGATAAATGCCACCAGCATCAGCACCGAGCCGAGCAGCGTATACAAAAAGAACTTGATGGTCGCGTACACCCGGTTCGTTCCACCCCACATACCGATGATAATGAACATTGGTATGAGCATCGCTTCCCAGAACACATAGAACAGAATGGCATCGAGCGACGCGAAAACGCCGATCATCAACCCTTCCATGATCAAAAACGCCGCCAGGTATTGCGCCACCTTCTCCTGAATCACTTGCCAGCCAGCGATTACCACGAGAATCGTGGTGAAGCTGGTGAGCAGCACGAGCAGTAGCGAGATGCCATCCACGCCCAAGTGGTAATGGATATTAAACGCCGGAATCCAGTCACGCAGTTCCACATACTGCATGGCCGCGGTGTGTGTATTGAAGCTGGAGAAAAGCGGGATCGTCACCGCAAACGTCATGACCGCGACGATCAAGCTCAGGGCGCGGGCCAGTGGCGCGCGGGTGTCGCCACCTGTGGCCAGCACGGCGACACCGCCGAGGATCGGCAGCCAGATCGCGAGGCTCAGGAGATTCTGGGTCAGCATGTGCGCGGGTGGCCCTTGTTTAGTGAAAGCATGCCTGCACAAAAATAGTCATATTTAGTGAAAGCATGCTTGCACAAAGTCCATTGCGCCAATAACGGCGCCTGGAAAAATAGTCATAATCAGTGAAAGCATGCTTGCACATAAATAGTCATTTGGTGAAGGCATGCCTGCACAATAATAGTCATTATATTAGCGATGCAGGAAGAAGGTGATGAGCAGGAACAGCCCAATGATCATGGCAAAGGCGTAGTGATAGATGTAGCCGGACTGCACGTGGCGCACGACGCTCGACAGCCAGCCGATTGCACGCGCGCTGCCGTTCACCGCCAGGCCATCAATGATCTTCACATCGCCGAACCGCCACAGCAGGCCGCCCAGACCACGTGCACCACCGGCGAATACCTTCTGATTGAACTCATCAAATCCATACTTGCGCACCAGCAGGTTGTAAACCGGCTTTAAGCGATCGCGGATCTTGTCGGGCAGATGCGGCTCGCGCTGGTACAGCAGCCAGCCCAGGAGGCCGCCGAGCACCGCGAGGATAAACGGTGCCGACTGTAGGCCATGGGCAATGAACGGGCCGATGCCCTCGAAGTGGATCTGCGCCAGCACATTGTGCTGCGGGAGGACCTTGATGGCGTCGCCGAAGAAGTTGCCAAACAGCATGCGCTTGATATAGATCCAGCCAGCCACGAGCGACGGGATGGCGAGCAGAATGAGCGGGACCACCACCACTGCCGGCGACTCGTGCAGATGCTCGCGCGTGTGTTCGTCCATGCGCGGCTTGCCGTAGAACACCAGGATCATGAGGCGGGAGCTATAGAGAGCCGTCACAAAAACACCGGCCAGCACCGCTACATAGGCGAAGCCGGCGCCCGGCAGTTGCGAGTGGTGCACGGCTTCGATGATGGCATCCTTGGAAAAGAACCCAGCGAACGGCGGGATGCCAGCCAGTGCCAGTGTACCGACCCAAGCCGTAATAAACGTAAAGGGCATGTATTTCTTGAGGCCTCCCATCTTCGTCATGTCCTGCTCGTGATGCAAGGCGATGATCACCGAACCGGCACCGAGGAACAGCAGGGCCTTGAAGAAGGCATGGGTCATGAGATGGAAAATGCCGGCGGCATAGGCCGAGGCGCCGAGCGCAACCGTCATGTATCCGAGCTGCGAGAGCGTCGAGTACGCGATTACGCGCTTGATGTCGTTCTGCACGATGCCAAGGAATCCCATGAACAGCGCAGTGATCGCGCCGATCACCAGGATCACCGACAAGGCCGTTTCGGACAGTTCGTACAGCGGCGACATGCGCGCCACCATGAAGATGCCGGCCGTGACCATGGTCGCGGCGTGGATCAGCGCCGAGATCGGGGTTGGGCCTTCCATCGAATCCGGCAGCCAGACATGCAGAGGTACCTGCGCCGACTTGCCCATGGCGCCGATGAACAACAGGATGCAAATCACCGTCATGAGCATCCAGTTAACGCCCGGGAAAATCTGCACAGTGGTGTTAGCAAGCTGCGGCGCTATCGCGAACACCGCGGCGTAGTCGAGCGTACCGAAGTGAAAGTAAATGGCGGCGATGCCAAGCAGAAAACCGAAATCGCCGACCCGATTCACGATAAATGCCTTGAGGTTAGCAAAGACTGCCGATTCGCGCGTGTACCAGAAGCCGATCAACAGATACGACACCAGACCAACCGCCTCCCAGCCGAAGAACAGCTGCAGGAAGTTGTTGGCCATCACCAGCATCAGCATCGCGAAGGTGAACAGCGCGATGTAGCTGAAGAAGCGCTGATAGCCCGGGTCGTCGTGCATGTAGCCGATGGTGTAGATGTGCACCATGAGCGACACGAAGGTCACCACCACCATCATCATGGCGCTGAGCGGATCGATCAGGAAGCCGATCTCCATCGGGATGCCGCCGCTCACGCCCCAGGTGAACACCGGGCCGTTGAACACATGGCCCTTGAGCACGGTGTCGTTGAACACCAGCAGCGACAGCGCGAATGCCATGCCGACACCAAGAATGGCGGCGGTGTGCGCACCGGCGCGCCCGATGACCTTGCCAAACAAGCCGGCCAGCAGTGCGCCCGCCAGACAAACCAGCGGGGTGGCCAGATAGACGTTCTGCATGTTCTCGAACATGATCAGCCCTTCAGCGTGTCCAGGTCATCGACATTAATGGTGCGGCGATTGCGGAACACCGTGATCAAGATCGCCAACCCGATGGCGGCCTCTGCGGCCGCCACCGTGAGAATAAAGAACACGAACACCTGCCCGGCGCTGTCGCCGAGAAAACGTGAAAACGCCACGAAGTTCATGTTGACCGCGAGCAGATTGAGCTCGATCGCCATCAGCAGGATGACCACATTTTTGCGGTTTAGAAAAATGCCGACCACGCTCAGCGCAAACAGGATCGCTCCAAGAATCAGGTAACTCGATAGTGGCATGTGTCTCCCTCCCGCTTCACTTCAGAACCGCATGCGGCACGGCATCAATTTTTCTTTTCCGACTTCATCTTCACCAGACGCACACGCTCGCTGCGCTGCACCCGGACCTGCAGTGCCGGGTTCTGGTATTTAGTTTCCGGGCGACGGCGCAAGGTGAGCGTAATCGCCGCCACAATCGCCGCGAGCAGTATCGCGGCAGCAATCTCGAACGGATAGGCATACACCGTGTACAGCATGCGCCCGAGCTCGCGGGTATTGCTGTAGTCAGTCGGATGCGGCACGAGCACACGTCCGGCGCCGAAACCGTCGCTCAGAATCAAGGCCATCTCGATCACCATCAGCACCGCCACCAGACCGCCGATCGGCAGGTATTCGCCGAAACCCTCGCGCAGGCGCGCCAGATTGATGTCGAGCATCATCACCACGAACAGGAATAGCACCATGACCGCGCCGACATAGACCAGCACCAGGACGATGGCCAGAAACTCGGCCTCGAGCAGCATCCACAGCCCGGCAGCACTGAAGAATGCCAGCACCAGAAAGAGTGCCGCCTTCACCGGGTTGCGGATGGTGATCACCATGGTCGCGGCGAACACCAGCACGCCGGCAAAGAAGTAGAAGACGATCTGATCGAAGGTCATGGTTCGACTGGCTCAGCGATATTTGGCGTCCGCCGCACGCATGGCGGCGATTTGCTTCTCGTGCTGGTCGCCCACCGACAGCAACATCTGCTTGGTGTACACCAGATCACCGCGCTGCTCGCCGTGGTATTCGAAGACTTGCGTCTCGACAATCGAATCGACCGGACAGGACTCCTCACAGAAGCCGCAGTAAATGCACTTGGTGAGATCGATGTCATAGCGCGTGGTGCGGCGCGTGCCATCGGCGCGCAGTTCGGATTCGATCGTGATGGCGAGCGCCGGGCACACCGCTTCGCACAGCTTGCAGGCAATACAGCGTTCCTCGCCGTTCGGATAGCGACGCAATGCATGCAGGCCGCGGAAGCGCGGGCTGATCGGTGTCTTCTCTTCCGGATACTGGATGGTGATCTTGCGCGCAAACAGCTGCCGCCCGGTGAGCATCATGCCCTTGAGCAGTTCGATCAGCAGGAAGCTGTTGATATAGCGCTTGATGGCGTTCATGGCATTCTATTATGACTATTCTTGTGCAAGCGTGCTTTCCCTAAATATGACTATTTTTGTGCAAGCATGCTTTCCTTCGAATGGCTCATTTTGTGCAGGCATGCTTTCATTAATGGAACAAATGGCCCCACGGGGTCAGGAACATGGCCGCGCCCATCACGGCGATCCACACCAGCGTCACCGGAATCAGCACCTTCCAGCCGAGGCGCATGATCTGGTCATAGCGGTAGCGCGGAAAGGTGGCGCGGAACCAGAGAAAAAAGAACAGCATGAAACTGATCTTGAGGAGCAGCCAGTGCACACCGCTGCCGAGCAGCGTGCCCAACACCGGCAGCGCCATCAAGTTCGCCGGCAGCAGACCATCGACCGGCGACAGCCAGCCGCCCAGGAACATGAGTACCGCGAGCGTGGCGATCAGGATCATGTTGGCGTACTCGGCCAGGAAGAACACCGCGAACGCCATGCCCGAGTACTCGACGTGGAAGCCGGCGACAATCTCGGACTCGCCCTCGGCCACGTCGAACGGCGAGCGATTGGTCTCGGCCACACCGGATATAAAGTACACCAGGAACAGCGGAAACAGCGGCAGAAAATACCATTGGTGAATGCCGCCCTGCTGGTGCAATACGATCTCGCGCAGGTTAAGGCTGTTGGCGGCCATCAGCACACCGACCAGCGCAAAGCCCATGGCGATTTCGTAAGCCACGATCTGCGCGGCCGAGCGCATGCTGCCGAGGAACGCATACTTTGAGTTCGATGCCCAGCCGGCGATGATCACGCCGTACACGCCCATGGACGTGAGCGCCAGAATATAAAGAAGGCTAGCGTCGATATTCGCCAGCACCAGTGTGTCGGTGAACGGAATCACCGCCCAGGCCGCGAGCGCCGGGGCAATCGACAGGATCGGCGCGATTACGAACAGGAACTTGTTGGAACGCGTCGGGATGATGATTTCCTTGAATAGGAGCTTGACCGCATCCGCAATCGGCTGCAGCCAGCCGCGCGGGCCGACGCGGTTTGGACCGATGCGCACCTGCATGTAACCGATCAGCTTGCGTTCGGCAAACGTGAGATACGCGACCGCCGTCATGAGCGGCGCGAGGATCAGCGTGATTTTTCCGAGATTGAATAACAGCGCCTGCCACCAGGGCGGCACGCTGCTCCACAGATGCAGCCAGAAGGCCGTCATTGCCCGGCCTCCACGTGCACCACGTCTTGTCCGCCGAGTGCCAACGTCTCCGGGCACCCGGCCGGGATCCACACGCAGCCTTCCGGTATGCGCCGGTCAATCAGGAAATCCAGCGTCACGGACTCGCCACCGGCGATCACCCGCAGGCGCGAGGAACTGCCCACGCCCTGCCGTTGTGCTTCGCGCGGATGCATGCGTGCCACCGGCCCGCTGTTGTCGCGCGTCTTCTGCAGCGCCGTGGCGCGTCGTACCAGCGGATCGATTGAATACATCGGCACCTCGGCGATACGCTGCAGGCCGGTGGCCGTCGCCGCTGGACCAAAACGCCGCGCCTTGAGACGTGCTGACGGGGTGACCGGCGCTTGCAGTTCGGCCAGCGCTTCGGTTGAGGCCGTGTAGTCGAAGCCGGCGAGCTTGAACAGGTTGCCGAGCACGCGCAGGATTTTCCATCCCGGCCGCGCCTCACCGGCCGGGGTCACCGCGGCGTCGAACGACTGGAAGCGGCCTTCGGCATTCACAAATGTGCCGTCGGTTTCGGTGAACGGCGCCAACGGCAACAGCACATGCGCACAGTCCGAGAGGGACGACTTGAATGCCGAAAACGCGACCACACACCCAGCCTGTTTGAGAGCCGCCTGCATGCGCTTGCCATCGGCGCCATCGAACTCGGGCTCGGCACCGAAAATGAAATAGCCATTGAGCGGTTGCGCCACCATGTCCTGCGCATTGCGTCCTGCCGGCTGCGCCGCTGCGCCATGCACGCCGCGCTGCGGCACACAACCGGCCAGCCAGCCACCAGCTGCATTGGCCTCCGGTAGGAAGCCGAGGCGCGCCCCGGAGAGTTCGGCAATCAGATCGGCAAGTGCGCGCAACAGCGCGGCCTGCGGATGGGCCAGGGCAAAGGTGCCAACCAACACGCTGGCGCTGTTCGCCGCTTTAAGCCCCGCGGCGATGGACTGTTCGGCATCGCTGGGCTTGCCGCCGGCAAGCTTGACGACTTCGGATGGCAGGGTTGCGCCGCTGGAATCGGCCAAGGCACGCGCGATGCGCGCCAGCGCCGCTGGTAGCGCGGCCGGGTCGACAATGGCCTTGGCCTTGAGATCGAAGTTGAAGTCGTAGTCAACCGGGTTCACGGCGAACAGCGCCGCGCCGTGCAGGAACGCCTTGCGCAGGCGCAGGCCGAGCAGCGGCTGGTCCTTGCGGATGTTGGAACCAATGAGCAGCGCGGCATCCAGCGTTTCCAGCTCACGGATCGGCAGACCGAGATAAGGGAAAAGCGGCGCCTCCGCGTCATCGCTGAAGTCGCGCTGGCGCAGGCGGTGATCGACGTTGCCCGAGCCGAGCGCACGCACCAGCTTCTGCAGCAGGTAAAACTCCTCGAGCGTGGCGGTGGGCGAGGCCAGCGCGCCGATGCTGTGCGGGCCGTGCGCGGCGATGACCTTCTGCATGCCATCCACGGCGACATTCAGCGCCGTGCTCCAGTCGGTTTCGCGCCAGGTGCCCTGCTCACGCACCATGGGCTTGAGCAGGCGCTCCATACTGTTCACTGCTTCGTAGCTGAAGCGGTCACGGTCGGCCAGCCAGATTTCGTTCACGTCTTCATTCTCGCGCGGCAGCACGCGCATGACCTTGTTGCGCCGTACCTGCACGTTCAGGTTCGCACCCACGCAGTCGTGCGGGCTCACGCCCGGCACATCGTTCAATTCCCAGGTGCGTGCGCTGTAGCGGAACGGTTTGGAGGTGAGCGCGCCGACTGGGCACAGATCGATCATGTTGCCGGACACCTCCGAGTCCACACTCTGCGCCACATAGGTGCCGATGCGCATGTGCTCGCCGCGCCCGGTGGCGCCGAGCTCCATGATCCCGGCGAGTTCCTCGCCGAAGCGCACACAGCGCGTGCAGTGGATGCAGCGCGTCATCTCGGTGGCAATGAGCGGGCCGATGTCCTTGTCCTTCACCACGCGCTTCATTTCCTGATAGCGCGACACGTCGCCGCCGTAACCGACCGCCAGATCCTGCAACTGACACTCGCCGCCCTGATCGCAGATTGGGCAATCGAGCGGGTGGTTGATGAGCAGAAATTCCATCACGCCCTTTTGCGCGGCAATCGCCTTGGCCGAGTGGGTCGCCACCTTCATGCCATCCGCCACCGGCGTGGCGCAGGCCGGCAGCGGCTTGGGCGCCTTCTCCACATCCACCAGGCACATGCGGCAGTTGGCCGCCACCGACAGTTTTTTGTGATAGCAAAAACGCGGAATACTGATGCCGGCGGCATCCGCGGCCTCGATGATGGTCGAGCCCGGTGGCACGTCGATCTGCTTTCCGTCAATTTCGATCTTGAGCATGTTCATGATCGTATGCGTCAGGCGTCAGGCGGCAGCCACCCGGCAGCGGCGCTGCTGGATGTGGTACTCGAATTCGTCGCGGAAATGACGAATGAAACTCGCCACCGGCATGGCGGCGGCATCGCCGAGCGCGCAAATGGTGCGACCCTCGATCTTGCCAGCCATGTCGACCAGCAGATCGAGATCCTCCATGCGGCCTTCGCCATGTTCGATGCGGTGGACCACACGTGCCAGCCAGCCGGTGCCTTCGCGGCATGGTGTGCACTGACCGCACGACTCTTCATAATAGAAGTGCGCAATGCGCGCCAGCGCCCGTACCATGCAGGTGGTGTCGTCCATCACGATCACCGAGCCCGCGCCGAGCATCGAACCGGCCTTGGCGATGGAGTCGTAATCCATGTTCAGCTCCATCATCACCTCGCCGCGCAGCACCGGGGTCGAGGAACCGCCCGGGATCACGGCCTTGAGCTTGCGCCCGCCGCGTACGCCGCCGGCCAGCTTGAGCAGTTCGGCGAACGGCGTACCGAGCGAGATCTCATAGTTGCCCGGCTTGTTCACATGCCCGGAGACCGAAAACAGCTTGGAGCCACCGTTGTTCGGTTTGCCTATATTAAGGAACCACTCCCCGCCCTGGCGCAGGATATCCGGTACCGAGGCCAGGGTTTCAGTGTTGTTAATGGTCGTCGGCCGGCCGAACAGACCGAAGCTCGCCGGGAACGGCGGCTTGAAGCGCGGCTGGCCCTTCTTGCCTTCGATGGATTCGAGCAGCGCCGTCTCCTCGCCACAGATGTAGGCACCGGCGCCGAGATGCACGTGTAAGTCGAAATCCACGCCGCTGCCGAGGATGTTCTGGCCAAGCAGACCGGCAGCGCGTGCTTCGTCGAGCGCCGCTTGAAAGCGCTCATACGGTTCCCAGAATTCGCCGCGGATATAGTTGTAACCGACGGTCGCGCCGATGGTGTAACCGGCGATCGCCATGCCTTCAATGACCGCGTGCGGGTTGAAGCGCAGAATGTCGCGGTCCTTGCAGGTACCGGGCTCGCCCTCGTCCGAGTTGCAGACGATGTACTTCTGGCCCGGCGCGGAGCGCGGCATGAAGCTCCACTTGAGACCGGTCGGGAAGCCGGCGCCGCCGCGCCCGCGCAGCGACGACTTCTTGAGCTCGGCGATGATTTCTTCCGGCGTGGTCTTGTTCTTCAGAATCTTGCGCCATACCTCGTAGCCGCCGTTGCCCGCGTAGGTGGCGAGCGTCCACGGCTTATCGAGGTGCAGGGTGCGGAAGCAGATTTCGTTGGCCATGATCACTTGAGACTCGCGAGAATCTCATCCACCTTCTGCGGTGTGAGGTTCTCGTAATAGGTCTTGCCGATCTGGAACATGGGCGCGCCGCAACAGGCCGCCAGACACTCCACTTCCATGAGCGTGATTTTCTTGTCCGGCGTGGTCTCGCCGAGCTTGATGCCGAGACGCTTTTCCAGATGCTTCACGATCGTATCCGATCCGCACAGCATGCAGGAGATATTGGTGCAGATGCTGATCTTGTGCTTGCCGACCGGCTTGAGGTCGTACATCGAATAAAAGGTGGCGACCTCATACACCTGGATCGGACGCATGCCGAGCAGCTCGGCGATGTAGTCCATGAGCGGCACCGACAACCAGCCGTGTTCTTCCTGGGCGATACGCAACGCCGCCATAACCGCCGATGCCTTGCATTCGGGCGGGTACTTGGCGATCTCGCGGCTGATCTTGGCGTTAGAATCGATGGAGAGCATGGTCGTCGTTCCTAACGGTCAATCTCACCGAACACGATATCCAGGGTGCCGATTATTGCCACCACGTCGGCAAGCATGTGGCCGCGCGCCATCTCATCGAGCGCCGCCAGATGCGCGAATCCCGCCGTACGGATCTTGAGGCGGTACGGCTTGTTGGCGCCGTCCGAGATGAGATAAACACCGAGCTCGCCCTTCGGATGCTCAATTGCGGCATAGGCCTCGCCCTCCGGAATACAGAAACCCTCGGTGAACAGCTTGAAGTGATGAATGAGCGATTCCATATCGCCCTTCATGGTTTCCCGGTTCGGCGGCACCAGCTTATGGTTGTCGATGACCACCGGCCCCGGATTGCGCCGCAGCCACTCCACGCACTGACGGATGATGCGGTTCGACTGGCGCATTTCTTCGATGCGTACCAGGTAACGGTCGTAACAGTCGCCATTCACGCCGACCGGGATATCGAAGTCGATGCGGTCGTAAACTTCGTATGGCTGCTTCTTGCGCAGGTCCCACTCGACGCCACTGCCGCGCAGCATCGGGCCGGTAAAAGCGAGCGCGAGCGCGCGTTCCGGCGAGACCACGCCGATGCCGACCATACGCTGCTTCCAGATACGGTTGTCGGTGAGCAGAGTCTCGTATTCATCCACGTAAGTCGGAAAGCGCTCGGTAAAATCCCAGATGAAATCGAGCAGCGAACCCTGGCGACCGGCATTCAGGCGTGCCGCCTCGTTCTCGTGGCGCCAGGTGGACGTCTGGAACTGTGGCATGCTGTCCGGCAGGTCGCGGTACACGCCGCCCACGCGGTAGTAGGTCGCGTGCATGCGCGCACCAGATACCGCCTCATAACAGTCAACTAGGTCCTCGCGCTCGCGAAAGGTATAGAGGAACACGGTCATGGCGCCGATATCGAGCGCGTGGGCACCGAGCCAGAACAGGTGATTCAAGATGCGCGTAATCTCGTCGAACAGCACGCGGATGTACTGCGCGCGGATCGGCGGCGTCACGCCGAGCAGCTTCTCCATGGCGAGCACGTAACCATGCTCGTTGCACATCATCGATATGTAATCGAGCCGGTCCATGTAGCCGATCGACTGGTTGAAGGGCTTCGACTCCGCCAGTTTCTCGGTGGCGCGGTGCAGTAGCCCGATGTGCGGGTCGGCGCGTTCGATCACCTCGCCGTCCATTTCCAGCACCAGGCGCAGCACGCCGTGTGCCGCTGGGTGCTGCGGACCAAAATTCATTGTGTAGTTGCGGATTTCAGGCACGGGTTTCGACCCCCTGCTCTGACAACGTGATGGCGCGCCAGGATTTACGGTTTGCGGTCACCGAAGCCCTCCTCGCGAATAACGCGCGGCACCAGCACGCGCGGCTCGATGGATACCGGTTGATAGACGACACGCCGCTGCGCCGGGTCGTAACGCATCTCGACATGGCCAGTGAGCGGGAAATCCTTGCGGAACGGATGACCGATGAAGCCGTAATCGGTGAGAATACGGCGCAGGTCCGGATGGCCCTCGAACACGATGCCGAAAAGGTCAAACGCCTCGCGCTCAAACCAGTTGGCCGACGGCCAGAGGTCGACCAGCGAATCCACCATCGGCAGAGTGTCGTCCAACGCCACGCGCAAGCACAGCCGCTGGTTGCGACTCACCGACAACAGGTGATAGACCACGGCAAAGCGCGGGCCAGGCCTTGCGCCTTCCGGCGCCTCTGCGCGATAGCTCAGGTAGTCCACGCCGCACACGCTCATCAACTGCTCAAAACGCAACAGGTTGTCATCGCGCAACCGCTTGCAGACTTTCAGCAGGCTGGCGCGCTGTACCTCGAGGGTCAGCTCACCATGTGCAATCTGCTCGCCCACGATGGCTTCCCCGAAGGTTTCGCGGGCGTGGGCGGCAAGTGCCTGAAGGGTTTCCGTCATGCGATCCGGGGCTCAGCGGGCAATGGTGTTGGTGCGGCGGATCTTGTTCTGCAATTGCAGAATGCCATACAACAGCGCCTCGGCCGTGGGTGGGCATCCGGGGACATAGATATCCACCGGCACAATCCGGTCACAACCGCGCACGACCGCATAGGAATAGTGGTAATAGCCGCCGCCGTTGGCGCACGAACCCATCGAGATCACCCAGCGCGGTTCGGCCATCTGGTCATAAACTTTACGCAGCGCCGGCGCCATCTTGTTCACCAGGGTACCGGCCACGATCATCACATCCGACTGGCGCGGGCTAGGGCGGAACATCACGCCGAAACGGTCGAGGTCATAACGCGACGCGCCGGCGTGCATCATCTCTATCGCGCAGCACGCCAGCCCGAAGGTCATCGGCCACATTGAGCCGGTGTGTGCCCAGTTGATGAGCTTGTCGGCCGTAGTCGTGACCCAGCCTTCTTTCAGGATTCCTTCAACGCCCATGTATTACCTTCTTTACCGGCATCGCCACAGACAAGCGACTTTGCCAGTCCTGGCAAGCCGCGACTCGCGACGATGGCATCCCCGTGGTGCGCATGAGGCAACTGCGATTCACAGGGACGTACGAGTGTGCCGTACACGGACGTACCAATGCCGCGAGCGCAGGAGCGGCCCGCGACAGACAGGATGTCGCAAGCGGCCGCCCTGCTCGCGCGGTTACTCCCATTCGAGCGCACCCTTCTTCCACTCGTAGATGAAGCCGACTACGAGAACGCCGAGAAACACCATCATGGCAAGGAAGCCGGCCATACCGATCTCATTCAGCGCCACCGCCCACGGGATAAGGAATGCGATCTCAAGATCGAAAATGATGAACAGGATCGCCACCAGGTAATAGCGCACATCGAACTTCATGCGCGCATCTTCGAAGGCTTCGAAACCGCACTCGTAGGGCGAGAGCTTCTGGCTGTCCGGACGGCTGGTGGAAAGCAGCCAGCCGAAAGTGATCGGCAGCACGCCGACCGCCAAGCCGACCGCGATGAAAATCAGAATCGGGAGATAGTTCTCCAACATGGGTCGTGCTCGTAGGTAGTTGTCGTGAGTCGCCGATCGGAGTTCGCGCGCATCCTTCCTGGTGCGGGCCAGTCTAGGCTTCGCGTCTTAATGAAGTCAAGCCAAGGAGCTGATGGATTTTATTTATGATTCACAATGTTAGGCTGACTTCTGTCCCTATAAAAATTACCTGTCCCATACCATCGATTCGAAGTGGAGTTGTGGCAAGGCACAAAAAAATGCGCCGCCGTGATTCATGCCACGGCGGCGCATCTTACTCAATGGTGCCAAGGGAGGGACTCGAACCCTCACGGCTTACGCCACTACCACCTCAAGATAGCGTGTCTACCAATTCCACCACCTCGGCGAAGAACAAAAACGGATCGGCAGTATATCTTAATTAAACCGCTATTTCGGCACCGCCGGCGCACCGGACTCCACGGGTGCCTGCGGTGCCGGTGCGGCCGGCACCGGCGCCACCTGCTCGGTAATGCTGCGGCCGTGTTCTGAAGACTGACGCGAGTACACCACGGCAAGCCCGAGACTGGTGGCAAAGAAAATCGCGGCAAGTACCGCCGTGGCACGGCTCAGAAAAGTTGCGGATCCGCGCGCGCCGAATAGCGACTGCGAGGCACCGCCACCGCCACCGAAGGCCGCGCCCATGTCCGCGCCCTTGCCCTGCTGCAGCAACACCAGGCCGATAATACCCACGGCCGTCAACATATGAATCACAAGCAGAATTTCTTTCATTGCAGTTCCCCCGATGCGTTTGAAGCGCTACTTCGTTCGTCCTTAAAATAAGATTAATCTGCCGCGCGGCAGATGGTCAGGAACTCTTCGGCATTGAGCGAAGCCCCACCGATCAGCCCGCCGTCGATATCCGGCCGCGATATCAGCTCTTTCGCATTCGAACCCTTCATGCTGCCACCGTACAGAATGCACAACCCATCCGCTACCTTTGCGTCCTTCGCCGCCAGACGCGCACGGATAAAGCGGTGCACCTCCTGCGCCTGCTGCGGACTGGCGGTCTTGCCGGTGCCGATCGCCCAGACCGGCTCATAGGCGATGACGGATTTTGCCAGCGCGCCCATGCCGACCAGATTCACCACCGCATCGAGTTGCCGGGCCACCACCGCTTCGGTCTGATTGGCTTCGCGCTCGGCGAGCAGTTCGCCCACGCACAGGATCGGGGTCAATCCGGCCTCCTGCGCGGCCTTGAATTTTTCCGCCACGACCTGATCGGTCTCGCCGAACAGCGCACGCCGCTCGGAATGGCCGACGATCACATAGGCGCAGCCGAAATCCTTGAGCATCGGACCAGACACTTCGCCGGTGTAGGCGCCCGACTTGTGCGTGTCGAGGTTCTGGCCGCCCCAGGCGGCGGTCGTGCCGGCCAACTCCTTGGTGGCAAGCGGAATCAGGATAAAGGGCGGGCAGACCACTACTTGCGCCTTCTTCACCGCGCCCAGACCCTGCTTGATGCCGGCCAGCAACGCGGCGGACTCCGCCTGGCTGCCGTTCATCTTCCAGTTGCCAGCCACGATTGGACGACGGTTAGACATCGGACCCCCTGATTCTTAACGGATTCGGCTGAAAAATAGGGCGCGATGTTACCGTCCGGGGGCGGATAAAGCAATGCGCGGGGTGCGCTGAAAGCCTGTTAATTCGGGCAATCCGATGATCACGTAGCGAGCGTAGGGCGCAATGAGCAATGCGAATTGCGCCGCATGATTAACACACTTATGCCGCCTCTTCCGCTGCGCGCTTCACGGTGTCGGCCAACTGCTGGCCAAGACGCGCAACCAGAACGGGATCGCGGCCTTCGATCATGACGCGCACCACTGGCTCGGTACCTGAGGCGCGCAGTACCACGCGGCCGTTGGCGGCGAGTTCCTTTTCAACTTCGCCCAGCGCCTTTTGCACCGGCGCCGAGGTCTTGAGATCGAAGCGCCTGCTCATGCGCACGTTGATCATGGTCTGCGGAAAGATCTGCATGCCGGCCTTGAGTTCAGCGAGCGACTTGCCGGTCTGGCGCACCACGGCCAGCACCTCGAGCGCGGCCACGATGCCGTCGCCGGTGGTGCTCTTGTCGAGACACAGCAGATGGCCGGAGGTTTCACCGCCTACTTCCCAGCCCTCCTGTTGCAACATGGCCATGACATAGCGGTCGCCGACATTGGCGCGCTTGAAGGCGATACCCTGCGCGGTCAGCGCCTGCTCCAGGCCAAGGTTGCTCATCAAGGTGCCAGCGATACCGCCGTGCAGGCGACCGCTGGCGAGTCGTGACGTGGCGATGATGTACAACATCTGGTCGCCGTCCACCACCTCGCCACGATGATCGACCAGCACCACGCGATCGCCGTCGCCATCCAGGGCGATGCCGAGATCGGCCTGCGCGGCGAGCACCGCCTTCTGCAATTGACTGGGGGAGGTCGAGCCGCAGTCGTGGTTGATGTTGAAGCCGTCCGGCGTGTTAGCGATCGGAATGACATTGGCGCCGAGTTCGGAAAACACCAGCGGCGCGACCTGATAGGCGGCGCCGTTCGCACAATCCACCACCACTTTCAGGCCGTCAAGATTCAGACGATGAGGAAAGGTGCTCTTGCAGAACTCAATGTAGCGCCCGGCCGCGTCTGGATAGCGCTTGACCTTGCCGAGCTGCGCCGAACTGACCGTGGTCATCGGCTCGTGCATGGCCTGCTCAATGGCGTTCTCGACTGCATCCGGGAGCTTGGATCCTTCGGCGGAAAAAAACTTGATGCCGTTGTCTTCGAAGGGATTGTGCGAGGCACTGATGACAACACCGGCGCTGGCACGCGCGGTGCGTGTGAGATAGGCAATGGCCGGGGTTGGCATCGGTCCGAGCAGGCGAATGTCCACGCCCGCGGCCGAGAAACCCGCTTCCAGCGCGCTCTCCAGCAGATAACCCGAAACACGCGTGTCCTTGCCGATAAGCACCTTGGCGTGGTCCGGCTCGCCTTTGGCCAGCACCCGGCCAGCGGCCCAGCCGAGCTTGAGTACGGTCTGCGGTGTGATCGGCTCCTCGCCCATGCGGCCACGGATGCCATCGGTGCCAAAATATTTCTTGGTCATGTCTCAACCCCTGAACGTGGATAAACGGACTCCAACATGCGGACGGCCTCGCGGGTGGCGCGCACGTCGTGCACCCGCAGAATGGATGCGCCATTTTGCACCGCGATCAGAGCCAGCGCCACACTCGCGTACAGCCGTTGCTCCACCGGCAGATCGAGCAGCGCGCCGATCATGGACTTGCGCGATAAACCGGCCAGAATGGGCGCGCCAAATGCCCGCAACTCACCGAGGCGGCGCAGGAGTTCGAGATTGTGTGCGGCGGTTTTACCGAAACCGAACCCGGGGTCCACGACCAATCGTTGCGGGAAAATGCCGGCCGTAACACAGGCCTCGATCCGCCCTTGCAGAAAGTCACACACCTCGCCGACCACGTCGGTGTAAACAGGATTGTGCTGCATGCTGCGTGGCTCACCCTGCATGTGCATGAGACACACCGGCACCTCCAGGGCGGCGGCAGTTTGCAGGGCGCCTGTCTCACGCAGCGCACGCACGTCATTAATGAGTCCGGCGCCGGCCGCGACAGCAGCACGCATCACCTCCGGTTTAGAGGTATCGACAGAGACCGGTACCGGCACAGCACGTGCAATCGCCTCGATCACCGGGATCACCCGGTCGAGCTCTTCCTGCACGCACACTGCCTGTGCACTCGGACGAGTGGATTCGCCGCCCACGTCGATGAGGTCCGCTCCCTCCTCGACCATCGTCAACGCGTGCGCCACGGCAGCGTCGCGCGCTAAAAAAATACCCCCGTCCGAGAAGGAGTCGGGGGTGACGTTCAGGATTCCCATGATGGCGGTGCGCGAGAGGTCGAGCGTTCTCCCGCGGCAATCAAGAATTGTCATAGGAGCCTAGCAGGCTGCTGAAAAAGGAGCTCGTCACACCGGCGAAAGCCAGTGTCCAGCGATTAGAAATAACGCTTTCATTTACTGCCTGGATTCCGGCTTTCACCGGAATGACGGATTCTGATGTTGCATTGAGTTTCTCAACAACTTGATGTCCAATCGCCGGTGAGCACGAATGGGCACGGATCGAAAACCCGGAGGTTTTTACCGCCCCCTATTCGCGCTCATCGGCTAAGGAAACATTGCTCAATGCTGCGCAGCCGGGCTGTCGCTCGGCGCGATCGGCGGTTTGCTGGCCGTCTTGCCCTGGTCGGTACCACCCGTCGTACTCGGCGGGGTAAAGTCCTCGGGCGGTCGCGGCTGCTTACCGGCCATGATGTCGCTGAGCTGTTCGGCGTTGAGCGTTTCCCACTCGAGCAGCGATTTGGTCATGAGCTCGACCTTCTCGCGGTTGTCCTCGATGATCTTGCGGGCACGCGTGTACTGCTCGTCGATGATGCGGCGGATTTCCTTGTCCACGGCCTCGGCCACGGTGTTGCTCATATTCTTGTGAGTCATCACGTCGCGCCCGAGGAACACCTCGCTCTGATTGTCGCCGTATACGCGCGGACCCATCAGGTCGCTCATGCCCCAGCGCATCACCATGTTGCGCGCCAGATCGGTGGCGCGCTCGAAATCGTTGGAGGCGCCGGTGGTCATCTGGTTCATGAACACCTCTTCGGCAATGCGCCCGCCCATCAGCACGGAAATGGTCGAGAGCAGCGACTCGCGGTCGTGGCTGTAACGGTCTTCGGTTGGCAACTGCATGGTCACGCCGAGCGCGCGGCCGCGCGGGATGATCGTCACCTTGTGCACCGGATCGGTATTCGGCAGTGACTTGGCCACTACCGCATGCCCGGACTCGTGGTACGCGGTGTTCATGCGCTCCTTCTCGGGCATGACCATAGAGCGGCGCTCGGCGCCCATGATGACCTTGTCCTTGGCCTTCTCGAAATCGCTCATGTCCACCACGCGCTTGTTGCCGCGCGCCGCAAACAACGCCGCCTCGTTCACCAGGTTGGCGAGATCGGCGCCGGAAAAGCCGGGCGTGCCGCGCGCGATGATCGAGGCATCGACATTGTCGGCCATCGGCACCTTGCGCATGTGGACCTTGAGAATCTTCTCGCGGCCGCGGATATCCGGCAGTGGCACGTACACCTGACGATCGAAGCGGCCGGGGCGCAGCAGCGCCGGGTCGAGCACGTCCGGTCGGTTGGTGGCGGCGATGACGATCACGCCCTCGCTGCCTTCGAAGCCGTCCATCTCGACCAGCAACTGGTTCAGGGTCTGCTCGCGCTCGTCGTGCCCACCGCCGAGACCGGCGCCGCGCTGCCGGCCGACCGCATCAATTTCATCGATGAAGATGATGCACGGTGCGTGTTTCTTTGCCTGATCGAACATGTCACGCACGCGCGATGCGCCGACGCCGACGAACATCTCGACGAAATCCGAACCGGAGATGGAGAAGAACGGCACCTTGGCTTCACCGGCGATCGCCTTGGCGAGCAGCGTCTTGCCGGTGCCCGGGCTGCCGGTCATGAGTACGCCTTTGGGAATGTGGCCGCCGAGTTTCTGGAACTTGGACGGGTCGCGCAGGAATTCGACCAGTTCACCAACCTCTTCCTTGGCCTCTTCCACACCGGCCACGTCCTCGAACGTGACCTTGTTCTGCTCCTCGGTGAGCATGCGCGCCTTACTCTTGCCAAAGCCCATGGCGCCACCGCGGCCGCCGCCACCGCCCTGCATCTGGCGCATGAAGAACACCCACACCCCAACCAGCAGCAACATCGGGAACCAGTTGATGAAGATCTGCAGCAACAGCGACTGCTCTTCGGGCGGCTTGCCCTCGACGGTCACGTTGTTCTTGAGCAGATCACCGACCAGCGCGCGGTTGTCGGTCTCCGGGCTATAGGTGGTAAAGGCCTCACCGCCCTTGAGCGTGCCCTGGATCTTGCGGCCCTCGATGGTGACCTTGTCGACACGACCTTCGGTGACCTTCGCGTAGAACTGCGAGTATTCGAGCGGACGGGTCTGTGCCGGGCGATTGCCAAAATTGTTGAACACCGACATCAGCACGACCGCGATGACCAGCCAGAGCAGAAGATTCTTTGCAAGATTGTTCAAGGATGTTCCTCTCGACAGAGACGACGTAAGCAATTATGACCGGTTACCGGGGAATTGATTCCATTCTCCCCTGCCTGCTGTCCCCGGACAACCGCGCCCGGCAAGGGGTTATTCGGCACTGCTACCACCGCCACGAAAACCTGTGGCCAGGACATAGATCTCGGCACTGCGTGCCCGCGAGGCCTTGGGCTTGCGCGATACCACGCGCGTGAATTTGCCCTGTATTACCTTATATAGCTCACTGAAACCGGACCCCTGAAACATTTTCATCAGGAAGGCGCCACCCGGTTTCAGCACCTGCGCGGCGAAATCCAGTGCCAATTCAGACAGATACATCGCGCGCGCCTTATCGGCGCTGTCCACACCACTGATATTGGGCGACATGTCGGAGATTACAAGGTCAACCGACCGGCCGCCGAGCGCGTCGAGCAGGGCCTTGAGTGTGGCCTCCTCAGTGAAATCCCCTTGCAGAACTTCCACCCCCGGCAACGCCTCCATGGGCAGGATATCGAGCGCGATCACCCGGCCGGTGCGCCCGACCCGCTCGCGCAGGTATTGCGACCAGGCGCCGGGCGCCGCACCGAGGTCGACCACGGTCATGCCGGGTTTGAGCAACCGGTCGCGAGCGTCGATCTCCTGAAGTTTGTAGACAGCGCGTGAGCGATAACCCTCCTTGCGGGCACGCTTCACGAATTCATCGTTGAAGTGCTCGGCAAGCCATGCATTGCTGGTTTTGGAACGGGCCATGCAGAGTGATGTCCGGCTGCGTTATGATGCCGACTGGCAATAGCAATTATAATAGTTATTTAAGTGCAAGCGTGCTTTCCTTAAGTTATGGTTAATTTTGTGCAGGCTTGCTTTCCTAGGCCAACGGAAATTCCATGGCTCTGAACATCCGCCAGATAAAATCTTTGCGCCAGCAGGCGCACGCACGCAAACCTATAGTGACCGTCGGGAATCAGGGTCTGAGCGCAGCCGTACTGGCGGAAGTCCGCATTGCCCTGCGGACACACGAGCTGCTCAAAATCAAGCTGCCGGCCGGGGAACGCGAGATGCGTGCTGCGCTGCTTGAGCAAATCTGTCGTGATACCAAGTCAGAACCGGTGCAGCTGATAGGCCGGGTGGCGATCATCTACCGGCCATCCGACAAGCCGAATATTCAGCTGCCAGCCTGAACGCGCGGCCGCATACCGAAAATCACCAGCACCAGCCCGAGCGCGCTGTTCGCCAGGAACAGCAGGCTGGCAATGCCGTGCAACCGCCCAAACTCTGACGTCACCGTCGGCGCAACCGGCCGGAGAATCATCAGTTCCTTCAGCTCGCGCATGCGCGCCGCCAGCCCGAATTCCCCAATAACGGTGATGACCAGCATGATCACCAGCACCCCGGCACGCCAGTCGCGCCACACCCCCCGCCGCGCGCGCGCCACGGCGAAGGCCAGCAACAGCGCACCACACAGCATGCCGAGCAAACTTGACGCCGCGAACAGCCGGCCAGCGATGTCCCCGGCGAGCATGCGCTCGTAGCGCTTGAACAACACGGGCGCCACCACCAGCCCGGTCATCCAAAGACCACCGACCCACAGGGTCAGCAGAACACGTTCCGTAGCCTGAAGAATCGCAGAGAAAGACATGGGATTGGGCCGGCAACGGAAGGCGTTGCCCAGAACTCTAATAACTGACGTCGAGAATCTCGTAGTGGCGCGCGCCGTCCGGCACGCGCACCTCCACCGACTCGCCCGATTCCTTGCCGATCAGGGCACGCGCGATCGGCGAGCTGATCGACACCATCCCTTGGGCGATATCAGCCTCATCGTCACCGACGATCTGGTAGGTCATTTCCGTGCCGCTGTCTTCGTCCAGCAGTTTCACGGTGGCGCCAAACACCACCCGTCCCTCGGCATTCACGGTCTTCGGGTCGATGATCTGGGCGTTGGATAGCTTGGACTCGACCTCGGCAATGCGTCCCTCAATAAATGACTGCTGCTCCTTGGCGGCGTGATACTCGGCGTTCTCCGACAGATCGCCATGCGCGCGCGCCTCGGCGATCGCCTGAATGATGCGCGGCCGGTCCACGGTCTTGAGACGGTGCAGTTCTTCCTTGAGCTTTTCGGCGCCCACCACCGTTAACGGTACCTTACTCATGGTCGCCACCTCCTTACGTGTTGTAGCAATCTCAGACTGTCCACTGTCGGTGGCTTACAGCCTTCGCCGGTCGCATCCCCGCAACGCGGGGCCCCTGCGACGCACAAGGATGTGGCCGCTCTCGGCCATCCATGGCCATTGCGGCACTTGTGCTCCTGCACGTCGCAAGTGTCGCGGAAGGCAGGATGTCGTGAGCGACCTCTGCGGCTCATGCCGTTATCTCCATATGCAGGTTCTGCAGGCGGTTGACCGAGAACTCACCGGCCTGCCGATGGGCCTCGGCCGCGGCACGTGCCGCCGCCAAGGTGGTGTAATTGGTCACCTTATGCATCAGTGCCTCACGCCGAATCGGATAGGAATCCGCGACGCTCTGCTTATCAGCAACCGTATTGATGATGACCACAATCTCGTCATTCTTGATCATGTCGACAATATGCGGCCGGCCCTCAGAGACCTTGTTAACCACTTTGACCGGCACACTGGCCGCCTCCAGCACCGTGGCCGTGCCGCGCGTGGCCAGTATCTCGAAACCATTCGAGGCAAAATAGCGCGCCACCTCGACCCCGGCCTTCTGGTCGGCATCGCGCAAACTGATAAACATGCGCCCGCTGCGCGGGATTTCTGCGCCAGCCGCCGCTTGCGATTTGCCGAACGCCTCACCGAAGCTGCGCCCGACACCCATCACCTCGCCGGTGGATTTCATTTCCGGACCGAGCACCGTGTCCACGCCCGGGAATTTGATGAACGGAAACACCGCTTCCTTCACCGAGTAGTAGTCGGGCACGATCTCGCCGGCAACGCCTTGCGATTTGAGCGACTGACCGGCCATGCAACGCGCCGCAATCTTGGCGAGTGGCCGCGAGGTGGCCTTGGAGACATAGGGCACGGTGCGCGAGGCACGCGGATTGACCTCGAGGACATAGATATCGTTACCCTTCACCGCGAACTGCACATTCATCAGGCCCACGACCTTGAGCGCCTTGGCCATCTGCACGGTCTGGCGACGCAGCTCGTCCTGAATCCTTTTCGACAGACTATAAGGCGGCAACGAGCAGGCCGAGTCACCGGAGTGCACGCCCGCCTCCTCGATGTGCTCCATGATGCCGCCGATGATCACGATCTTACCGTCGCTCACCGCATCCACGTCCACCTCGGTGGCGTCGTTCAGGAAGCGGTCGAGCAACACCGGCGAATCCTCCGAAACGCGCACCGCCTCGCGCATGTAGGTTTCCAGTTCCTCGCGCGCGTGCACGATCTGCATGGCGCGCCCGCCGAGCACGTACGAGGGCCGCACCACCAGCGGGTAGCCGATTTTATCGGCCAGCTTGATGGCCTCGTCTGCGGCGCGCGCCGTGGCATTCGGTGGCTGCAACAGCTTCAGTTTCTTGATCAGCTTCTGGAAGCGTTCGCGGTCTTCGGCGATGTCGATCGAATCCGGCGTGGTGCCGATGATCGGTGCGCCGTTCTTCTCCAGGGCGCGCGCCAGCTTGAGCGGTGTCTGACCGCCGTACTGCACAATCACGCCCTTGGGCTTTTCGAGTTTGATTACCTCGAGCACATCTTCCAGGGTGAGCGGCTCGAAGTACAACCGGTCGGAGGTGTCGTAATCGGTCGACACGGTCTCCGGGTTGCAGTTGATCATAATGGTCTGGTAGCCGTCCTCGCGCAGCGCGAATGAGGCATGTACACAGCAATAGTCGAACTCGATGCCCTGGCCGATACGATTCGGACCGCCGCCGAGCACGATGACCTTGTCTTTTTTCTCCGGTGCCGCCTCGCACTCCTCTTCATAGGTGGAGTACATGTAGGCGGTGGCGGTGGAAAATTCCGCAGCACAGGAGTCCACGCGCTTGTACACGGGGCGCACCTTGAGTTTGTGGCGCAGCTTGCGCAGTTTCTCTTCCGTGGTCGCGAGGAGCTGGGCAAGCCGCCGATCGGAAAATCCCTTGCGTTTCCATTCACGCAAACGTTCGGCGCTCGGAACCCGTTTCTTCGATTTCACGATCTCGCCTTCGATCTGCACGAGTTCCTCCAACTGGGCAAGAAACCATGGATCGATAAAGGTGAGAGCGAAAACCTCATCCAGCGTCATGCCGAAACGGAAGGCATCGGCGATGTACCAGACGCGCTCTGCGCCCGGCACACGCAGCTCCTGCATAAGCTTCTTGCGCACGGCATCCTTGTCGAGCGTCGGGTCGAGTTTCGGTTCCAGTCCATAGGAACCGATTTCGAGCGAGCGCAGCGATTTCTGGAACGATTCTTGAAAAGTTCTGCCAATCGCCATGGCCTCGCCCACCGATTTCATTTGCGTGGTGAGCGTGGCGTCGGCCTTCGGGAATTTCTCGAAGGTGAAGCGCGGAAACTTGGTGACGACATAGTCAATGGTCGGCTCGAACGACGCCGGGGTCTTGCCACCGGTGATATCGTTCTTCAATTCGTCCAGTGTATAGCCGACCGCGAGCTTGGCCGCGACCTTGGCGATCGGAAAGCCGGTGGCCTTGGAGGCGAGCGCCGAGGAACGCGACACGCGCGGGTTCATCTCGATCACCACCATACGCCCGTCTTTCGGATTGATGGCGAACTGCACGTTCGAGCCGCCGGTCTCGACACCGATCTCGCGCAGCACCAGAATCGAGGCGTCGCGCATGATCTGGTATTCCTTGTCGGTCAGCGTCTGGGCCGGCGCCACGGTAATCGAGTCACCGGTGTGTACGCCCATCGGATCGAAGTTCTCGATCGAACAGATGATGATGCAGTTGTCCTTTTTATCGCGCACCACCTCCATCTCGAATTCCTTCCAGCCGATGAGCGATTCCTCGATCAGCAGCTCGCGCGTTGGCGAGGCATCCAGACCGCGCTCGCAGATGGTGACGAATTCTTCCTTGTTGTAGGCGATGCCGCCGCCCGAACCGCCGAGCGTGAACGACGGGCGGATGATGGCCGGGAAACCGATCATGGCCTGCACCTGCAGCGCTTCCTCGATCGAGTGCGCGATCGCGCCGCGTGCCACGCCGAGCCCGATGGACTCCATGGCCTTCTTGAACAGCTCACGGTCCTCGGCCTTGTCGATCGCCTCGCGCTTGGCGCCGATCATCTCCACGCCGAACTTTTCGAGCACACCTTCGCGGTCGAGGTCGAGCGCGCAGTTGAGCGCGGTCTGGCCACCCATGGTCGGCAGCAGCGCGTCGGGACGTTCGACCGCGATGATCTTCGCCACTGTCTGCCAGGTGACCGGCTCGATGTAGGTGGCATCGGCCATCTCCGGATCGGTCATGATGGTGGCCGGGTTGGAGTTCACCAGAACGACGCGGTAGCCCTCTTCGCGCAGCGCCTTGCAGGCCTGTGCGCCGGAGTAGTCGAACTCGCAGCCCTGGCCGATCACGATCGGGCCGGCGCCGATGATCAGGATGCTCTTAATGTCAGTGCGCTTCGGCATGGTTCAGGCGGGCTGGCGTTGCTGCATGAGCGAAATGAAATGGTCGAACAGCGGCGCCACGTCGTGCGGACCGGGGCTCGCTTCCGGGTGACCCTGAAAGCAGAACGCCGGTGCATCGGTACGCGCCAGACCTTGAATGGTGCCATCGAACAACGAGCGATGCGTGACACGCAGATTTGCTGGCAGGGAGCCCTCGTCCACTGCAAAGCCGTGATTCTGGCTGGTGATCATGACCCGGCCGCTGTCCACGTCCACCACCGGATGGTTGGCGCCGTGGTGACCGAACTTCATCTTCGCGGTGCGCGCACCGGATGCGAGGCCGAGCAGCTGATGGCCAAGGCAGATACCGAATACCGGCAGTTGCGTCGCAACGATCGTGCGAATCGCCTCGATCGCATAGTCACAGGGTTCCGGGTCACCCGGGCCGTTCGACAAAAACACGCCATCCGGTTGCATCGCCAGCACATCCGCGGCCCGGGTCTTGGCCGGCACTACGGTCACGGCACAGCCGCGCTCGGCGAGCATGCGCAGAATATTGCGTTTCACACCGAAGTCGAACGCCACCACCTTGAAACGCGTTGTGGTGTTTTTGCGATTGCCCTGGCCGAGTTGCCAGGTGCCTTCATGCCAGTCATAGGACTCTTTGGTGGTCACGACCTTGGCGAGGTCCATGCCCTTCAAGCCCTCGAAGGCGCGTGCCGCGGCCACAGCGGCCTTCTTGTCGATTTTGCCGCCGGCATCGACTGTCACAATGCAGCCATTTTGGGCACCCTTCTCGCGCAGCAGGCGCGTGAGGCGGCGGGTATCGATGCCGGCAATGCCGACGACTTTCTGTTTATGCAGGAAATCCGCGAGCGGCAATTCCGAGCGCCAGTTGCTCACACGTCGTGGCAGATCGCGGATCACGAGCCCGGTGGCGTAGACCTTGCCGGACTCCATGTCTTCGGGCGTGGTGCCGGTGTTGCCGATATGCGGGTAGGTCAGGGTAACGATCTGCCGGGCGTAGGAGGGATCGGTCAAGATCTCCTGATAGCCGGTCATGGCGGTATTGAACACCACCTCGCCCACAGACTGGCCGGAAATGCCGATGCCTTCCCCGGAAAACAGGGAGCCATCTTCGAGGGCGAGCAGCGCAGACCGCATCAGCTGAATACCTCCGGGCGTAGGCATGCAAAAGCGGGAGTGGCGTTAAACCGCACGGCGCCTCTCCCGCTTGGGATTCGATGAAAAAGGGTATTACGGCTGAGCGCGAATTTTACGCGTCGGCCGGAGTGAAAGCAACGCGCTGCACGCCGGGAATGCTCGATTCAGCGACGCTTTTTCTTCAAAACGAAGATCACCACGATTGCGCGCGCCCAGTGTCAGCGCAGCCCGAGCACATCCTGCATGTCGTACAGACCGTTTTTGCGCTGCTGCAACCAGAGCGCCGCTCGCAACGCCCCCTGAGCGAAGGTCATGCGACTCGACGCCTTGTGGGTGATCTCGACGCGTTCGCCGAGGCCGGCGAACAGCACGGTGTGGTCGCCGACGATATCGCCGCCACGCACCGTGGCAAAGCCGATGGTCGAGCGCGGGCGCTCGCCGGTGACGCCCTCGCGCCCGTATACCGCGCAGTCCTTAAGGTCGCGGCCCAGGGCCTGCGCCACCACCTCGCCCATACGCAGCGCCGTGCCGGAAGGCGCATCCACCTTGTAGCGGTGGTGGGCTTCGATGATTTCGATGTCCACGTCCTCGCCGAGCACGCGCGCGGCGGTGTCGAGCAGCTTGAGGCACAGGTTCACGCCCACGCTCATGTTGGGCGCGAACACGATGGCGATGTCCCTGGCGGCGGCGGCGATCTTGTCCTTGCCAGCGGCATCAAAACCGGTGGTGCCGATCACCAGCTTTTTACCTGCCCGGCGGCAGACTTCCAGATAGCCGAGACTCGCCTCCGGGCGGGTGAAGTCCACAAGCACATCGAACTGGCCGAGCAATGCATCAAGGTCCGCTCCCACGGTCACGCCCAAACGTCCGAGACCGGCGAGTTCGCCGGCATCGGTTCCGATCGCCGGGCTGTCGGCCCGATCGAGGGCAGCGCCGAGACGCATCCCCTGCCCCTGATGACAACCCTCGATCAAGGTGCGTCCCATGCGCCCGCTCACACCACTGATGGCAATACGTGTCATGCTGCTCCTCTGGTGCTCCATTGGCGATTGTCTGCCGTCAAGGATAATTGATTTGCGCGGCCGAGGGGAATGCGACCGCCATGGATGGCGGAAGTGCGGAGCGCGAAGCCGTCCCTGCGGGGACAAACGCAGGAGCAGCGTTTCCGCCGGCCCGGCTGCAAATCACCGCAAAATGGACTTTAATTGAGGATAGGGAAAGCACGCCTGCACAAAAACAGCCATTTAGGGAAAGCACGCTTGCACAAAAAGAGCCATTTAGGGAAAGCACGCCTGCACAAAAAGAGTCAATTTAATGGAAAAAGAATATCTCACTATCCTGCTGCATCTCACGCTGGCCACGCTCGCCGGCGGACTGATCGGCCTGGAGCGCACCTACCACGGCCGCCCGGCCGGCTTCCGTACCCACACACTGGTCTGCACCGCATCGAGCCTGCTCATGCAGCTAACTGTTTACCAGTGGGTGCTGTTCCCGGATGCCACGGTCGAAACGCTGCGTGTCGATCCGACGCGCATGGCGCAGGGCATCATGACCGGCATCGGCTTTCTCGGCGCCGGGGTGATTCTCAAGGAAGGCTTGACGGTGCGCGGCCTCACCACCGCCGCTTCGATCTGGATCACGGCCTCGATCGGCATCCTGATCGGCGCCGGTTTCTATTTCCCGGGGGCAATCGGTACCGTGCTCACCCTCGGCACGCTGTCGGTGTTTCGCCGGATCGAGATGGTGATGCCGGCGCTCTATTATTCGCACCTGGAAATCCGCTTCCGCCGCCATGAGGCGCTGCATGAAGACCGGTTGCGCACGCTCATCAACGAGCTCGGCTTCAGCGTCGCCAACCTGAGTTATGCGCTCAAGGAGGAAGGCAAGCTGTACGAGTACAGCATGGTGATCCGCACCGACAAGCGCGACGACACCCGCCGTCTGGCCGAAACCCTGGCGGCGAACGAACAAATACTCGAATTCAGCATTACCCCAACGGGCGACTGAGCGCCGCGCCGGCCGTTACCCTTCGCCGCCATACCAGGCGCATTGCGAGCAACACCACCAGCACCAGCCCGTACAGCAACGGCTGGGTGATGTCCTTCTTTACCAGCCACAGATAGTGCACTACCCCACCCGCCGCGATCAGATAGATGAGGCGATGCAGCAACTGCCAGCGCCGGCTACCGAGACGACGTTGCATGGCATGCGTCGACGTCGCCGCGAGCGGAATGAGCAGCACGAAGCAAGTAAACCCGATGGTGATGTACGGACGCTTGACGATATCGGCGATGATCGCCGATATATCGAAGGACTGATCGACCCCGGCATAGGTAAGAAAGTGCAGACAGGCATAAAAGAACGCAAACAGCCCGAGCATTCGTCGTACGCGGATGAGGCAGTTCCAGCCGGTGAGCCGGCGCAGCGGCGTGATGCTTAACGTGACGAGCAGCAGCGTCAGTGTCCAGGTGCCGAGTGAATGCAGGACGAACTCGATCGGATTGGCGCCGAGCCGGCCGGTGAACGCGAAAAACACCAGTCGAGCAAGCGGCACGAGACAGAGCGCGAACAGCGCTGTCTTAAATGCAACCAGGGACTTCATAGGCGTCAGTAGAATTTGCGTAGATCCATGCCGCTGTAGAGTGACGCCACCTGTTCGGCGTAACCGTTGAACGGCAATGTCGGGCGCTTGCTGAATTCACCCAGCCGTCGCTCCTTCGCCTGACTCCAGCGCGGGTGATCGACCGCCGGATTCACATTCGCATAGAACCCGTATTCGTTCGGGGCGGCGCGGTTCCAGGTGTTGACCGGCTGCTGTTCGACCAAGCGAATGCGCACAATCGATTTGATGCTCTTGAATCCGTATTTCCACGGTACCACCAGGCGGATTGGTGCACCGTTCTGGTTGGGCAGGATGTCGCCGTACAGGCCGACGGCCAGAATGGCGAGTGAATGCATGGCTTCGTCCATGCGCAGACCTTCGAGATAGGGCCACTCCAGAATGGACGAGCGTTCGCCGGGCATCTGCTGCGGGTCATTCAGCGTCGTGAACTCGACGTACTTGGCACGGCTGGTCGGCTCAGCGCGTTTGATGATGGCGGCGAGTGGCAGGCCGACCCAGGGAATCACCATCGACCAGGCCTCGACACAACGCAGCCGGTAGATACGCTCCTCGGGTGGCGACCAGCGCATGAGCGTCTCGACATCCACACTCTGCGCGCGCTTTACCTCGCCATCGATGCGCACCGTCCATGGCTGCGTCACCAGTGTGTGCGCGTTCTGCGCCGGATCGGCCTTGTCAGTACCGAACTCGTAGAAGTTGTTGTAAGTGGTGATGTCACGCAGCGGATTGGGCGACTCACTCGTGCTCAAGGGGCTCTTGCGCAGATTGGCAAATGGCCCCGCCGGGGCCGGTGCGGCGAGGCTAGCGCCGGTAAACGCGACACCGGCCGCAAGGCCAGCCGCCAGAAACCGGCGGCGATCTCGATACAGATTCTGATCGGTAATCTCTGACGCGGAAATATCCGGCGGGCGACGAATCAGCATGGCGTGGCTTCCGGGGGAATGGGGTCTCACCTATTAGACCAGCGATTTGCGAAAACCTTACAATGCCGCGGATCAGCCGTCCACAAACCGAAAATGGCCAGGGATGGCCGTATTCGGGAACTTCATACATCTACCAGCCGATGTAGGCGTATCCCTGCTTTTGCAGTTCCATGAGCGAGGAGGCCCCGACCTCGACCAGTTTGGCGAACGGCACGACATCTTTCTCACCGAGCTTGAGCGACTTCAGGGTGTTGCCGCAGGCGTAACAATCGACGCCGTAGTCGGAAAGCGAGGCAATCTTCTCGCGCACCGCCTGGGCCACCGGCCGACGCGGATTCTTGAGCAGCACATGAATACCGGGTCCAAAGGCGACTACGGCAATCTTGATGTTGTCGCCGTACTGGCGAAGCATGGTACCCACCGAGAACACGATGTGGTCGTGGTACTCTGCTTCCGGTTTGTTGAGTTGGTAAACGACCAGATGTTCAGGCGGGTCGCCGGGAAAGCGCGGTGACTTCTCGTCCGCCTTCTTGTCTTGAGCGCGGGCCGGTCCCGTCCCCGCCATGAAACCACCGAGCAACGCGAGACTACTGACCATGCGGCGCCGGCTGGAGTCCACGGCATTGCCCCACTTCCACCAATTCGACATGACCGATTCCTGTAGTTTGTGGAGAGTAAGACGCCGATGGCGTGCGCGCTATTCCGCGCCGTCCGTCTCAACCAAGGAAGCTTTTGAGCTTCTCGACCCAGGACTGCTCGCGCGGACTGTGCCGGGCACCGCCCTCGCGCAGGGACGCCTCGAATTCCTCAAGCAGTTCCTTCTGGCGCTTGCTGAGATGTATTGGTGTCTCGACGCTGGTGTGGCAATAGAGATCACCGGTCGCATGCGAACGCACATTGCGCACCCCCTTGGCGCGCAGGCGGAACACCTTGCCGGTCTGGGTGCCGGCCGGGATCTTGAGACTGGCACGGCCGTCAAGTGTCGGAATTTCAATATCCCCGCCCAGTGTCGCTGTGGCGAAACTCACTGGCATCTCGCAATGCAGGTCGTCCCCGTCGCGCTTGAACAGATCGTGCGGCTTGAGACGCACCTGCACATACAGATCGCCGGCCGGTGCGCCGCTCTCACCGGCCTCGCCTTCGCCGGCGAGTCGAATCTGGTCGCCTTCATCCACGCCGGCCGGCACTTTCACCGACAGTGTCTTGCTGGCCTTGATACGTCCCTGGCCATGGCAGGCATCACACGGGCTCTTGATCACCTTGCCGCTGCCGCGGCACGCGGGACAGGTCTGCTGGATGGAAAAGAATCCCTGCTGCATGCGCACCTGGCCGTGGCCACCGCAGGTCGCGCAGGGCGTGGCGGCGGTGCCGGCCTTGGCGCCGCTGCCGTGACAGGTTTCGCAGGTTTCGAGGGTCGGTACACGGATGCGCACTTCGGTGCCGCGCACTGCTTCCTCGAGCGTCAGCTCGAGGTTGTAGCGCAGGTCGGCGCCGCGGTACACCTGACCACGGCGCCCACCGCCACCACCGCCGCCGAAGATGTCACCGAACACATCGCCGAAGATGTCGGCAAAGTTTGCGCCCGCCGCGGCGCCATGGAAACCACCGCCGCCGCGTGCGCCCGCTGCCATACTGGGGTCGACGCCGGCGTGGCCGAACTGATCATAGGCGGCGCGCTTCTGCGCATCGGCCAGGATTTCATAGGCCTCGTTCGCCTCCTTGAACTTGGCCTCGGCCGACTTGTCGTCCGGATTGCGATCCGGATGGTGCTTCATCGCCAGTCGCCGGTAGGCCTTCTTGATCTCGGCCTCGGAGGCGTTGCGCGCCACCCCGAGTACTTCATAGTAATCACGCTTTGCCATACTGACCCGTGCTGTCCAGGCTAAGGAATTTCACGCACTATCAAAACCAAAAGGCACAGGGGTCAATCGCAATCGCCGCCCCCTGTGCCTTCCGGCCGCACATCATACCAAGGTCACTTCTTCTTGGTGTTGTCCTTCACTTCCTCGAATTCGGCATCAACCACATTGTCGTTCGCCTTGCCTGACGCGTCGCCCTCGGCAGCGCCGGCCGACTGGGTCTCGGTGGCGCCCGCCGCAGCCTGCGCCTGGGCATACATTTGTTCGGCGAGCTTGTGGCTGGCCTCGGTCAGGGTCTCGGTCTTGGCGTCGATCGCCTCCTTGTCATCGCCCTTGAGCACGCCTTCGAGATCCTTGATGGCGGCCTCGATCTTGTCCTTCTCGGAGGCTTCGAGCTTGTCGCCCATCTCCTTCATCGACTTCTGCACGCTGTGGATCAAGCCCTCGGCGCGGTTGCGCGCATCCACCAGCTCGTGTGCCTTGCGGTCTTCTTCGGCATGCGCCTCGGCGTCCTTCACCATCCGATCAATCTCGGCATCCGTGAGACCGGAACTCGATTTGATGGTGATCTTGTTTTCCTTGCCGGTGGCCTTGTCCTTGGCCGACACGTGCAGGATGCCGTTCGCGTCGATATCGAAAGTGACTTCAATCTGCGGCACGCCGCGTGGCGCCGGCGGGATGTCGCCCAGGTCAAAACGACCGAGCGACTTGTTACCGGTGGCCATTTCGCGCTCCCCTTGCAACACGTGCACGGTCACTGCGCCCTGATTGTCCTCGGCGGTCGAGAACGTCTGTGCGGCGCGCGTCGGAACGGTGGTGTTTTTCTGGATCAGCTTGGTCATGACACCGCCCAGCGTTTCGATGCCGAGACTCAGCGGGGTCACGTCCAGCAGCAGCACGTCCTTCACTTCCCCGCCCAGCACGCCACCCTGGATGGCAGCGCCCACGGCCACGGCCTCGTCCGGATTCACGTCCTTGCGCGGCTCCTGTCCGAAGAAATTCTTGACCGCCTCCTGCACCTTGGGCATGCGCGTCTGGCCACCGACCAGGATCACGTCGGCGATATCAGAGGCCTTGAGGCCGGCATCCTTGAGCGCCACCTTGCACGGCTCGATGGTGCGCGAGATCAGATCCTCAACCAGCGCCTCGAGCTTGGAACGCGAAAGCTTGATATTGAGATGCTTCGGTCCCGAGGCATCGGCGGTGACGTACGGCAGGTTGATTTCGGTCTGCTGCGCCGAACTGAGTTCGATCTTGGCCTTCTCGGCCGAATCCTTGAGGCGCTGCAACGCGAGCGGATCCTTCTGCAAGTCGATGCCGCTGTCCTTTTTGAATTCGTCGACGAGGTAATCGATGATGCGCTTATCGAAGTCCTCGCCACCGAGGAAGGTATCCCCGTTCGTGGACATCACTTCGAACTGGTGTTCCTTGTCGACCTCGGCAATTTCGATAATGGAAATGTCGAAGGTACCACCGCCCAGATCGTACACCGCGATCTTGCGGTCGCCTTCCTTCTTGTCCATGCCAAACGCGAGCGCCGCGGCAGTCGGTTCGTTGATGATGCGCTTCACGTCGAGGCCGGCGATCTTGCCGGCGTCCTTGGTGGCCTGGCGCTGCGAGTCATTGAAGTACGCTGGCACGGTGATCACCGCCTCGGTCACTTCCTCGCCGAGATAATCCTCGGCGGTCTTTTTCATTTTCTGCAACACGCGCGCGGAAATCTCGGGCGCGGCCATCTGCTTGCCGCGCGCCTCTACCCAGGCATCGCCGTTCTTGGCCTTGATGATCTTGTACGGGACCATCTTGATGTCGCGCTGCACCACCTCGTCCTCGAACTTGCGGCCGATCAGGCGCTTCACGGCATACAAGGTGTTCTGCGGGTTGGTGATGGCCTGGCGCTTGGCAACCTGGCCGACCACGACCTCATCGTCACCGGTGAACGCGACGGTCGACGGGGTGGTGCGATCACCCTCGCTATTTTCGATGACGCGCGGCTTGCCACCCTCCATGACCGCCACGCAGGAATTGGTGGTACCCAAATCGATGCCGATAATTCTGCCCATGTGCGTTGCTCCTCTGGCTCCGGTAATTTCAGGATGGTTTCAATACGGATTTGATTAAATGAATGGGGTCGGGGCGTGCCTTTTCAAGCACTGGGTCCCGGCGCTGCCGCCGGGGCCTTGGCCACGATCACCAACGCCGGCCGCAGCAGACGATTGTTGAGCAAATAGCCCTTTTGCAGGGTCATGAGCACGTGATCGGGCGGCACATCGGCGCGTTCCTGCGCACTCATCGCCTGATGCTTTTCCGGGTCGAACTTGTCGCCCACGACCGGAGTTACCTCGGCAAGCGCGAACTTCTGGAAAATACTGTCCATCAGCTTCAGGGTGAGATCGATACCCTCGAACATTTTCTCCACGGCGGCGTCGCTGGTCTTGAGGTCCACGGTTCTGGCCCGCTCGAGACTGTCTTTGACGGCGAGCATTTCGAGGGCAAATCGTTCGATGGCGAATTTGTGGGCATTGGCCACGTCGGTCTCGGCGCGGCGGCGTACATTCTCGGTTTCGGCCTTGGCACGCATGAATTTGTCGAGATGCTCGCTGGCCAGGGCGCGCGCCGCCTCGAGTTCCGCCGTGAGGGTCTGGACATCCAAGGCCGCTGGCACTTCCGGCGTCGTGGTCGCTGGCGGGGTCGGATTTTCGGGAACGGCCGGATTTGATGAGTTCATTACCTATGCACCTTTCAGAATGTCATTTTGCGCAGCGCGTCTATGGCTGCTGAAGCTTTTGGGGGCCGATATGGGGTTTTCAAGCCACTGGCGGCATCAGGAGCGCTCGGCGCTCAACGCACCACCCAGCAGACGCGCCGTCACATCCACAATCGAAATGACATGTTCGTAGGGCATGCGCGTCGGTCCGACCACGCCCAACATGCCGACGATGCAGCCGTCCATTTGATAGGGTGCGGCCACGACGCTGCATTCCTCCAACGCCTGGTAGCCAGACTCCTCGCCGATGAATATTTGCACCCCATTTGAGCGCAGGCACTGGTCGAGCAGGTGCAGCAGGTCACGCTTGGTATTGAAGGCATCGAACAGCAAACGCAGCTTGCGCATGTCGCCCAGTTCCGGCATTTCCAGCAGATTGGACTCGCCGCTCACTACCAGGCCAGGTTCGCTTTCCCCGGGATCCGTAAACATCTGGCGCGCCATGGCCATGGCGGTGCGCATGGCGCGTTGCATGGCATCGGTATCCTGCTGCATGGCGGCCAACAGCACCTGCTTGACCTCGGCCAGCGGTCGTCCGGAATAGGCTTCATTGAAAAAATTGGCTGCCTCCACCAGTTCGGCGGGCGAGTACTGGCGGTCGGTAACGATCACACGGTTGTGCACACCGCCGTCGCGCGTAACCAAAATTGCGAGTACACGGTTGGCCGAGAGTTGCAGGAATTCGATCTGTCGCACCGCGGTCTGTTCCTGGCGTGGCACCATGACAATGCCGGCCATGCGGGTAATCTGGGAAAGCAGACTGGAGGCCGATTCCATCAGTTGCCCGGCATCGGGCGCGGCCGAGAGCCCGCCTTCCAGACGCCGCACTTCGTTCGCATCCAGCGGGCGCACCTTGAGCAGGGTATCCACAAAAACGCGGTAACCGAGTGGTGTCGGGATACGACCCGCCGAGGTATGCGGTGCGCGAATGAGGCCCAGCTCCTCGAGGTCAGCCATGACATTGCGGATGGTCGCCGGACTCAGCTCGTTCCCCAGTTCCTTGGCCAGCGTGCGCGAACCGACCGGTTGACCGTCGCTGATGTAGCGCTCGATCAGTATCTTCAGCAGGCTTTCCGCGCGGGGATTTAACATCATGGCTGAATCGGGTAACTTTCGGACCAGTCTGGCACTCGGCCGTGACGAGTGCCAATCACGCTATCAATCCCCCCTCTGCCTGTCAACCGATTCCAAGGCGCTGAACGGCATTGCCGGCACAATTGGCCACCGGGGCGGCGCGTGTTAGTTTATGAATAATAAAGAAAGAGCCCAGGATCGAAGCATGTCGCCCAGCCGTAACCCTATCCGCACCATCGGCCTGTTCGGCAAGTACGGTTCCAAGGACGTGGGCGGCGTCATTGAGCGCATCTGTGCGTTCCTACGCACACGCGACCTGCAGACACTGCTGGAGGACGCCACCGCCGAGTTCATGGAACAGAAATGCGCCGACAGCCGGCCGCTCGCGAGCATCGGTCAGGACATCGATCTCGCCATCGTCGTGGGCGGCGATGGCACCATGCTGCATGTGGCGCGCAGTCTGGCGCGCTTCGGCGTGCCGCTGATCGGCGTGAACCTCGGGCGCCTCGGTTTTCTCACCGACATCCCCACTGAACGGATATATGAGGAATTGACGCGCATCCTGGACGGCGACTTCGAAACCGAGGAGCGCATCCTGCTGGACGCCGCGGTGGTGCGCGAGGGCAAGGTGTTGCATGCCGCCAATGCCCTCAATGATGTCGTGATCAACAAGGGCCAACTCGCGCGCCTGATTGAATTTGAAACCTGGCTGGATGGCGAGTTCGTGAACTCGACGCGCGCCGACGGCATTATCATTGCCACACCCACCGGTTCGACCGCCTACGCCCTGTCGGCCGGCGGGCCGATCCTGCACCCGACGCTGCCGGCCATCGTGCTCGTGCCGATCTGCCCGCACACCCTGAGCGACCGGCCACTTGCCGTGAGCAGTGACAGCCACGTCGAAATCGTCATGACCTCGACCGCGCAGCAGAGCGCGCACGTCACGCTCGACGGCCAGACCAATTTCTCTATCCAGGATCACGACCGCGTGCGCGTGCGGCGCGCCGAACGGCCGGTGACCCTGATTCACCCGTCGCGCCGCAACCACTACGACGTGCTGCGCGCCAAGCTGCACTGGGGCGAGCAGCTCTGACGTGCTGAACCATCTCTACATCCGTGATTTCGCCATCGTGCACAAGCTCGAGCTTGGCATCGAGTCGGGGCTCACCGTGCTCACCGGTGAGACCGGCGCAGGCAAGTCGGTCCTGATCGACGCCCTGGCGCTGGCTCTCGGCGAGCGCGCCGAGAGCGGTGTGATCCGCCACGGTTGCGAGCGCACCGAGGTCGCGGCCGGCTTCGATCTTAAGGCCGGGCAGGATGCCGCCAAGTGGCTCCAGGCACATGACCTGTTCGAAGACGGCGAGTGCCTGTTGCGGCGCGTGGTCGAGCGCGACAAGGGCTCAAAGGCCTACATCAATGGCCGTCCGGTGCCGGTGCAGATGCTGCGCGAACTGGGCGAACTGCTGGTGGATGTGCATGGCCAGCACGAACACCAGTCGCTGCTCAAACGCGAGGCGCAGCGCCAGGTACTCGATGACTTCGCCGGTCTGAGCACACAGCTCGATACCCTCGGCGGGATTTACCACACTTTGCGTGAACTGGAGGCGCGGCGTGCCTCCTTGAGCCGCGAGGGCGCGGACCGGACAGCACGCATCGAGTTCCTGCGCTACCAGGTGCAGGAACTCGAGGCACTGAAACTGACGCCCGAAGAAATTCCGCAGATCGAGGACGAACACAAGCGCCTCGCCAACGGTGCCGAACTGATGCAGGGCGCGCAGGCCGTCGCCCATACCTTGTATGACGACGATGACCTTGCCGTGTCCGGGCGCATCAATCAGTGCATTCGCCAGCTCGAAGGCTTGAGCGAGTATGACGCCAAGCTTGGCGAACTGATCGCCCTGCTCAACGAAGCGGTCGTACAAGTCGACGAGGCCGCATCGCAGCTGCACCAGTATCTCGATGCGCTCGATATCGAACCGGCGCGTCTGGAGTGGCTGGAAGGCCGCATCGGTGCCCTGCACGACCTGTCGCGCAAACACCAAGTCAAGGCGGAAGAACTGCCCGCGGTGTTGGCACAGCTGAAAACGGAACTGGCGGACATCGAGGACTTCGATGTCAACCTTGAAAAACTCGACAATGAGATCAAGGGCGCGCGCGATGGCTATCTGAAGCTGACGAAAGAGGTCTCACGTGAGCGCACCAAGGCCGCCGGCCAGCTCGGCAAGCAGATCACGCAGGAAATGCAAAAGCTCGGAATGCCGGGCGGACGATTCGAAGTGACGCTCACACCGTTGCCCAAGGACGAGTTGTCGGCCTCCGGTTTGGAACGCATCGAATACCAGGTGAGCGCCAATCCCGGCCAACCGGTGAAGCCGCTCATCAAGGTCGCGTCGGGCGGCGAGCTATCGCGCATCAGTCTGGCGCTGCAAGTGGTCACGGCGCGCATCGGCCGCATTCCAACACTCATCTTCGACGAGGTGGATGTCGGCATCGGCGGCGGTGTGGCCGAGATTGTCGGCGCGCAACTGCGCACGCTGGCGGATTCGCGCCAAGTGCTATGCATCACCCATCTCGCGCAGGTGGCAGCCCAGGGTCATCACCATTTGCAAGTCACCAAGGAGACCGCCGCCAACACCACGGTCACGCACATCGGTCCGCTGCGCGCAAAGGAGCGCGTGCAGGAAATCGCACGCATGCTGGGCGGTGTCGAGATCACCCGCCAGACCCTCGACCTCGCCGCCGAGATGCTGAGCCGTGTCGGGACAAGCAATGATGTCCCAGCCTGATCCGAGCCAGACGGCCTACGTCGCGCCGATCATCCGTCCGGCGGCGATCGGCGACGTGCCGACCATCCATCACCTGCTCGAGGTCTACGCGGCCAAGGGCAACTTGTTGCCGCGCACCTTTAGCGAACTCTATCGTCACCTGCGTGATTTTTTCGTGATCGAAATCGACGGCCAGGTGGTCGCCTGCGGCGCGCTCGAAATCTTCACCGAGGAACTGGGCGAGGTGCGCAGCCTGGTGGTGGACGAAGCACACGAACGGCACGGCCTCGGTCGTCTGCTGGTCGAACGCATCACCGCCGAGGCACGCGCCATCGGCCTGAAACGTCTCATGGCACTCACCTACGTGCCGACGTTTTTCCACAAACTCGGTTTCCAGACGGTGTCCATGGACACATTGCCGGAAAAGGTCTGGGGGGTGTGCGTGAAGTGCTACAAATACAACAACTGTGACGAGATCGCGGTGCTGCTGGAACTCTAATTTTGCAGAATCAATTTCCAAGCAGTGTCTGATGGGCCCGGTCAGTAATCACGGGAAAACATCTCTCCACCTGACAGCTTCTTTGTCCAGCAGCAACACGAGATCCTTTGATAATCCCTCGCCTTTTCGAGCGATGTTTCAAGTTTTGTCTTTGATCTTCGAGCACTTCCCGTGCTTCTTCATGCCGTCGCACATGCCGTAGATGTATAGCGAGTGCTCTTCCATCACGAACCCGGCCTTCTCGGCCACCTTGCGCTGGCGCTCTTCGATGGCGGGGTCGTGGAACTCGAACACCTTGCCGCACTCGACGCACACCATGTGGTCATGGTGGTGACCCTGGTTCAATTCAAATACGGCGCGACCACCCTCAAAATTGTGGCGAATGACGAGACCGGCCGCTTCGAACTGGGTGAGCACCCGGTACACGGTCGCGAGCCCCACTTCCTCACCCGCGGCGAGCATGTTCTTGTATACATCCTCGGCGGACATGTGGCGCGTCTTGGCATCTTCCAGAATGCCGAGAATCTTGAGCCGCGGGAGCGTGGCCTTGAGGCCGGCCTTCTTGAGATCAGCGCTGTCTTTCATGGCGGCATCCTGCGTACTGGTCGCGCCCATGGCTGGGGCCGACGGCCTGGGATAAGATGCTGGGAGTGTAAATCAGAAACGTTTATATTTCACACAGCATGCGCCGACCTCTACTGACCGTCTTCCTTTTTGTTGTACTCGCCACCGGCTGCAATCTGGTCTACACACCGGAGGTCCAGCAAGGTGTTCTGCTGTCCACGGAAATGTTGGACAATCTGAAGTCCGGCATGAGCAAACGCCAGGTCCGATTACTGCTTGGCACCGCACCGGTCTCGGATGTCTTCCATCCGGAGCGCTGGGACTTTGTCTATTATGTCGGCAAGTCCGGCGAACCCATCAAACCGCAGCGCCTGACCCTGTTTTTCAGCAACGATATCTTGGCGCGCGCCGAAGGCGATCTGGCACCGGCCGCGCTCGTCAAGCCGGCCGGCGGCGAAACTGGCCATACGATGCCTGACAGCAACGGCACCAGCACGCCGCGCTGAACCATTCCTCAGCGTTTTTTCTTCGCCTTGGCACGCCGCCGACGCGTCTCCTTGGGATCGGCCAGGAGTGGCCGGTAGATCTCCACGCGTTCTCCGCCCTGCAGACAAGCGTCGAGCTGCACCGGTTCTCCGTACACCCCGACGTTCAGGGAGATGTCCGTGTCACAGCATGACGGCATGGCTGCCGGCAACGGCGCAACACCGGGAGCGGTGGCCGCGTCGGGATGCCCAAGGTGCTGACCGGACAGGACCAGCTCCGGGAATTCACTGAGCAGGCCACTGACATGTATGGCCTGCTCGATACTGCTGCCGACCGGCATGCGCAGCGTCTTCACGAACTGGCGCATCGGTGTGGCATACACCACTTGGACTTCAATCTCATCCGCGCTTGCCATAAATCCCCTCAGCGCGGTGGCGAAAGCTCTCCACGAGGCCATTGGCGATGTTGCTGAACACCGGGCCGACCAGCAACGCCAGCAGGCGGTTGGCGAACTCGAATTTCAGATCCAGGGACACCTTGCACGCTTTGTTATCCAGCGACTCGAAACGCCAGTAACCCTGCAGGAACTTGAACGGTCCGTCCACGAGCTGCAATTCCATGACGCTGCCCGGGACCAGCTTGTTGCGTGTGGTGAAAGTCTTGTTCACTCCGTGATAGGCGATATCGATCGCGGCGGTCACGCTGTCGGGATCACGCGCCACAATGCGCGCGCCACCGCACCAAGGCAGAAACTTGCCGTACGACTCAATGTCGGCAACAAGCCGATACATCTCGTCCGCGCTGTACGGCACCAGGGCAGTTTTGTGGATTGTGGTCACAGGAACAAGCGTATCCCGAACAGCAGTATGACCAGCATCAAGGGGATCACCAGCCGGTTGAGCCACAACCAGACATCGTGCATACACGGCGACTGAATCGCGAGCGCTTCGCGCGTGACCTCCGGGCGCAGTACCCAGCCGGCGAACAGTGCCAGTGCCAGACCGACCAGCGGCAGCAACACGAACGAGGTGAACAGGATCAGGATATCAAAGAGGCCGAGCGTGCGTGTGACGCCGAGAAAGGAAAATGAAAATGCCCAATGATTGAGTGACAGGATGCACACCACGCCGATCGCCCAGGCGGCCGCCCCGGTCCATACGGCGGCGCGGGCGCGCGAAATCTTGCGACTCTCCACCAGCCAGGCCACCACCGGCTCAGCCAGACCAATGGTCGACGTCCATGCCACCAGGGTCAGCAGCAGGAACAGGATTGTGAGCATCAGCGCACCCAACGGCAACGGGTCGAAGGCCACGATCAGTGACTGGAACACGAGTCCCGGCCCGGCTGCCGACAGCCCGCCGCCTGCGAACAACACCGGGAAGACCGCGAACCCAGCGAGCACCCCGGCCACCAGGTCGGCCAGCACCACGTAAAACGCCAGCCGGAAGGCCGGCCCGTTCTGCGGCAGATAGGCGCCGTACATCATGATGGTACCGACGCCAAGCCCGAGACTGAAGAACGCATCGCCCATGGCCACCAGCACACCGTCCGTTCCGAGTTGGGGGAAATCCGTACGAAGAAAATATTCGGCACCCAGCCGGAAGGAGCCGCTGCCCGCGGCATACCCGACAAACAGCAGCAGCAGCAGAAAGATCAGCGGCACGACGTAGCGAATCACACGCTCGAGTCCGGCACGCACGCCACTGGCCACGGTCAGCAGAGTCAGCAGCACAAACAGGCTATGCCAGAAGAGTTGCTTCTCCGGATCCGTGACGAGCGCCATGAACACGCTGCCGGCACCATCAGTGGTCAATCCGCTCAGGGTGCCGCTCGCGGCGCGCGCGGTATAGGCCAGTATCCAGCCGGCGACCACGTTGTAATAGGCGTACACCAGGAAGCCGGCCAGTACGCTGACGACCCCCGTCCATTTCCAGAAGGGTGCGGCGTGCGCGCGGCGCGTCAGTGCGACGAATCCCGTTATCGGCGAGGCACGCCCGAGACGGCCGAGCATAATCTGGGTCATGAGCATCGGCACGCCGAGCAACAACAAAAATACGAGATAGGCGAATAGAAACGCACTGCCGCCGTATAGCGCCAGGTGATGCGGAAACTGCCAGAAGTTTTTGAGGCCGACGACAAAACCGGCCGACGCCAACACAAACATCCATGGCGACGACCAGCTTCCGTGAACCGTTTTCCCCACCCTTTTGCTAACCATCCCGCGCGCGGTCCACAGACCGATATCCTCCCGCTGTTCGACTACCTGTTATTATAGAAGCCCCACTTCGCTCCGCTCCGTTCGTCTTGGCATTATAATAGTCACCCGTTTACGCGCCCCAGCGTCGGCCAACCATAGCGCATGTCGAAGAAAACCGAAAAATCCGCACCCGCCCAGATCGCCCAGAACCGCAAGGCTTGGCACGATTACTTCATCGAGCAGAAGTTCGAGGCCGGTATGGCTCTACACGGCTGGGAAGTGAAGAGCATGCGTGCCGGACGCGCGCAGCTCAAAGAGGCTTATGTGGTGGTGGAGAATGGCGAAATCTTTCTCATCGGCTCGCATGTCTCGCCGCTGCCGTCGGCGTCGACACACGTGCATCCTGATCCGGTGCGCAAGCGCAAGTTACTGCTGCACCGCGAAGAGATCAGCAAGCTGGTCGGCTCGGTCGAGCGCAAAGGTTACACGCTCGTACCGCTGGCACTTTATTGGAAGCGGGGCAAGGCCAAGCTCGAGATTGGTCTGGCCAAGGGCAAGCAGGCGCACGACAAGCGTGCCAGCATCAAGGAGCGCGAGTCCGACCGCGAAATGGCGCGCGCCATCAAGACGCGATGATCCGCGTTGACGCGCTCGCAGCGAAGCGATTTGTATTCAGGAATGGCCTTTGGGCCGCCGGTCGAACAGTGATTGATAAAGCTGCCAGCCCGTCCACAGCCGCCCGGCCCACGTACTCCAGTGGCCACGCCCCATGCGCACCAGCAGCACCGCCCCGACGGCAATCGCGAGCGGGTTCGCCCGCACGCGACGCAGCAGCGTGATCCCTCCGTCTACGAACGTCAGCGGTTTGCGCCACGGTTGAACCAGACGCGCCACCTCGGCGCGCTGCGAGCCCACCCGCTCGCGCAATGCAGCCCGGTGCTGGCGGATGATGGTCAAGCGTGCGTTCATCTCAACGCCTCATTGCCTTGTCAGTGATTCGCGGTCCTGCGCGATCTCGGACAGGGTCGCCGCAAACAGACGCGGCCGGGATTTCAGACAGCGGCGCAACCACACGCCGGCGAAAACACCCAACCCCAGGTACAGCAGGGCAAAACCACCCAGCACATTCAGACGATGCGTTTCCCAGTACAGCATGACAATAAACAACGTCAGAAAGACGAGTCCAAGGCTGACAAAGAATAGCGTCAGGAAACTGAACACGACCAGCTCGCGCAGACGCACCCGCTCTTCTTCAAACTCGGTGACGACAATCTCCAGCCGCGTTTGCAGAATTTCGAGCAGCGTCGCCACCATCCGCTGCAGCGACGCCAGCAAACCCGGAGTGCGATCGGCGCCTGCTTCGGGATCAGTCACGGCGATGCACCAGCAGTCCGAGCAGAAAACCGACAGCCGCGGCCACGCCTACCGCCTTCCAGGGATTCTCATGCACCATCTGATCGGCGGCGTGCGCAGCCGCCTTAGTCTTGTCGACCACACTTTCCTCCAGATCGGCGATCCGCTTTTTCGTGGCCGTCAGGCTTTCTTCGACGCGCGCCCGTACTGCCGCCACCTTTTCGCCCGACTGGCTGGCCGTGGCCCTGAGCAATTCCTCCGTGTCCCCCAGCACTGCCTTGAAGTCCTTCATCAAACGTTCTTTTGCGACATCCATCTCATGTGCGCTATTCATGGCTGCATCCTTTTTATGTGTCTGTCAGGGTTGAATCATTTCTACATCATTCCGGCTGTCACTTTATCAGTCCCGTATCGAACATCATTGATGCATGTCAAAGTTCCGTCCAGGGAGCTCTGTCTCTCGCCATACAGTGGGAGATCCGGCAGCATGCGGCTGTGCCCGGCCAGGCGTAACCGTTAGCTACGATTCCTGAACAGGGATCCACTCGACAGATATCTCCACTGCCATGACCAATGGGCCTTGGAACCTATGGTGCCATCCCCCATCTAACTGAGCGTTGGCGAAATCTGGCCGGCGCGTGCCACGAAAGAACATGGTGGCAGGTGGGCGGATAGGCTAAACTGAGTTCAGTATCTGGGGGCGACACGGCTTCGACGTGGGTTTCGAAACCTCTGGGGCATGCCGAGGTGCAGAGTTCCTCGTAAATCCAGCTGCAAACATATAGTTGCCAACGACGACAACTACGCTCTAGCGGCTTAATCCCCGCTAGCCTCTCACCCACGCCGCGCCCGTAAGCCGGGATTGAGGGGTCGACTCTTCGGGACCGCGTCGGCTCGTGCCTGTTGAGACGGCGTTAAATCCAAGCAGGCTAAGCGCGTCATCACCCTGTCTGCCGGAGGGCGGCGCGTCAAATAGAAGACAGACTACGCATGTAGAACCATAGATGTAGGGCTTGCGGACGCGGGTTCGATTCCCGCCGCCTCCACCAAGCAAAACAAAAGGGCCGCCTCGCGCGGCCCTTTTGTTTTGCTGTTGTAATCGGGGAATTGAAGCCGCGGAGCGGCATCGACGAGCCGCGCCGGGAGCGCGGCCGGACAGCGCACAGCGCTGGCCCCGAAGGGGCGCAGCACAAGGAAGTGCTGCGCAATCGCGTCGCCTCCACCAAGCAGAAAGAAAGGCCACCCTTGCGGTGGCCTTCTTGCATTCACGGCGTAAAAAACCAAGTTGCGCAGTGGACTCGCTTGCCACGTCGCGCATCTGTGCTGCACAACCGCGTATCCTTTGGCGCCTGTTAAACGTACGATTTTCCAATATCTCCGCCGAGCAAGGACCGGACCCGTGCCCAGAAAGCCGCCCAAGAAGACGGCCGCGTCGCGCAAAGTCCCGAGGCACACCTTGCCCCGAAAAACCCGCGTCAGAGCCAAGACAAGCAGCGCCAAACCGACTGTATGCTCACGTCAGATTACGGCTCCGGTCGAAGCGGTCGTCGCTGAACAGGTAATCCACGGGGTCGGCTTTCCGGAAGTGGGCGTGGGCGCATCGGCCGGCGGGCTAGAGGCGTTTACCCATCTCCTGCAGCGTTTGCACACCGACACGGGCATGGCCTTTGTACTGATCCAGCACTTGCATCCGGAATACGAAAGCGCACTCACCGAAATCCTGTCACGTGTCGCCAGCATGCCGGTGACCGAAGCGCTCGATGGCATGACCATCGAGCCGAATCATAGTCATTCCGCCGAATGTGTATCTCGCCATGCTGCATGGCGTGCTGCACCTGCTACCACGCATGACCTTCCAGGACAGAAGCTGCCGATTGATCATTTCTTCCGCTCGCTCGCCGAAGATCAGGGCAGCAAGGCGATTGGCGTGATTTTGTCCGGCACCACTTCGGACGGCGTGCTCGGTCTCAAGGCGATCAAAGGCGAAGGCGGCATCCCCTTCACGCAGGACGAGAAATCCGCCAAGTATGACGGCGTGCCGCACAGCGCCATCACCGCCGGCTGCGTGGACTTCTCCTGCCGCCGGACAAGATTGCCGCCGAGCTGGCACACCCCCGGCCCGACTGGGTCAGGAATAGCGTACCCGCGGACGAAATCCTCACCGCCAACTAAGAAGATCTTAACAAGGTCGTTCTGCTGAACAATCGGGCTCTGGCCGTGACCGTGAATGAGCTCAGCTCAGGCCTGAAACTGGAAGACCGCGATCGCGTCTTCGGGCCGTTCTACACTACCAAACACAAAGGCTTGGGAATGGGTCTGGCCATTTGCTGCACCATCATCGAAGCCCACGGCAGCACCCTGTCGGTGACCGCCAATCAACCGCGCGGCAGCTGTTTTTGCTTCACCTTACCCGCGTGTACACTGAATCATGCATGAGAATGCAACAATTTTCGTGGTGGATGATGACGCGGCGGTACGCGACTCCCTGCGCTGGGTCATCGAGTCCCATGGCTGGAAGGTGGAGTCCCACCCTTCTGCCGAGGCCTTCCTGGACAGCTACACGCCAAACCGGCTTGGCTGCCTGATTCTCGATGTGCGCATGCCGGGGATGAGCGGACCGGAACTGCAAAAGCTGCTCAAGGAACGACGCTGTTCGTTGCCCATCATCTTCATCACCGCACATGCCACTGTACCGACCGCAGTGCGCGCCATGCAGTCCGGGGCAGTGGACTTCATTATGAAGCCGTTCAATAACGACACCCTGTTGGATCGCATCGACAAGTGCGTGGAACAGTCGTGCCAGAGCGTCGACAGCGCCATGCTGCACGGGAACGTACGCGAACGCCTGGCACGACTGACTGCGCGCGAGCGCGAGGTCCTGGAACTGGTGGTCTCCGGAAAATCCAATAAGGCGATGGCCGCCAACCTCCAGCTCAGCATCAAGACCATCGAGGCGCATCGCGCCAAGGTCATGCAAAAGTTACAAGCTCACTCTCTCGCCGAACTCGTCAGCCTCGTCCTCTCAAACCAGCAACGTCAGGGTAAACCCTAGGTTGTTTCCGTAAATGCCCTAGTAGTACACGTTTTAATGCACGCATAAATTACATCATGACTCACGCAGAAACTGCCGTCGCTGCCGTTGTCATCATCCGTCAATATGTATGGATTATGCTAAGATCATTGGCATAAGTGGCAAGCGCCGGTCCATGGTCTGCGTACTGGGCAGAAACCAAAAGGAGGCTGGCATGGCAACAGGCATCGTGCGCTGGTTTAATGGTGGCAAGGGCTATGGATTCATCGCGCCCAACGATGGCGGTGACGACTTGTATGCCCACTACACCGCCATTGCAATGCCAGGGTTCAAACAACTCGAAGAGGGACAGAAGGTCGAATTCACGATTCAGGTGGGACCGAAGGGTCCGCAGGCAGCCAACATCCGCGCACTGGACTGAAGCTTGCTGCAAATTTCTAGCGTCCGACGCGGGGCATGGCGTAACAGTCATTGCGGGTCGAGGAACTGGCCGTACCTTTGATCGAGATCACAAATCGAGCAGTGGAATTAATTCAGTAAGTGGAAAAAATCCGAATGAACAAGAAAGAGGCAAAAAACAATCGCTGGTGTCCACGTCAACCAGTGCAGCTGGACGTCACACTGCATGTCTCGGGGCAATTCCCATTCCACGGAAAGATTCTGAACATCAGTCTCGGCGGTCTATTCGTGGAAACGGATACGACGCGCCTGGTTGGTGACACCGAGGTGTACATCGCCTTTGCGCTGCGCACCCCGTCGGGAACCCATCATTATCGGGTGCCGGCTCGCCGCCTCCGAGAGCACGGCAGCGGCGTGGCACTCCAGTTTACTGCGCCCGACGTCAAGATCATCCATGCCCTGCGCCAACTGATCTATCCGGCACCGGCTTTGGCGCACACGCCCGATGGTATAACCCGGCTGCGCAGTCCGGCCGCATAAGAACAACAGGCCGGGGGTGGATCGAGCTCGCCGTCACCGGCGACCTTCCGGGCCTTTCCGCGGTGCTACCGTCCGCCGCATGACAGCACGGCCAGATTATCAACCACAAGGAGCGCGTCATGATCAGACAACGGACGTCGAGCGTGACCTCATCGGAACATACGAGGTCTTGCCGGCAATGTGCGTCGTATCCACTCTGTCAACCGGCGGGGGAGACTGGCCCCAATCCGACAAACCACCGCCGTACGCTGAATAAAGGCGACCACCTGTTTCGTACCGGTGATGCATTCCGGGCGATCTACGTCATCCAGTCCGGTTGTATCAAGATCAGTATGCTGAGCAGTGGCGGAGACGTGCAGGTGCTGCGATTCGCACTAGCGGGCGAACCGGTGGGCATGAACGCCATCGGCAATTCCCACTACCCGTGCAATGCCGTCGCGCTCGAACCCACGGAACTATGTGAATTACCGTTTGCGCAACTGGAGATGCGCGCGCGCGAGTATCCGCCAGTACAGCACCACCTGCTGCGTTTGCTGAGCGAAGAGATCGTCATGGATGAAAGACTGATGGCCATGCTCGGACGCCAGAAGGCCGAAACCCGCCTGGCAAACTGCCTGCTCAACTTCCATCAGCGCTATCAACAGCAAGAATCCACCGACACGTCATTCCGCCTGCCCATGTCGCGCCAGGACATGGGGGACTACCTGGGTCTGTCCCTGGAAACCATCAGTCGGCTGTTGTCGCGCTTCCAGGCGGAAGGACTGCTGCGCGTTCAGGGACGTCAGGTGTACCTGCTCGATCTGCAGCGTTTGCAGTCCATCGCCGAACACTGCGCGGAGCCCATGGCCATCCGGGCCTGATTGACCTACGCATCAGAACCTGGGCAGGCACCGGTGCGCCGCTCGCGACGGGTGCCGGTAGAACCGTTGCCAGCCACAATAAGAGTTGGTGACTTACCGGCCTGCAGTTCCAGTTCGATACGGATACGGCCGAGGTGTTTGGCGCGATACAACGCCCGGTCAGTCCGCTCAATCAAACGAATCGGCTGCTCGCCTGGAACGTAGAGTGCCAATCCCGCAGAAAAGGTTGGCAGGAGCAATACCCGGCCGTCAAAAAGCCACTAATTAAGTAATGCCAGTATCACCGGCCGGAGCCGCAACGGCTGTTGCGCCGCCGCAGGCGAGGCTCGCCCCCACCAGGCATGCAAGTTTTTTCTTCATGGAGAATTTCCCCTCCTCAAGGGTATGTAGGAATTGCCCCTTCCCCGATTATTAGCCCCGGAACATTGCGCAACCCGGGTGGAATGAGGCTTGCGCCAAACTATAGCCACAACGCCGGGAGTGTCTACCACCAGGCCCACCGCCATGCCAGACCTGAACCGCGGGGCCCAAAGCTCACCGCGACCAGATTCTCGCGATACCGGCGCCTGAAACGCGTCCGCGGCGTGTACAATTGACGCCCAATCACGCCTTCGCTAGTGTTGGCGCCGCATTCATCCGGAGGCAACGTGGCCAAGAAATCCTCCCTGCCCGACTTCGAGGCGGCGCTCACCGAACTCGAAAAGATCGTCGAAAAAATGGAGTCCGGCGAACAGAGCCTGGAAGAGGCGCTCGCCGCGTTTCAGCGCGGAATCGAACTGACCCGCACCTGCCAGCAAGGCCTCAAGGAGGCTGAGCAGCGCGTGGACAAGCTGCTCGTCCGGAACGGCGAGGCGCGCATCGTGCCCGGCACTGACGATCAAGACTAAAATGGCTATTTTTGTGCAAGCCTGCTTTCCATAAAATGGCTATTTTTGTGCAAGCCTGCTTTCCATAAATTGAAGCATCTTCCCGAATTTCTTGCGCGCGTGCGCGCGCGCATTGAAACCGCTCTCGACTATCGCCTGCCACCGGCGGATACCGAACCGCGCCGGCTGCACGCCGCCATGCGCTATGTCACGCTCGGTGGCGGCAAGCGCCTGCGTGCGGCGCTGGTATACGCGACCGGCGAGGCGCTCGGCGCGCCGCCGGATGTGCTCAACGTCCCGGCCTGCGCCCTCGAACTGGTGCACGCCTACTCGCTGGTGCACGACGATCTCCCGGCCATGGACAACGACGACCTGCGGCGCGGCAAACCCACCTGCCACAAGGCGTTCGACGAGGCCACCGCCATACTAGCGGGCGACGCCTTGCTGACGCTGGCGTTCGAACTGCTTGCCCACGATCCGGCGCTTGCCATCGACGCGAGACAACGGCTGGCCATGCTCGCGCACCTCGCGCAGGCGGCCGGCAGCGCCGGCATGGCCGGCGGACAGGCCATCGACCTCGGCGCTGTCGGCCAGCCATTGGCCCTCGCCGAACTGGCCGACATGCACGCACGCAAGACCGGTGCCCTGATCCGCGCGTCGGTGGCGCTCGGCGCCCTGAGCGCGCCGGGCATCGATGCGGCCCGGTTGGCGCAACTCGATGCCTATGCCTGCGCCATCGGGCTGGCCTTCCAGATCACTGACGACATACTGGATGTCGAGGGCGATACCCAGACCCTGGGTAAACCCCAAGGCAGCGACCAGAAACACGCCAAACCGACCTATCCGTCCCTGCTCGGCCTGGACCACGCCCGCGCCCTGGCCCGGGAACAGCATACCGCGGCGCTCGAAAGCCTGGAGTCTTTAGGGGATAATGGTCAACTCCTCGGTGAAATCGCCGACTTTATTGTGGACCGGACACATTGAAACGGACTAGCCGCAACGCGCCTTTGTTGGCACAGGTCAATTTTCCGGAAGACCTGCGCCACCTCGATGAAGCCGATCTGCCTCAGCTGGCGGACGAGCTGCGTCATTTTTTGATCGAAACCGTGAGCCAGACGGGCGGTCATCTGGCCGCGGGCCTCGGCACAGTCGAACTCACCATCGCCCTGCACTACGTATTTAACACGCCCGATGACCGTCTGGTGTGGGACGTGGGCCACCAGACCTACCCGCATAAAATCCTGACCGGGCGGCGCGCACGCATGGCGACGCTGCGTCAAAAGGACGGACTGTCCGGCTTCCCGCGCCGCGAAGAAAGCGTCTACGACACCTTCGGCGTCGGCCACGCCTCGACCTCGGTGAGCGCGGCACTCGGGATGGCGGTGGCCGCCGCGCGTGAAGGCTCCGACCGTCAGGTGATTGCGGTCATCGGCGATGGCGCGCTGTCCGGCGGCATGGCCTACGAGGCGCTCAACAACGCCGGCAACATGGACGCCAATCTGCTCGTCATCCTGAATGACAACGACATGTCGATCTCGCCGAATGTCGGCGCCATGTCGAATTATCTGGCCCGCATCCTGTCGGGCAAGGTGTATACCAGCATGCGCGAGGGCTCGAAGACCGTGCTCTCCACCATCCCGCCCATGTGGGAACTGGCCAAGCGCGCCGAGGAACACATGAAGGGCATGGTGATGCCGAGCACTTTGTTCGAGGAACTCGGCTTCAGCTACTATGGCCCAATCGATGGTCACGACCTGCATACGCTGCTCAAGACCCTGCGCAATCTGCGCGGTCTGACCGGCCCGCGCTTTCTGCACGTGGTGACGCGCAAGGGCAAAGGTTACCAACCGGCCGAGGGCGACCCGTGCGTGTATCACGGTGTCACCCCATTCGATCCGGCAACCGGCAAGATGGAGAAAAAGCCGGCCGGCAAAAGCTACACGCAGGTTTTTGGCGAATGGCTGTGCGACATGGCGGAAGCCGACCCGCGTCTCATCGGCATCACCCCGGCGATGCGTGAAGGCTCCGGGCTGGTGGCATTCTCCGAACGCTTCCCGAAACGTTACTACGATGTCGGCATCGCCGAGCAACATGCCCTGACCTTCGCCGCCGGGCTGGCCGCCGAGGGCTATCGGCCGGTGGTGGCGATCTACTCCACCTTCTTGCAGCGCGCCTACGACCAGCTGATCCACGACATCTGCCTGCAGGACCTGCCGGTGCTACTGGCGGTCGATCGCGGCGGACTGGTCGGTCCGGACGGTCCGACCCATGCCGGCAGTTTCGATCTCTCCTATCTGCGCAGCCTGCCGAACATGACGGTGATGACGCCGGCCAACGAGCATGAATTGCGGCAGATGCTGAGTACCGGTTTTCACTTGAAGGGGCCGGCGGCAGTGCGCTACCCACGCGCTACCGGAACGGGCGTGGTCATTGATCCGGAACTGGCCCTCTTGCCGGTCGGCAAGGCCGAGGTTCGCCGCACCGGTCGCGGCATCGCCATCCTGGCCTTCGGCACTCTGCTGGATACGGCGCTGATCGTGGGCGATGAACTGAACGCGACAGTGGTGAACATGCGCTTCGTCAAACCGCTCGATCGCGACCTGGTGCTGGAACTCGGACACACCCATGAACTGCTCGTCACCGTGGAGGAAAACGCCCTCCAAGGGGGCGCCGGCAGCGCCGTGCTCGAGTGCCTCGCGGCTGCCAGCCTGCCCGTGGCTTGCCTCAACCTTGGGCTGCCCGATCGTTTCATCGAACACGGTGAGCGCACCGAATTGCTCACCGAGTGCGGCCTCGATGCCGAAGGGATGCGCCGTGCTATCTTGCGGGTCGCCCCGCAACGGCTTGCGCCCCGGGCCGAATCTGCTTAAACTTGACTGCAATTGTCAACTACTCCCGGTGATGCGCGCCGGGACCTGGGAGCCCCAGCATGAGCACTTCACAGACACCCAAGACAAAAGTGGTCGAAATTGCCGATGTGCAGAACAAGCCGGATATCCGGCACATCGCCATCGACAAGGTCGGCATCAAGGACATCCGCCATCCGGTGCTGGTGAAGGACCGCTCGCAGGGCGTGCAGCACACCATTGCCAACTTCAACATGTACGTGGAGCTGCCGCACAACTTCAAGGGCACGCACATGTCGCGCTTCGTGGAGATTCTGAACAGCCACGACATGGAAATCTCGGTGGAGTCGTTCAAGGGCATGCTCAGCGAAATGCGCAAGCGCCTGGAAGCCGAGCGTGGCCACATCGAGATGAGTTTCCCGTATTTCATCAACAAGGCGGCCCCGGTGTCGGGTGTCAAAAGCCTGATGGATTACCAAGTGAGTTTCATTGGCGAGATCAACGGTAGCCAGGACAAGATGACCATCAAGGTGGTGGTGCCGGTCACCAGCCTGTGCCCGTGCTCGAAGGAAATCTCCAAGTATGGCGCCCACAACCAGCGCTCGCACGTTACCATCGCGGTGCACGCCAACACCTTCGTCTGGATCGAGGACCTGATCGACCTGGTAGAAAAACAGGCAAGCTGCGAGCTGTACGGACTACTCAAGCGTCCGGATGAAAAATTCGTCACCGAGCGCGCCTATGAGAATCCGAAGTTCGTCGAGGACATGGTGCGCGACGTGGCCGCGCAACTGAACGCCGATGCGCGCATCGATGCCTATGTGGTGGAATCGGAGAACTTCGAATCCATCCACAACCACTCAGCCTATGCCATGATCCGCAAGGACAAGACCTCTGTCTAATAATTGCCCGCTGCCAAGGGCGGCAGGTCAGTTCTTGGCTTCGAACGGCGCAATCAGCTGGCGTACCACGTCATACTCCGCATCACTGGTAGGCGCAAAACCGTCGTACTCATCGTCCAACGCCTGAATCACCGATTTTTGCGCCGGATTTTTTATGTTCAGGCCCAGTAATGCCTGGCGTATCTGCTTGAGCAGCTCGGCATCCACTTTACTGCTGACCACGATGTTGTAGGGCGGCAACGGCGCTGAACTGTACAGAATTCGCAGACCCTGATTCTGCCAGTCCTTGGCCGTCGTGTCCTTGAGAATGCCGGCATCGAAATCGCCACTGGCAACACCTTTCGCAATGTTGTCGTAATGGCCGATATACTTGTGCTCGCCCAGACTCTCCAGCGGCATGCCGGCACCCACCACCACGGCACGCTGCAGGATTGCTGCCTTGTCGCCGAATGCGAAGGTCTTGCCCTTCAGGTCCTCAATGCTGTTGATGGGGCTGTCCTGGCGCACCACGATCATGAGTTGAAACGACCCCTGACCATTCGTCACCGTCTTGACCACCAGCTGGGCCTCGCCTTTGGCGTGCGCCTTGATGTAAGCCACCGGCGTGAGATAGGCGAGTTCCACGCTGCCGTTTGACACTTCATCAATTGCCGCAGACATGTTGGGCGAGAGCTTGAGCGTTACCGGGCGCTTGAGCGTTTCTGACAAGTACTTGGTGAGCGGCGTCAGGCGCCGATACATCTCGGCCGGAATGTCCATCGCCACCGATCCAAAATAAATACCGGGCTGCTCCGACTCCGACAGCTGGGCAGAAACTGCAAGCGCCGGCATGCCACACAACACTGCCAATAGAAGATATTTGAAATAATTCACTACTACCCCCCCCCCGAATACTGTGGATCAATCTGGCAATTCAACTCGTTACGCCGGCCATGTCGGCATAGTGGGTGACCTGATTCCTGCCGGCCGCCTTGCTTCGATACAAGGCCAGATCCGCACAATGAATATAGTCTTCCTCCGTCGCACCTTCCGTACCGTCCAGAAAGGAGACTGCACCAATGCTCACCGTGACCGAAATCCGTTCGGTGGTCACGCCTTTGAAGGCATGGGCCTCGATACTTTCCCGGATTTTTTTCGCAATGAGAATGGATTCCTGCTTTTCTGTCCGTCGACACAGCAAGATAAACTCCTCGCCGCATCACGCGATAGCATGTTTACCCAGGGCCTGGCCATCGCTTCGGCCGAGGTGATACTCAGCTTTACACTTCTCGGTATCACCGGCCTGCTGCTGACACGCCATATCCGTTCCTTGGTCAGTGCGATGCAGCGCGTCACCGCGGGTGATTACTCCATTCGCATCCCAGTGAGAGGTCGCGACGAGATCACCCTGTTGGCCTGCAACTTTGATGCCATGAGTAACGAAACCCGCGAACGCGTCGAGGCCCTGCACCGTTCCGAGCAGGCACTGTTAAGGAGAAGCAACGTACCGAGGTGGCCCTCAGTTCGATTGGTGACGGTGTCATCACCATCGACACCCATGAACTGGAGCAGTATATGAATCAGCTGCGGAGAAGCTGACAGGCTGGAACACCGCCGAGGCACTGCAGGGTCCGGTCGCCGAAGTGTACCGGGTGCTGGAAAAAGAACCTCCGCACCCTTGTCAGCTGGGTGCATTCCGTGCTTCCCCAGACGACGACCGCCAAGCCATCGCAACGCCTGCTGCACGTCAATCGTAACGAGCGCGAATTTCCTATTAAAGAAACCACCGCACCCATCCAGGATCGTGATGGCGTAACCCTGGGTGCGGTGCTGGTCCTCCCCCACGACGTCAGTGCGGCACGCGAATCGGCGCGGAAACTCGAGCATCAGGCCACGCACGATGCGCTGACCGGATTGACCAACCGGCGCGAATATCAGCGCCCTGTCGGGGAGGCGCTGCAGGAGGCACGCATCTCGAACAACATCCATGCCATGTATTTCATGGACCTCGACCAGTTCGCTGAATCAACTGGCCGCGCACCCGGCAGCATCCGCTCTCGCGAAACCCCAGGCCATGGCCTGCCGGATCACCTGTGTGACCAATTGCGGCAGCGCCGCGCTGACCGCCGGACTCAAGTTCATGCCGGAATAGTCGTGCCCCACTTCCAGGCCGAAAAATACAAACTGCGCCGGCAGTCCGCCGAGCTGGCGTGCCAGCCCCAGGGATTGCGCTACCCCAAGGCCATGACTGGAGAGCAGTGAACGCGCCGCGCACACACCTTCCGCTTCCAGACGCAGAATCGTGCCGGGTAATGCGCCGGAACGCATCGCATCGATGAGCATCACGCCATTCGATTTACCAAACTCGGCGAGTAGCAGGGTGCCCGGCCGGTCCAGGGTGCGTACTTCGATCTGGCCAGCGCTATTCGCCACGAGTGGGCTGGCGGCAAGCAGCGCGGCGGCTGACCAACCCGCGCGGTCATCGCCGAACGGTGAACCAACTCCCAAAATGACTAGCGCGGCGCTCATAGCTGCTACTCCCGACGCAGGTCGAGAAAGTGTGTGGCGCAGGAAATACATGGATCGTAATTGCGGATCACCGTCTCAGCGCGCAGCTTCAGTTCGGTGTCGCTGTGCGCCAGGCCGTATGCCGAAAGCGACTGATGCAGATCCTGCTCGATGCGCGCCTGGTTCTGACTGGTGGGCGGCACGATACGCGCGCGCTGCACGCCGCCCGCCGCATTGAACTCATAGCGGTGCCACAGCAGGCCACGCGGCGCCTCGCTACAACCAAAGGCCACACCGGCGCGTGGTGCCACGTCCACGTAAGGCTTCGTCGGCATTTGATAATCCGCCAACAGGCGGATCGCCTCGTGCAACGCCAGCAGCATCTCCACAGCGCGCGCCACGATCGAGTGAAACATGTTGCGGCTCGGAAAGCGGATTCCGGTGCGCTCGAGCACGCTGCGCACTGCCGGCGGCAACCGATCAAGATTGAGATTGAGGCGCGCGAGCGGACCGGCCAGATACGGTTGACCGTCGAGATAACAGTAGAGTGCCGTCGAGCCCTGCACCTGGCGTTCAAAAAAATGCTGTTCGAAATCAGCACACGCAATATCCAGACCACGATCGGACACCAGCCGGCCTTCGTTCAGTGGATAGTCGGTGGGATGACGCAGCGCCACACTGGTGAAGTCCTGTTCGTCCTGTGGCAGTGGCAACGCGGCCGTCCAGGCGACCAGCGCCTCAACGTCGGGCAGCGCCGCGTCCAGGCGTGTCCGCAATGCCGAAACCTCGGCCATGGCCGGCGCGCGATGAAAACCGCCGACCCGCACGCCGACCGGATGCACCGAGCGCCCGCCGTACAGGCGAATGAGATCGTTGCCGAGCGCCTGCAGCGCCAAGCCGCGGCGCACCACCTCCGGGTGTTGCTGAGCGGTCTCGACGACATTCGCAAAGCCGAGAAAATCCGGCGCGGCCAGCAAGTGGATATGCAGGCTGTGCGACTGCAACCACTCGCCGCAATACAGCGCGCGCCGCTGCGCACGCACCCACGGACCAGGGTCGACGTCGAACAGCGCCTCCAGTGCCTGCACCGCGCTCATCTGGTAGGCCACCGGGCAGATGCCGCAAATGCGCGCCACCATGTCCGGTACCTCGAACCAGTCACGGCCCTCGAGGAATTTTTCGAACAGGCGTGGTGGTTCGAAAATGCGCAGCTTGAGTGCTTCGATGCGCCCGGCGTGGGTGCGAATCGATAGCGACGCCTCGCCTTCGACGCGCGCCATCACCGGTACTTCGATGCGGATCTCGCGCTCCTCAGTCATGCTCGTCCTTGCGTGCAGCCGCGAGAAACGCCGGCGCGGCGGCATTGAAGGACAGGAAGCGCCGGTCGATCGCGTCCGGCATCAACCCCAGGCCGGACAAGCGCCGGCGCAATGCCGGCGCATTGATGTTCTCGGCCGGGCCGTAGCAGGCATAGCAGTCACGCCCGAAGCGTGGGCAGATCGCGCCGCAGCCGGTGCGCGTCACCGGCCCCAGGCACGGCACACCCTTGGTGACCAGCGTGCAGACTGTCTGGTTGCGTTTACATTCCATACAAACCTTCTCGCTGTCATCCAGCGGCGTCACGCCGTTGAGCAGCGCGCGCAGCGCCGCCAGCACCTGGCGTCCGCTCACCGGACAACCCCACAACTCGAAATCCACCGGCACGTGCGCGCGGATGGGCGTGGAGGTGGCGAGCGCGGCGATGTAATCCGGACGCGCGTACACCGCCGCCAGCCAGCCCTGCCCGTCGGCCAGATTGCGCAACGATTGCAGGCCGCCGGCGGTGGCGCAGGCGCCGATGGTGACGAGCTTGCGGCTGTTGGCACGCACCCGCTGGATGCGCTCCACATCCTCGGGCATAGTGATGCTGCCTTCGACAAGGGCAATGTCCACCCTGGCCTCCGGGTCCACCGCCCCGGCCTCGGCGAAATGCGCGATGTCCACCAGCGTACTGAGTTCGAGCAGGGTCTCGCCCAGATTCAAAAACGCCAACTGGCAGCCGTCACAGGAGGCGAACTTGTGTACGGCGATGCGCGGCTTGCCGGCCATGGTCACAGTCCGCGCACATTCAGCAACGGTTGAACATCGGCATAGCGGAACACCGGGCCATCCTGGCAGACAAACTCCGGACCGAACTGGCAGTGGCCGCAGTGCCCCACCGCGCAGTGCATGCTGCGTTCGAGGCTCAGCCAGATCGCCTCCGCCGGCACACGGCGCTCACGCAAATGTTCGACGCCAGCCAGCATCATGCCCTCCGGTCCGCACATCATGACGAGCGTGCGTGCCGGATCGATCGCGGCGCGCTCGAACACCTCGGTCACCTGCCCGACATGCCAGGGCCACAGGGGTCCGGCGACGTTCGCCGCGATCAATACCTGCGTATCGGGTTCTCGCGCCCACCTCGCATAGCGCTGTGCCCAGATGAGATCATCGGAGTGCTTCACGCCCTGGATCAGGGTGAGCCGGCCATAGCGCGCGCGTCGACGCAGGATGTAGTTGATCACGGCGACCGTCGGTGCGCAGCCGAGGCCACCGGTGATGATCACGATATCCCTGCCTTCCGCCTCGACCAATGGCCAGCCACGCCCGAACGGGCCACGGATACCAAGCCGGTCACCGGACTTGAGTGCCGCGAGACCGTTGGTGACGCGTCCGAGCGCGCGCACCGTGTGATCGAACAGCTGCTCGTCCTGCGGATCGGAGACGATCGAGATCGGCACCTCGCCGACGCCGAACAAAGACAGCATGTTGAACTGTCCGGGCACGAAGCGGTAAGCCGCGTGTACCTTTGCATCGGTCATGCGCAGACGCAGCGTGAAAATGCTCGGTGACTCCTGCACGCGCTCCATGACTTCCGCTTCGTGCGGCAGAGAGGGGCTAGTCATGCGCCGTATCGCCGCAGATGGCGGCGGCCTCCTCGGTGATATCGATACCGACCGGACACCAACTGATGCAGCGCCCGCAACCCACGCAACCGCTGCGGCCGTACTGGTCGTGCCAGCCGCCGAGCTTGTGGGTGAGCCACTGGCGGTAACGCTCGCGCGTGCCGGCGTGCACGGTGAGGCCGTGAATGTAACTATGGCCCTGGGTGAAGCACGAGTCCCACTGACGCAGGTGCGCGCTGGTCTTGCCGTCGAGCGCCGGCTCGTCGTGCTCGCGGTGACAGAAGCAGGTCGGACAGACGCTGGTACAGTTGCCGCAACTCAGGCAACGGTTGGCCGTCTCCTGCCAGCGCGGGTGTTCGAGGTTGGCGAACAGCGTAGCGCGCAGGTTGCGGGACGGCAGACGGCGTTGCTGTGTGCGCGCGGCATGCTCGCTTTCCGCATGCGCCGTGGATTGGCGCGCCACACTGGCGGTTTCCAGCGGCAACGTGGCCGCGATGCGCCGCCCGGCGTCGCTGCCCGCCTCCACGAGAAATCCGTCGTCCAGCTCGGACAGTGCCAGATCGAAATCATCTGCGGCGCGCGGCCCGTCGCCGGTGGACACGCAAAAGCAGCTGTCGGCCGGATGCGTGCAATGCACGGCGATGAGCAACAGCGACGCGCGACGCGCGCGGTACGCCGGGTCCGGGTACGCGCCGGCGAGGAAATGCTGATCGTGCAGGCGCAGCGCCGCCAGATCGCAGGCGCGCACGCCGATGACCGCCAACGCCTCGGCCGCAGGCACTGTCTCCGCAAAGCGCAATGCACCCTGTACATCGCGTTCGGCGTGCCACAGGGTTTCGCGAGGCACAAACAACAAGGGCTTGAGGGCCTGCGGACCGGTGGCCCAGGCAAAACAACGCGGGCTTTCACTCAATTCGAGACGATAGCTGCCTGGTGCCTGGCGATCATGCACGCCGTGCGGCAGATCCTGCACCGACCGCAGGGTGTCGTACACGATCGCGCCGTCACGGACCTGCGGTCCGATACAGCGGTAGCCCGCTTGCGTCAGCGCAGTGAGCAGCTGCGCCAGCGCAGTGCGTGCAAGAAATCCAGGAGCCGGCATATCGCAGTTTATGATACGGTTATTCCGAGGCTTGAGTCGATTCTACTCGCCCTGTCTTGCCACACAACCGGAAATGCCTGCCACTCCCTGCGAGACGAGTGCCGCGCGTCCCGAGGAGGGTCACCAGCACATCCGGATGATTTCGCTCACTGCCCTGAGGCGTTCAGGGCCAGTCACCGAGCACGAGCTGATCGTGCGGCAAACCCTGCGCGAGCAGATACGTGCGGGCTGCCTCCTGCAACGCCGGCGTACCGGACACGTACACGTCACAATCGCGCAACATGGGATGATCGCGCGTAACGCGTTCGAGTTCGGCGCGCAGCCATACCGGATCGGTTCCGGCGGACTCTGGCATGTCGACCGCGATGAAGTGGAAATTGTCGAGCGCGTCGCTCCAGGAGCGGCACAGATTGCTGAGGTAGTGTCCGTGCCGCGGCGGCGCAAACCAATAGAGGTGCAAGGAATCCGCCACGTCCAGCGCCATGGCATGCTCAATCAGGCTTTTGATCGGCGCAAAACCGGTATCCCAGGCGATAAACACACCGGTATGCGGCGAGTCTTCGCGCAACACGAATTCGCCACGCGGGCCGAGGATATTCACCGTGTCGCCGATTTTCAGACCCTGAAAAACCAGTTCGGCAAACGGATTGTCGGGTTGACGCTGCACATGAAACTGTAGATTGCGATCGTCACACGGGCAGCTCGCCACCGGGTAATTGAACGGCCGGACATCATCGGCCTGCAGGGTGACCGACTGACCGGCCAGGAAACGCAGGCGGCGCGTACGCGGTGTCTGCAAATGCAGCAACATCAAATCGTCGGAGAGGGGCTCGGACTTCTTGACCCGTGCCGCAATCTGTTGCAAAGGGATGTCCTGCGCACTGCCGGCCTCCTCCGCATCGATGACCAGATCCGTGACCGCCGTGTTGGAACACATCAGCACCACGCCGGTCCCCTTTTCCGCTTCGCTCAAGATAAAGTCGTGATTGCGCACCCGCTTCACCTGACCGGAGACCACACGTGCCTTGCACAGCCCGCAGTTGCCGTTGCTGCAGCCGTAGTTGAGCGCCAGCCCGGCGCGCAGCGCAGCATCCAGCAGGGTGTCACTGCCTTCCACGAAGAACTCGCGGTGGCTGGGCATGACCAGGACATGGGCAACCATGATGCGCATATAGCTTTCCTTCGCCGCGAGTAGATGATGTTCGGTCTCGTCCGGTGCGCGTGCCAGCGCGGATTGCAACCAATCGCGCAGCGTGCCGACGTCGTGGCGCGCGTCCGCCGGCAGGTGCTCGGTCAATGCCGCCAAACGCTGATCGAATTCGGTGCTGACGGCACGGTAGCGCGCGAGCTGCGTGCGGACCTCGGCCAGCTCATGACCGAGATCCGACAGGCGTACCGCCAGAACCTCCGGGTCCGGAAGGATGCGTTCGCGGATGCGCTTGGCGAAGGCGCTCTCCTTGATCTGCATCAGGTGTTCGAGGAGGGCATTGTCCTCAAGGTGGGTCTGCGGATAAACGCGCAGCAACTCGGCTGGCGCCACCATTCCCTCGAAGGTGGGGAGTTCGCCATCCTTGATCTTCTTCTGCAAAGCGCCACGCGATACCCCCACGAGACGGGCGGCGCGCGAGAGTGTCAGCAGCTGTGACATATCACCTCATTCTGCATTTCCCAGTCGCGCGGCCACGGGTCGAACCGCCTGGCCAAATTCGTCTGCGCTCACCTTCAGGCAGGCCGCCAGACCACGAGTCAGGTCCGGGTAGAGCGGCACAACGCCCAGCTCCTCGCGCATGCGCCGATTGTCGAGGCGCTTTGATTCAGCCAGATACGACTGCATGCCGGCACTCAGTTGCGTGCGCGCCTGCGCGAGCGTGATCTGCGGCGGGCGCTCCAGCCCGAGGGCATCGGCCACACGGTTGAAATAATCGGTCATCGTGGTCGGATGTCCGTCACTGATATTGTAGACCGCCCCGGGTCGACCGCGTACCGCGGCGGCGAGACAGGCGCGCACCAGGTCGTCGATATGCACGCGATTGCTCCACGGTGATTCCGCCTCACGCAGCACCGGCTCGCGCGCGCGCAGGCGTTGTTCCGGCAACCGCCCGGGTCCGTAAATGCCGGGGACACGCAGGATCACGACCGGTACGTTATGCCGTTCACCCCAGTGGCGCAATGCCTGTTCGGCATCCAGCCGGCGGTGCGCACGATCGACGTCCGGCCGCGGTGGACGTTCTTCCATCACCCACTCACCGTGACAATCGCCATACACACCGCTGGTGCTGATCAGGACAATGCGCGTGGGCAGCGCAGCCGGGGCAATGGCCGCAAGAAAATTGCGCAGGCGCGGATCGGTCATGCCGGAGGGTGGTGGTGGCGCAAAATAATAGACCCGCGCCTCCCGGGTCGGGAGGCCGGTAAGTGATCCCGGATCGTCGAGATCGCCGCGCATCACACTCAGGCCGAGCGCGCCCAGTCGCATGGCGCTGGCGGTCGTGCGCGCTAGTGCGGTCACCTGCTTGCCGGCGGCGCGCTCACCAGCCGCCACGTGCCGGCCGACATCGCCGCAACCAATGATCAGGACCGCGGTCATGTCGGTCAGGCGGGCGGCAGAAAGCCGCGCAACCAGTCAAGCGCATCGGCCTCGTTGCTGAATACCTGCACCGGGTAAGGCGGGCGATGGTAGATCAGGAACATGCGGGCCAAATGCCGTTCGAGGAATGATTTCACCACGATCGCCCCCGCCGCGATGCCCGCAGCCACCTCGGGCGAAGAAAGATAGCGTTGCGCCTTGTATTCCACGCTGGCCACTGCTTTGCCCTTAAAGAGCGCGGGAATTTTGCGGTCTGGACAGAGCGCGACATGCCGGGCATGCACGTACTGGATGCTGGCGAGTGTAATACGGTCGTATTGGCTGAAGTCGATGCGCAGGATGCCGTCGTCACCCAAGGTGACCGTTGGGATGATGTCATCCGGCGCCGGCTGTTGCTCAGGACGAGGCCTGCGTTCCTTGCGCTTGATCATGCCGTCTCCCCGACCAACCCTGCTTCATTCCAACCCTTACATTTTCCAACCCGCGTTGGGCGACTCCAAGCATATCAGATTTTTCCGGCCGGCTGTGCAGACAATCCACGCGTGCGGATCGCCTCTTCTTGATCCAGTTCCTCGAGACGCACCTCGATATCGGCGATGACCCCATCCATCTCCGGGATCAGCACCTCTTCCAGTGCACGCGCGCGCCGCTCGGTGCGGCGGTATTCAAAGCGCAGGCGTTCGAGATTACCGGTCAGTGCCGCAAGCGGCGCCGCCTGGCGAATGAGTTCGGCGAAACGGTCACGGCAGCGTTCCGCTTCCGGCGAGACATGCTCGGCAATCGCCGCGCCGGCCGTCACAGCGTGCAGTACGGCGTCGAATAGACGCACGCCCAGCAACTGGCGCGACCCAAACCGCAGATCGAACTTCTCGAGGCGCGCCGCTGGATAGACCTGCACGCCGTCTAGGCCATGGCGCGCGACCGCCGCCTGCAGCGCCACGCGCGCTGCCGTCAGACTCTCATCGAAGTCCCGCATCGCCTGCTCATACTGACGCAACTCGGCAAGCATTTCGGCGGCCAGCAGCAGACGCTTCTCGTCCAGGAAACGATAGCCCTCGCGCATCGCGCGCCGCTCTTCTTCGAGCTCCAGTGCCGCCGAACGTGTGGGTGTGATGTTGCTCATAATCCGCCCGCGATGTGCCGCGCGACCTGGGCATCGCTCAGGCGTGTCAGTTCGGACTCGGGCAGGACCCGCAGGATCCGCCAGCCGACCTCCATGCTCTCGTCGAGCGTGCGCGCCGCCGTCTGGTGAACGAGCTGCTGCTCGAACAGCCGGCCGAACTCGAGGAACTGGCGATCCGTTTCCGCCAGTCCCTCTTCACCGACCACGCCGGCGAGGATGCGCGTCTGCATGGCGCGCGCATAGCTCGCATACAGCTGGCTCGCGAGCGCCGGGTGGTCGGCATGTGTGTATTGGGCGCCGGTCCCGTCCTTCATCAGGCGCGACAGCGACGGCAGCACCTTCACCGGCGGATACAGGCCGCGCCGGTCGAGTTCGCGGTCGAGCACGATCTGGCCCTCGGTGATATAACCGGACAGGTCCGGGATCGGGTGACCGATGTCATCGCCCGGCATGGTCAGGATCGGCAGCTGTGTCAGTGTGCCGGGCAAGCCGCGAATGCGCCCGGCGCGTTCGTATAAGGTTGCGAGATCCGAATACAGATAACCGGGATAGCCCTTGCGCGACGGGACCTCGCCATGGCTCGACGACACCTCGCGCAGCGCCTCGCAGTAGTTGGTCAGATCGGTGAGTATCACCAGCACGTGCCGGCCCTCGACGAAGGCGAGGTACTCGGCGGCGGTAAGCGCAAAGCGCGGCGTGAGCAGGCGCTGGGTGCTCGAGTCCGAGGCCAGATTCAGGAACAACGCGGTGCGCGCCAGCGCCCCGGATTCCTCGAGCGTGCGCCGGAAGTACTCGGCACTGTCGTACGGCACGCCGATGCCGGCAAACACGATGACGAAGTCTTCGCGCTGCGCCGCGCGCAGGCGCGCATTCAGGGCGATCTGCACGATCATGCGGTCGTGTGGCAGCCCGCCGCCGGAGAAGATCGGCAGTTTCTGGCCGCGCACCAGCGAGTTCATGAGATCAATGGTGGACACGCCGGTCTCGATGAAGTCGCGCGGCGTGTCGCGCGCCACTGGATTGATCGGCAGGCCGTCGATGCGCAGGCTCCTGGCGGCGGCAATCGGCGGGCCGCCATCGATGACCTTGCCGACTCCGTTGAACACCCGCCCCAGCAGGCCCGGCCCGACATTGAAATGCAGCGACTGGCCATGGAAACGCACGCGCGTCTCGGCCAGCGACAGGCCGGCGGTCGATTCGAGCACCTCGATCACCATGCTGTCGTCATCGAGTGTGGCCACGCGCCCGAGCCGCGCCCGCCCGTCGGCGCCGGTCACCTCGACCGCCTCATTCAGGCCGGCCTCGACCGTGCGCTTCAGAAACAATAACGGCCCGTCCAGACCGGTGGCAGCGCCTTCCACGATCAGCCGGTCATGCATGGGCCCGCTCCTTGATCTGCACGAACGCCTGTTCGAGCATCGCGGCGAGCTCCTGGTAACCGGCGAGCGCCTCTTCGCCCAGGTCCTCGCCCATGCGCGCCAGACGGCGGAACACCGGCAGCTGCGCAATGCCTTCAGGCGTGGCGCCGGCCGCCAGCGCGTCCTCGGCCAGCTCGATGAAGCGCGCGATCACGCGCATCATCGCGGTCTGGCGCGCCGGTGAGCAGTAGCGGTCAGTCTCAGAGTAGGCCGACTGGCGCAGAAACGATTCGTTCACCAGGTCAGCGCACAACAGGGTGAGCTGTGCATGTGCCGGCATCGCATCCTTGCCGATGATGCGCGCCATGCGCTCGAGGCGCGCCTGCTCCTCGAGCAGCGTGAGGAAACGCCGGCGGTGTTCGGCCCAGGACGCGTTGCCCTGCGCCTGCCACCAGCCACCCAGGCTCGCCACGTCCTCGGAGTAGGATTGCAGCGGGTGAATCGCCGGGTAGAAGCGCGCCTGCGCGCGCTTCACATCCAGCGCCCAGAAGCTCTTGATGTAACGTCGGGTGTGGGTCGTAACCGGCTCCGAGAAATCACCGGACGGCGGACTGACCGAGCCCAGCAGCGTGATCGAACCCTCGGTGCCGGCCAGGGTGGTGGCGCGCCCGGCGCGCTCGTAGAACTCGGCGAGCCGGCTAGACAGGTAGGCCGGGTAGGCACCCTCGCCCGGCAGTTCGCCGAGCCTGCCCGAGACCTCGCGCAACGCCTCGGCCCAGCGGCTGGTGGAATCGGCCATGAGCGCCACGTGCAAGCCCTGATCGCGGAAATACTCGGCCACCGTGACGCCGGTGTAGATGCTGGCCTCGCGCGCCGACACCGGCATGTTCGAGGTGTTGGCAATCAACACGGTGCGTTCCATCAGCTTGCGGCCGGTGTGCGGGTCCTCGAGTTTGGGGAATTCCTCGAGCACGCCGGCGATCTCGTTGCCGCGCTCGCCGCAACCAACGTAGACGATGATGTCGGCGTCACACCATTTGGCAAGCGTTTCCAACAGCACCGTCTTGCCGGTGCCGAAGCCGCCCGGAATCGCGGCCCGCCCGCCGCGCGCGATCGGAAAAATCGAGTCAACGATACGCTGACCGGTGAGCAGCGGCTGATCATTCGCCAGACGTGCGGCGACCGGGCGCGGCACGCGCACCGGCCAGTGGTGGCGCATGCCGATGTGCTGAGTATCGCCACTTGCGTTGCGCAGCGTGATGAGTGGTGCATCCTCCGCGTACTCGCCAGCCGGCACGACCTCAATCACTTCACCGGCAGCATCCGGCGGCAGGTGCAGGCGTTGCTCGCGCGCGCCCGACACGACACCGATCTGCGCGCCCGATGCCAGACGTTCGCTGGCCCGAACCTGCGGTGTGAAACGAAAAACTGCGGCTGCGGCAGCACGCAGACCAGGCAACACGTACGGCGTGCGCGTATCCGTCAACGGTCGCAACAGGCCGTCGAAGATACCGCCAAGCAGGCTGGGACCGAGCGGCGCCGACAACGGCCGGCCGCTGCCGTACACCATAATGCCCGGCTTCAGCCCGGTGGTGTCCTCATACACCTGCACGGTGATCTCATCGCCGTGAATGCGAATGACCTCACCGAGCAGTCGCTCTGCGCCCACCTGCACGGCCTCGCGCATCTGGAAACTGCCCTGTGTCTGGGCGCGCAGCACCGGGCCGCTGATCCATTTGATTTTTGCTTCGCTCATGAATGAATGCTCGCCGCAAACATGCAAGCCGCGCTGAGACGAGAATTGCGCTGACTGGGTTGAGCCAGGATCTGCCTACGTTTATCGATCACATCTTCGTCATACATGAATTTCTTTGCATCCATTGTGTTTGCGGCAGAGAGTCTTATTCGGCCAGTTCCGCCAGCATCAGCGCTTCGATCGCGGCACGGTCGGCCAGCAATCCGTCCAGCGTGCCGTCCAGCCGCGCCGTGCCCGCGCGTACGCACAGACCGGCACGGATTCCGATCTCGGCGCGGAACACCGGCGCGGCACCGAGTTCGGGCGCAAGTCGCGCAGCGAGTTCGCGCTGCTCGCTCTCCGGCCAGCCCGGCGGGTGACTGATCTCCCAGCGCTCGCGCGGCAGACGCGCCCGAGCATTGCGCACGACACGCTCGACCCATTGATGACGCGCGGCTGCATCCTGCCAGCGGTTCGCGAGTGCCGCATCGAGTTGTTTGAGGCCGGTCTCGATCAATGCGTAGTCACAGCGATTGCGGTGCTGGCGCTGCGCGGTGTCGAGCTCGGCCGACGCCAGCGCCAGTGCCCGGCGGCGTTCCTGCTTGAGCGCCTGGATGTGCGCGTGCATGCGGGCGCGCGCCACACGCTGCGCCTCGCGTCGCATCACCTGAGCCTGCGCGTGTGCACGTGTCAGTGCCTCGCGGCAGCGGCCGAGTTCGTGCTCCTCAACGAGCTTCAGCATCTCGACAAGCGCCACCGAGGTGCTCATGCCTCCATCCCCAATTGCCGGCGCAGCGCCGCGGCGAGATCGGGCGGTGCCGTGAGTCCGCGCACATCCGGCAGAACTGCCACCAGCGGCCGCCCGGCATTCAGTGCCTGCTCCAGAATCGCAGGCGGCAAGCGCGTTGCTACTTCCGCGGTGATCAGTACGAACAACGCCTCTTCCCGGGCGCGCTCGAAATAGGCCGCTTCCTCGCCTACCGGCGGCGTGCGCGCCTCGATTCCGCCGAGCCGGAATCCGGCTGCGCTCAACTCATCGCCGAGGAACAGCGCGGGCAGGTTCACAGCAGCCGGTTCAGAATCAGGATCGAGATGATCAGGCCGTAAATCGCAATGCCTTCGGCCAGACCGACCAGAATCAAGACGCGCCCGAGCATCTCCGGCTTTTCGGTGATGGCACCGACGGCGGCGGCACCGACATTCGCCACCGCGATGGCGGCGCCTAGCGCCGACAGGCCGGTGGCAAGCGCCGCTGCCAGAAATCCCATACCGTAGGCCTCGGCGGTCAGCGCCGGTGCCGCGGCGGCCGGTTCGGCGGCGAACAGCGCCGGCGGCCACCACAGCACGGCGCTGGCAAACAGGCTCAGCACGGCGCTGGCGATGGTGAAGATGACGGCGGTACGTGCGCGTAGTGTCATGCGGGACTCCTCTCGAAGAAAGTGGATGCGGGTGCCGCCAGCGGACGGAAGGGCCGGCCTTCCGCCTTCAGGAAGCGGATAAAAAACTCAAACAGCACAAGGCGCGTGGTCTGGATCGAGACCACTAGCCCTTCCAGCACGAGCACAATCAGGTTGCCGACCAGCATGACCATGAACGTGGCAAGCGGATGGCCGGCGGCCGCGGCCAGCGCCACGATCGCCGACGACAGGCCGGCATGCGCCAACGCAAACGCGCCGACGCGCGTGAACGACAGCGTGTTGACCGCCAACTGAAATAGCTGCTCGAACAGATGCCCGGCAGCAGGAACGAGCGCGCCGAGACGGCGCGCCGCGAGCGCCTGGCCGGCCAGTACCCAAAGCAAACCGGCCGCGCTGAGCCAGAAAATGAACGGCCACAGCAGACCGAACACCGCGCCGAGATACGCCACCAGCAGGCCGGCCTCGGTCAGCAGCCAGTGTCGACCCGCGCCGCGCCAAACCGCCTGGATTCCGTTCAGCACCAGACCGAAGGCCAATAAAAGCACACCGAGAACCAGCGGTAGCCCCAACACCGTGAGCGGCGCATCCAGCGGGTGCAGCCACACGGCTGGCAGCCAATCCTCGCGTGCGAACACACTGCCGAACAGCAGTCCAAATAGCATTGCCGAACCCCCGCCGGCCACCAGCAGGCGCGCATACGGGAAACGCCGCGTCAGCAGCAAACCGGCGACCAGCAGCACCAAACCCTGGCCGACATCGGCGAACATATAGCCGAACAGCAGCGGCACGAGCAACGCGAGCAATGGGCTTGGATCAATTTCGTCGCGCCCCGGCACACCGAGTGCGCGCACGAACAGTTCAAATGGCCGCGCCCAAGATGGATTGCGCAACACGAGTGGCGGCACAATTCCGGCTGGCGACTCGGCTGCACGCAACAGCGCACGCACGCCGCTGCCTGCCAGCACCGCGCGCAACGCCGCCGGTGCCGTATCGCTCCAGCCGCTGATCCAGGCGAAATAGTCGGTCGCCGGCAGCCGCTCCACTTGGCTGGCAAACCAGCGCAAGCGCTCGATGTCACCGAGCGCCGGTGCAAGCTGCGCGGACTCACCGACCCACGCCAGCATATCGCGCAGGCGTTCGGCGGCGCGACGCGTGCGCTGCAGACGCCGTTCAAGTACGGTGACATTGTCATGTGCCTGGCCGCGCAGCCAGCGCGGCACCGTCAGTAATCGACCCCGGTGCGCCGTCGCATAGCGATCGAAGTCCGTCAGCACTTGCGGCGGCGCGATCACCACCAGACCCTGCTCCGCGCCGTGCTCAAACGTGAGCGACAGCGCATTCTCCGGTACCGGCGGCAGCGCCTGGCCCGGAAAGAGGTAGAAGCGGTGCGCGAGAACCGGTCCCGATCCGGCCAGCATGCCGAAGTCGAGCGGCCGCTCGGAAAATTTCCCGAGCAACACATGCCAGATTTCGAGCTCCTGGGTCTCGTGCTCAAGCGCCTGCACGGTGCGCACCAGCGGTTCAGCGGTAGCGTGCCACATGGACAACCGGCCGAGGGCGCGTTGCAGCACTTCGCGCGGAGAAAATGCGCTTGTAGTTTGCGACAGGAGCGGTTGCGGCCAGTAGCGCGCAAAGCGGCGCGCCAGCTCGGCGTAGCGATCGAGCAGCGGCTTGAGCTCGGTGAGCGGCGCGAGCATGGACGCAGCGGCACGCGTTTCGAGTTCAATGGCGCCGTTCGTGGCGAGCGCAGCCAGCGCCAGCGCACAGTCGTCGTGCGCAACCAGCACCTCGAACCAATACGCAGGCTGCGGGCGGAACATTACACGGCCACCGGCGGGAAGTGGCTGCGCGCGGCCAGTTCAGCGCGCAATCGCTCCGCCTCGAGCGCTGCCAACAACAGCCAGGCGAAGACCGCGACCGGTGAGAGGAACGCGCGACGGAAGATGTGCAGAACTCGTGTTTCGAGTGCGCGCCTTGCCACCCAGGTGGTCGGGTCGTGAAGGCTTGCCGCAAACGCGGCGCGATGCGCCTGCACAGCTGTGATCAATCCGGTCAGCGCTGCGCGCTCGTGCGTATGCGGCCAGCGCCGCCGCCACTCGCTCAGCCAACGTGCCAGCAGTGTCTCATCGACGGCGCGACCAGCGAACACCGCCAACGGTCCCTGCGCCAACGCGCGCTCGCGTAACGACGGCTCAACAGTAGTCAGATCGTGCAAGCCCGGTTCGTCGCGCATCCAGCCGTACGCCGGCTCGCCGCGCAGCAGATAGGCCAGGGCTGGCAGATCGATGAGCACCTGCGTCCACAACACCGCGGCGCGCCAGGACCCTGGCAGCCAGCCTGCCGCCTCGACGATTTGCGTACGCAGGCGCGCGCGCAGCAAGCGTTCGATTTCGTGCGGCGCGGTTGTGACGGAAATATTCGTGATCCAGTGGCGCAACGACGTGGCACGCACCTGCTCAAGTAGCGCCGGCAACTCGACCAGAGAATGTAGCATGTCCCAGACCACCTCGCCCGGGCGCATGCCGAGGCGTGCCTGCAGGCGCGCCTGGGCGTAGGCGAGTGCTCCCGCCGGCATCATCCTTCTCCGCCGGTAAGCCGGGCTGCCAGGCTGCGCACGGCCTGGCCCAGGCGCAGGGAGCGCGCGTCTCCGGCAAGCGGCTGGCCGCGCACCGCCTCGGCACTGGCCTTGAGCCGCGCGACCTGCCCGGCGACCTGCTGTTCACAACGCGTGCGCAGCTTGCCGATGCGCGCATCGGTGCGCGCATCGATACGCCGCGCCTGTTCACGCACCGCATCGAGTTCTTTACTTGCCTGCACTTCGCACTGCGCGATGCGCTCGCGCGCCCGATGTTCGGCTTCCAGCACCCGGTTAATCGCTTCCTCTGCGCTCTTTGATCCTGCAGCGATTACCGGATCAGTCATGATGTGAGGATGGCCCGCGATCGACAACCGGTCGTCGTTCAGCTCGCCAGCAACGCGAGGCCGCCGGCGGCGATCACGGCACCGGCGGCGCGCAGCAGCCATGCCGCGCGACCGTGCAACATACGACCCGCGAACAGACCGAGCCCATGCAACGTTACCGAGGCAAGGAGGAATCCCAGCGCATAACCGAGCGGTGTGGCCGCTTGCGGCAACTCGGCGCCATGCGCATAGCCATGAAACAGGGCAAATACACCGGTGAGCAGCATGCCCGCAGCCGTGGGCAGGTGCGCAGCGAAACCGACCAGGAGGCCCAGCACCAGCAACGACGAAGCGATGCCCGTCTCGACTGATGGAAATGCGACACCAATGAAGGCAAGTCCGGCACCAGCCGCCATCATCACGACGAATGCGGCTGGTACGCGCCACAGCGCGACGCCGCCGAGCTGTGCCGCCCACAGGCCAACCGCCAGCATCGCGGCCAGATGATCCAGCCCGATGAATGGATGGGCCACGCCCGCAGCGAAGCCGGCGCCGTACGCGCCAAAAGTGTGTGCCTGCGCGTTTTGCGCCACTAGCCAAACTGCCGGCAAAGCGATTATCGCCAAACCACGTGCTATGCGCATTGCTTTCTCCTTTTCTAAAAGACTCACCGAGTCGCCGATAATTCTGACAAGCAGATCTGTTCTTCTTGCGGCTGCATCATTCTGAATTCATCTGTGACTGCCGTTGCTTATCTCACCTTCACCTTGATCAGTTCCTCACCCTCCGGGTCAGTGACGTGCACTGCGCAGGCGATGCACGGATCGAACGAATGGATGGTGCGCAATATCTCGATCGGTTGTTTGGCATCGTGCAGCTTGTGACCCTTGAGCGCCGCCTCGTAGGGTCCATCCTGGCCAGCGGTATCGCGTGGACCGGCGTTCCAGGTGCTTGGCACCACCGCCTGGTAATTGTCGATCTTGCCATCCTTGATCACGATCCAGTGCGCGAGTGCGCCGCGCGGCGCCTCGGTGTAACCCACGCCCTTGGCGGTCCTCGGCCAGGTGGACGGATCCCACTGCTTCTCGTTAAAGGTGCGCACGTCGCCGGCCTTGATGTTGGCCATGAGCTGGTTGTACCAACCATCCATGGCATCGACGAAGATCTTGGTCTCAAGCGTGCGCGCCGCCGTGCGCCCGAGGGTTGAATAGAGTGCCGTCACCGGCAGATCGAGCTTCTTGAGCGTGTAGTTCACCAGTTCCTGGGCCTGCTTGTTGCCGTTCGCGTAGAGCATGAGCATGCGCGCCAGGGGACCAACCTCCATCGGCTTGCCTTTCCAGCGCGGCGACTTGAGCCAGGAGTAACTCTTGTCGGTATCGAGGTGTTCGTATGGCGGCTTGGGACCGGTGTAGTTCAGCTCGGTTTCACCTTTATAAGGATGCAGGCCCTGCTCCTTGCCGCCGCGATAGTCGTACCACGAGTGCGCGACGTATTCCTGGATCTGGTCATCGGCGTTCAGGTCCACCTCGTGGATCTTCGACAGGTCGCGGTTCAGAATCACGCCACGCGGTACCAGGAAGCTGCCAATGTCGCCCATGCCCTTGGCCGGGAAATCGCCATAGGTCATGAAGTTGCCGATGCCCTCGCCCTGCTTGCTCCAGTCCTTATAGAAGGAGGCAATGGCGAGCGTGTCCGGAATATAAACCTGCTCGACAAACGCGTGCATCGACTCGATGACGTTCTTGACCTTCTGCAGGCCAACCACGTTGACCGCAGTCGCACCGCTGCCGCCGTGATATTGCGGACCCTTGCCTTTACCGGGTTGCTCCGGGTGCACGCTGATTGCACAGGGCGCGCCGCCCACGACAAAATTCGGATGCGGATTCTTGCCGCCGAAGATGGTATGGATCTGCACCACGTCGCGCTGCCAGGCGAGCGCCTCCAGATAGTGCGAGACCGCCATGAGGTTGGCCTCGGGCGGCAGCTTGTAGGCCGGATGGCCCCAGTAGCCGTTGCTGAAGATACCGAGCTGGCCGCCCTCCACGAAGCCCTTGAGCTTCTTCTGCATGTCGGCGAAGTAGCCGGGCGAGGACTTCGGCCAGTTGCTGATCGACTGTGCGAGCGTCGAGGTTGCCTTCGGATCGGCCTTGAGCGCCGACACCACGTCCACCCAGTCGAGCGCATGCAGGTGGTAGAAGTGCATGACGTGATCGTGCACATACTGCGCGCCGATCATGAGATTGCGGATCAGTTGGGCATTCTCCGGGATGTCGTACTTGAGGGCGTCCTCGACCGCACGCACCGAGGCGATGCCGTGCACCAGGGTGCACACCCCGCAGATGCGCTGCGCGAACGCCCAGGCGTCGCGCGGGTCGCGCCCACGCAGGATGATCTCGATACCGCGCACCATGGTGCCGGCGCTCGACGCCTGGGTGATCACGCCGTTGGCATCGGTCTGAGCCTCGATGCGCAGGTGGCCCTCGATGCGCGTGATCGGATCTACGACGACGGTCTGCGTTGCCATTTCTTGGTCTCCAGAATTCCGTTACGCGGTTCGTATCACGGGTTACGAACCGGACTCACTCCTTCAGGTGCTCGGCCAACATCTCAGTCAGGCTCAGCACGCTGACCTGCATGTGGTTGTGCTCCAGCCCCTCCTCCAGCATGTTGCGGCAGTTGGAGCAGGCGGTCACCACCGTGCTCACGCCGAGCTGGTCGAGCTGGTGCTTCTTACGGCTGAACACCTTGATCCGCAGCGGTTCGGCACGCTCGTTCGCGCTCACACCACCGCCCCCGCCGCAGCACCAGTTGTAGATGCCGGGGTCTTCCATCTCGACGAAGTTGCTCGCCACCATGCGCAGCAGGTTGCGAGGTTGTTCGACCACACCGCCGCGCCGCACGATCTGGCAGGGATCGTGGAAGGTGAGCTTCGCCTCTTCCATGCCTTCGGTCTGGAGTTTGCCGGCGGCACGCAGTTCGTCCAGCACCTCGAGGATATGCTGCACCTTGAATGGGTACGGCCGCCCGATCAGGTTCGGTCCCTCCCAGCGCAACGCAGTGTAGGCATGGCCGCACTCCGGGCTGATCACGGTCTTTACCTTGAGTTTCTCGGCCCCGTCGACGATGCGCTGCACGAGCTGCGCGGCGATGTCGCTCGAGCCGATCTGGATGCCGCTATTGGTCGCTTCGAACGCGGTCGAGCACAGCGTCCACGACACCCCGGCCTGGGCGAATATCTTCGCGGCCGCACCCATGAACTCGGGGAACTGCATGATCTCGGCCGATGACATGAGCAACAGGTACTCGGCACCTTCCTGGTCGAGTGGGATCTTGAGGCCGACATCTTTCTCGGCGTGCGCGATCTGCGCCTTGAGCGCCTGCAAGGTAACGCCCATCGGACTGCCGACACGCACCGCACGGATCGACGCTTCCTTGAGTCCATCCGGCGCGATGCCGGCGGCGACCATGCCTTCGCGCATCTTGCGCACCATGTAGACAATGTCATTACCGACCGGACAGGTCAGCGAGCAGCGCCCGCACAGGGTGCAGGAATCGTACACCAGCGGCTCCCACGTCTTGAGTTCCGCTTCACTGAGCGGTTTCGACAAACCGAGCCACTTCTTCACCCGCCCGAACAACGTGAACTCGCGCTCCCATACCCGGCGCATCGGTTCGAGCTTGTGGATCGGCGTGTACTGCGGATCGCCGGTCTCGGTGTAAAACAGGCAGGCGTGCGCACACATGCCACAGTGCACGCACGACTCGAAGAACGCGGCGGTCGGACGGTCGATTTGTTCGAGGAAGGCGTTGGTGGCGCGTTCAGCGGGCGTGCTCATACGCGCACTCCTTTGCGCCCGGCAATTGCACCGTTGTACCAGCGCGCCAGCGCGAACGTGAACATGTGCATCAGCTTGGTGAACGGAATCACAATCAGCAGCAGCTCGACGCTCAGAATATGCAGCGCCAGCATCAGCGTGTAGTCGGTGCCCAGCCGGTGAAAGGCGACGTAGCCGCTGAGCAACGGCAGAAAGGTCACCGTCCAGGCGACATAGTCATCGGCGCGCGATAGGAAGCGTCGCACCGGGTCGGTGAAACGCTGTACCAACAACGCGATGAGTGTGGCAATGGTGACGAGCCCAATGACGTCGATGAGAAACGGCGGCAGCCCCGGCCAGCCGAAGCCTAGGATAGAACGCAGAAAGTGTATATGCGGCACATAGAACAGCAGCGTCGCCAGGAAACCGAGATGAAAAACATAACCACCCAGGAACACCAGCGGCGTCTGCTTGAGCGCGCCCGGCATCGGTAGCGAGCGCGACACCACGGTGCGCAGCCCCGGTCCGACGGCGCTCGCACGCGCCACCGACAGATCGGTCTTGCGGCCGAGCAGCCACAGCTCGACGAAGCGCGCCAGTAGTCCAAACAGAAAAATCGCGACCGCGATTTGCAGCCCGGTGCCGCGTGCCCACAACAATAATTCCGGACCGCTCATGCCCCACCTCCCTTCTCCAGGTCGTCCGCGCTCACGCGCGTGTGCTGGCGGGCCGCGGCCTTCTTCTTGGCCCGGCTCACCAGGCCGACGGCCACACCGGCTGCGGCGCCGACGGCCAGCGCCGCACCGGCATGCGCCGACAGCGGCAGGGTCTTGGCCGACAGCGCCTGGTAGAAGCTGCCGGCATCCCAGAAGTTGGGCTCGGAACAGCCGAGGCACGGATGCCCGGATTCAATCGGGAAACTGGTACCGCCATTCCACTTGACCGTCGCGCAGGCGTTATGTGTGGTCGGGCCCTTGCAGCCGAGTTCATACAGGCACCAGCCGCTGCGCGCGCCCTCATCGTCGAAGGTCTTGGCGAACTTGCCCTGATCGTAGAACGGCCGGCGATAGCAGCGATCGTGAATGGTGTCGCCGAAGAACACCTTCGGCCGGCCTAGACTGTCGAGCTCCGGCAGCGTGCCGAGCGTGAGGAAGTGCGCCACCACGCCGGTGATGACCGTCGCGATCGGCGGGCAGCCGGGCACGTTGACGATCGGCTTGTCCTTGATGATGTCGGACACCGCCACCGCGCCAGTCGGATTCGGATTGGCGTGTGGCAGGCCGCCGTAGGTGGCGCAGGTGCCGACCGCGATAATCGCGGCGGCGCCGGCCGCGGTTTCCTTCAGCATATCGAGGTTGCTGTGGCCGGCGATGGTCGAGTACACACCGCCATCCTTGAGCGGGATCGAGCCGTCCACAATCACCAGATATTTGCCGGCATTATCCTGCATGGCCTGGACGCGCGCGCGCTCGGCGGCGTCGCCCGCGGCGGCCTGCAGGGTATGGTGATAATCGAGCGAGATGGCGTCGAACAACAAGCTCTCCAGGGTCGGCGAGTGCGAGCGGGTGAGCGACTCGGTGCAACCGGTACACTCCTGGAACGACAGCCAGATCACCGACTGGCGGCGCGTGCGCGCGAGCGTTTCGGCCATGACTTCGGCCATGCCCGGCGGCAGCGCCAGCAGCGAGGTCATGGTGGCGCAAAATTTCAGGAAAGTGCGCCGGCTGATACCGCGACTCGCCAACGTTTCGCCCACGGTTTGATTGTCAGCCATCGGTTTCTCCTTCATGGGTCAGTTCGGCCAATCGTTCACGCAGACGCGCAAGTCCGGTGCGCGCATCTTGCGGGTGGGTCTTGAGCATCTCCGGCACCAGCGTCACCTCAACGAACTCGGCCACGGTCTCGCCATCGGCATTGGCATGGGTTACCCACCACACACCGGCCACGCCGGTCTCGCGCACACGCGTACCACCCATCGCCTGGATAGCAGCATCCACCTCGCCGTTTCCGAGCAGGGCGGCGAGCCGTGCGTCATCCCCTGGCAACAGCGGCAGGCTGCGCAGGTCGATGCGGCCATGGCGCCCGCTCGCTACCAGTTCGGCCAGCAACGCTTCGATCTCGCGCAACAGTGCCGGCACATAACTGCGTGCGCCGTCCTGCGGCGCGGTCACGACCTGCACGCCGATGTGCTCGAGCCCGCTCATACGCGCCACCGGTCGAGGACTGCAAGCGCCAGATCGCAAGCCTGCGGAATCGCGGCGGCCACGGCTGCTGTCGGCATCTCCGCCCAGTCGAGGTACTCCGGCTGAATACCAATGAGCGCACGGCGCTCTGGAAAGCGGCCGGCGAGACGCGCCATGACCATCAGGTCGATGAGCCCGACCTCGTGCACGCTGGCGTTGCGCCGGCTGCCGAGAAAACGATCCATGGCGTCATCTTCAAACAGTTGTACCGTTCCGGGCACGGCGTTGAGCAGCGCGGCATCAAACACGATCAACTGGTCGGCGTCTTCGATGGCGGTGGCGAGGGTGAAGCTGAGTGTACCGCCGTCCAGGTATTCCACATCCGGCAGCTCGGCGGCGCGCGCCGCAAGCGCGCGCAACGCATGCACGCCTGCGCCCTCATCGCCGAGCAGGGTGTTGCCGATACCGAGGACGACTGTTCTTGGAGTCATGCTCGCGTCTGTTGTTGTGCGTTCTGCTACAGGCCAGCTCGTTGTGCCTATCGGCCTGAGTTCCGTCTTCCCCACACAATCCGTACGCCATCACATGTGCTAAGCGCTCAGCGGAGATAGTACGCATGCACTGTGAATTATTTTTGATCCACATCAAATTAGATAATTCCTGACCTTCTGACTCTGCCCATTGCACCGCGGCGCCGGGCGTCAGATACTTAGCAGAGTTCTCAGACAGGGGACGACATCCATGTGCCTAGGCATTCCCATGCAGATCCGGGAGGTTCAGGGCTTCAGCGCGCGCTGCGAGGCGAAGGGTGTGGAACGCGACGTGAGCCTGTTCCTGCTGCAGGACGAGATGCCCGCCGTCGGCGACTTTGTCATGGTGCACGTCGGCTACGCCATCCAGACGATCGCCGCGGAGACGGCGCGCAGCGCCTGGGAACTGTACGATGAGATGCTGGCCGTCGAGGCGCACGCGCCGCATGCATGAGCTCTCGGTCTGCCAGGGCCTGCTGGACCAGGTGGCCAGCATCGCCCGCCAAAATCAGGCGATTGGCGTGAAACGGATCCGCCTGCAGATCGGGCCGTTGTCCGGTATCGAGCCGCAGTTGCTCGAACAGGCATTTCCGCTGGCCAGTGCCGGCACCCTTGCCGAACACGCCGAGCTAGCGATCGAATCACTGGCAGTGCGCGTGCACTGTGAGACCTGTGGCGCCGAGACGGAAGCCGCCGCCAATCGCCTGTTGTGCGGCGCCTGTGGCGACTGGCATACGAAACTCATCAGCGGCGACGAGCTATTGCTGGTGAGCGTCGAGCTGACCACCGTCGCCCGACAGGAAGTCTCGAACGCACACTGATCGGAGGCCCTATGTGCAACACCTGCGGTTGTAACGTCACTCCCGGCAACGCGCACACCGCACAGCAGAAGAATGCCCGCGGCGAAAGTGCGGTCGAGGTTTTGCAGGACCTGCTTTCTGAAAATGATCGCGCCGCGGCACACAACCGCGCACACTTTGACGAGCACGGGGTGCTGGCCGTCAATCTCATGTCTTCGCCCGGCGCCGGCAAGACTGCGCTGCTCGAAGCCACTGTCGACGCGCTTAAGCAAGAATACCGCCTGGCCGTCATCGAGGGGGATCTCGAAACCGAAAATGATTCCGCGCGCATCCGCCAGCATGGCGTGCCGGCCTACCAGATCACCACCGGTTCGGCCTGTCATCTGGATGCACACATGGTGCACACGGCGCTGCACCACGTGCCGCTCGCCGGCCTCGATATTCTTTTTATCGAGAATGTCGGCAACCTGGTATGCCCGGCGAGTTTCGATCTCGGCCAGCACTGCAACGTCGTGCTGCTCTCGGTCACCGAGGGAGACGACAAGCCGGCCAAGTACCCGGTGATGTTCCGCGCCGCCGATTTGCTGCTGCTCACCAAGACCGATCTGCTGCCGGTGCTGGACGACTTCAGCCCGCAACGGGCGGAAAATTACCTGCGCGCCCTGGCCAATCCGGCGCCGATCCTCCAACTGTCGGCACGCAAGGGTTTGGGCCTGGATGGCTGGCTCCACTGGCTGCGCATGGAAGTACGGACGCGCAAGCAACAAGCCGCAGTGCAGCGCGCGCAGCAGCCATTGGCCCGGCCAACGGCAGTGCCAGCGACATTGCCGAACGGGCGCTTTGAACGTGTTGGCTGAAATGAAGGGCGGATATCAGCGCAGAGTACGCAGAGGCGCAAAGAGCGCAAAGATTTATGTCTTGAGAAAGAATTATCTCTGCATCCTCTGCGCCTCCGCGTCCTCTGCGTAATTACGGGAGCCCTATCCGAATGCCAATCTCCGCCCAAGACTGGCTCGACCGCATCCGTGCCCTGCCGCTGCCGGGCAAGCTGCGCATCATGAATGTGTGCGGCGGGCACGAACGTTCCATCACCATGGCCGGACTGCGCGGCGCGTTGCCAAAGAACATCGAGCTCATCCCCGGCCCCGGTTGCCCGGTGTGCGTGTGCCCGGAAGAAGATGTGTATCAGGCGATCCAGCTGGCGTTAAACGAGAAGGTCATCCTGGTCGCGTTCGGCGACATGCTGCGCGTGCCGGTGAACGCGCCGAAGAAAGACCCGCGCTCGCTCGAACAGGCCAAGGCCGTGGGCGCCGACATCCGCCCGATTGCCTCGCCGAGCGAAGCGGTGCGTATCGCCCAGACAAACCCGGAGCAAGCAGTGGTGTTTTTCGCCGCCGGCTTCGAAACCACGACCGCGCCGGTCGCCGCCATGCTCGCCGAAGGCGTGCCGGATAATCTGTTCGTGTTGCTCAGCGGCCGGCTCACCTGGCCGGCGGTGGCCATGCTGCTCGATTCGGAGGCGCCGGGATTTGATGCGCTGGTCGCGCCCGGTCATGTGTCAACGATCATGGGCCCGGAGGAATGGAATTTTGTCGTGGACCGGCACGGCATCCCGGCGGCGGTCGCCGGCTTCACCCCAGAGAGCCTGCTCGCGGCGTTCTATTCCGTGCTGCGCCAGAAACTCGAAGGCCGGCTGTTCCTGGACAACTGCTATGCCGAGATCGCCCGCCCCGGTGGCAACCGCACCGCCCGCCGTCAGCTGGCACAGACCCTGGACGTGACCGACGCCAACTGGCGCGGCGTGGGCGTGATCCCGCGCTCCGGTTTCGCGCTCAATAATGAATTCGCCGCGCACGACGCGCACCGTCAGTTCCCTTCTTATGATGACAGCGCGCGCAAGCGCGCCGGCCAGATGCCCCCCGGCTGCGACTGCGCGCGCGTGGTGCTCGGCAAGATCTACCCGAACGAATGCGTGCTGTTCGGTCGCGCCTGCACGCCGCGCACACCGATCGGTCCGTGCATGGTGTCGGACGAAGGTGCCTGCCGCATCTGGTGGGCGGGCGGCGTGCGCAGTCCGACAGCCGAAGGGACGACTGCATAACAACCGCGCAGCGCAGGACGCATGTGGCGAACTTGAACCTGATGCACCCTTGACCTATGGACACAGGAACGCGCGAGGCGCGCCGCTGGCTGCTCAGCGGACGCGTGCAGGGCGTCGGCTTCCGGCCGTTTGTATTTCGTCTGGCGCAGACGCACGGACTGGCCGGCTGGGTACGTAACCGCGCCGGCGATGTCGAAATCCATGCGCAGGGCGAACACACAGCGCTGACACGTTTTGGTACGGCGCTGTTCGCCAATGCACCGCCGCTGGCCCAGCCGGTACTCGCACGTCAGGAACATGCAGCGCTGCAGCGACTCACCGGCTTCGCGATACTGGCGAGCGAGACGAACGCGCCCATGCAGGCGCATCTTCCGCTCGATGCCAGCGTGTGCAACGACTGCCTGCGCGAACTCGCCGACCCACACGACCGCCGTTATCGCTATCCGTTCATCAACTGCACCCAGTGCGGTCCGCGTTACACGCTGATCACGCGCCTGCCGTACGACCGCGCCCACACCGCGATGGCCGGTTTCACGCTGTGCCCGGCGTGCCGCGCGGAATACGAGAATCCCGCCGACCGCCGTTTCCACGCCGAACCACTCGCCTGCGCGGTGTGCGGACCGCAGTTGCAGTTTTATTCCGATGAAGCGGGCATCATCGATGACGCCACGCAGGCACTGGTTGCCTGCGTGGCGGCGCTGCGCGCCGGACAGATTGTCGCCGTCAAAGGCGTGGGCGGTTATCACCTGCTGTGCGACGCGCGCCGCGACAGCGCCATCGCGCGCCTGCGCCGGCTGAAACCGCGCCCGCACAAACCGCTCGCCGTCATGTTCCCGCTAGTCGGTGATGACGGGCTGGAACAGGTGCGCAACGCGGCGATTGTTCTACAGGACGCTGCCCAGCGGCTGCTTGATGTGGCGCGCCCGATCGTGTTGCTGGAGAAACGGTCACCCTTCCCGCTTTCCCCATTGCTCGCGCCGGACCTGAACGAAGTCGGAGTCTTCCTGCCGTACAGTCCGCTGCATCATTTGCTGTCGAGTGACTTCGGTGCGGCACTCGTAGCCACGTCCGCGAATTTCAGTGGCGAACCGGTACTCACGGACAACCTGGAAGCAGAAACACGCTTGGCGCCAGTGGCCGATGCCTTCCTGCATCATAACCGGCCGATCGTGCGACCGGCGGACGACAGTGTGTATCGCGTGCTGGCGCAACGTCCGCGGCCACTGCGTCTCGGACGTGGCACGGCACCGCTCGAACTGGATCTGCCCTTCACGCTCGCGCGGCCACTGCTCGCCGTCGGCGGCCACATGAAGAACACCGTGGCACTGGCCTGGGAGCGGCGCCTGGTGGTCTCGCCGCACATCGGCGACCTCAGCACGCTGCGCAGCCTCGAGGTGTTCGAGCAGGTGATCGATGACCTGCAACGCCTCTATCAGGTGCGCGCCACGGCGATCGCATGCGATGCCCATCCACACTACGCCAGCAGTCAGTACGCGCGCCGCGCCGGTCTGCCGCTGCACCCGGTGTTCCACCATCATGCACATGCCTCGGCACTTGCCGGCGAATATCCCGAGGTCGAACGTTGGCTGGTGTTTACCTGGGATGGCACCGGCTATGGGGAAGACGGCACGCTCTGGGGCGGCGAAGCATTGCTCGGCACGCCCGGTGCCTGGCAACGTGTGGCGAGTTTCCGGACGTTCCATTTGCCCGGCGGCGAGCAGGCGTCGCGTGCGCCGTGGCGCTCGGCGCTGGCGCTGTGCTGGGAAGCGGATATTGCATGGCCGAGCAAGCTGCCCGACACGGCGCTGTTGCACGCCGCCTGGCGCAAACGGCTCAACGCGCCGCAATCCAGTGCCGTCGGCCGTTTGTTCGATGCCGCCGCGGCACTCACCGGCGTTCACACCCATTCCAGTTTCGAAGGACAGGGCCCGATGCTGCTCGAAGCCGCCTGTCAGGGTGAAGCGCAACCCATGGCCCTGCCGCTGGCGCGCCATCGCAACGGGATTTTGGAAACCGATTGGGCGCCGCTGCTGCCGCACCTGCTGGACGAACAAAGCAGTGTCGGTGCGCGCGCCATGCTATTTCACGCCAGCCTCGCGCAAGCATTGCTGGAGCAGGCGCTCCAGATTCGCGCCGAGCACGGCGATTTCCATGTCGGCCTGAGCGGCGGCGTCTTCCAGAACCGCGTGCTCACGGAGCTAGCCCAGTCGCTTCTGGTGCAGCACGACTTTGACGTGCGCCTGCCGGAACGGCTACCGTGCAACGACGCCGGCATCAGCGCCGGACAGATCTTCGAGTTACAGGGCCAGACCGTATGAGCGCGAAACCGGACATGCCCGACACCCGGCGCATCACCCTTGCCCACGGCAATGGCGGTCGCTACATGCGCGAGCTGATCGAAGAGGTATTCGCGCACCACTTGTCGAATCCGCTGCTCGACACCAACGCCGATGCTGTGCCGCTGCCGATCGATGGCGGTGAAATCATGTTCACCACCGACGGCTTCACGGTGCAGCCGCTCGAGTTCCCGGGCGGCGACATCGGCTCGCTGGCCGTGCACGGAACTGTCAACGACCTGGCGGTCGCCGGCGCGACACCGCTCTATCTCGCGCTCAACGCCTTCATCGAAGAAGGCCTGGAACTCGCGCAACTCGAACGCATCATCGCCAGTCTCGCGCGCGCCGCCCGGGATGCGGGCGTGCGGGTGGTCGCGGGCGACACCAAGGTCGTGCGCCGCGGTGAAGGTGGCGGGCTGTATCTTGCCACCACCGGCGTGGGCGTTAAGGATCCCGCGTTGCAACTCGGCCTGCAGCACATCCGCGCCGGCGATGCGATTCTGGTGAGCGGCCCGATCGGCGACCACGGTATCGCCGTGATGTTCGCGCGCGAGCAGTTTGGCCTGCGCGGCGATCTGTTCTCCGATTCGGCTTGCGTGTACCCGCTCACCCGTGTGCTCACGGCACTGCCGGGCTTGCGCTTCATGCGCGATCCCACACGCGGCGGCCTGACCATGATCATGCATGAAATCGCGCACGCCACCAGCTTGGGTGTGCGGCTGAAGGAAGAAGCCATCCCGGTACGCGATCCGGTGGCATCGGTCTGCGAGATGCTCGGTTACGATCCGATGTACCTGGCCTGCGAGGGTCGCGTGGTGGCCATCATCGCACCCGATCAAGCCGATATGGCACTGACCACCTGGCAGGCGCTTCCGCAGGGAAGCGAGGCCGCCATCATCGGAGCAGTTTCGCAGAAGGAACAACGCGTGGTCCTCGAAACCAGACTCGGCGGCACACGCATTCTGGAAGAACTTGAGGACGATCCCTTGCCACGGATCTGCTAAGGCATCGATCACCCTTCTCTTAATGAAGGGACAGCTGCGGCAGAATCCTGCCGCCGTGGAGGAACAACTTCTGGATGGTCAATCAGATAAGCGGCGTGGCCCGCGCCAACATGAGGCGGTTCAGCGCCACAGAAATATTACTTCACGAACCACAACAAGCTTTAAAAGATCCCGATCTTCAGCTGAAAGAACAGCAGCGGCACCATCTTCGGCTCGACCTTGGGGATGTAGGTCATATTGACTGCCACGCGATCGGTGCCGAACGAAAGCACCGGCAACACGCCCGGAAACGGGTAACCATTCATAAAACCTTTGCGGACCATGTAAAATGCCACCACCCCAGCGTCCAGGTGCAAGGAATTCTTCTCTTGGCCGAAAGAGAAACGTCGCATCGTTCCGCCTCCTGCGTAGTACGACGGGTTGCTGTTGGAATCCTTGAAACCGGATGCAGTGAGGAACGGGATCCACTTGCTTTGCGTCATATCAAAGTCGTATTGAATTCCAGCCCCCCAGTTTTTTTCGTTGTAGTTAGTGCCGGAGGGATTGTCGAGATGTATGGCCTTGCCGTTTAACAGTAACGACCATTGATCAGCCTGCGCCGGCTCGATCAACATCGCGATGCAAACCATGGTCGCGACAGCCAGCCAGCGTAACCGGCTGCGGACGGTACCCGCCTCGAATCTGTTGGGTCGGTGCTTCCCAGTATTGTGGTGCGTCGTATCCATGTCCCTGCTCCATCCGGCGCGGGAGGAACGGTTCAGGACAAGCAGAACACCGGGCTTGTCTCAACCGCCCCCGGATACAGTCACAACCGCATACGTCAGGGACACGGCAAAGCCAATTCTGGCGGTCCCGCTGTCCTAGAGCCTGTGCCCCGTAGACCGGTGACTTTGCGTCCTCGAGCTTTCGCACGAGGTTGCCTTGATCAGAACTGTCCGGGGCGCTGGGCGCCCCGCACTGGATAAAAAGCAAGGAGCATGCCAGGCGTTAACGGTGTGACCCCATTTCAACGAAATGGGTCGAACACGCGGCGGAACGTTGTGAAACTACGAGGAAATTCCAATTAATGCAGAGCTTAATATACCGCCTGTTGTCAGTCCGTGGGTACAGCGGTCGGTGGTGCATTGTGCCGTAACACGGCGAACATCACCGTGTCGACACACCAGTCCACAAATTACGTTAAACCTGTCCGCGCGGATCGAACCCGATATGCAAACGGGTAACCGCCCGCGGGGAATGTGCGGTGGCCATATTCATACATTCACTCCACAAAACACTTTTCTTGTGCGTCCACATCGTCGGCACTCGCGACCGATACACCCAAAAGGTGCGGCGGTCGCGCGGCTGGTGACAGCGCGCCAATGTGGCGCCCCGCTGCAGCCGAAGCTTACCGGCGGGAACGCTCCCGGTGTGCAGCATGGGCGCGGTATGCAAGTATTATTGATTGATGGCCACAAACACCCGGCGGCCTTGCCGTACCAGCAGCAACAAGGCGCTGTCATCCTTGCCCACGGACTTGCTCAGACGCCGGAAGTCATCGATATTCCGCACGGGCTTGCGATTTAGCTCGACGATCAAGTCGCCGCGTTGAATGCCGGCCTCCTCGGCGGCGCTACCCGATTCCACGTCGCTCACCACCACACCCTGCGTGCCGCGTTGCAGATTCAACTGACTGCTGATTTCCGGCGTCAGATTCTGAACCTCGATACCGGCCAGCGCCGCACTCTTGCCTTCGCCTTTCACGCTCTCGCTGCTGGCTGTCATGTCCTTCGGTTGTTCCGCGACCTTGACGCTCAGCTTGACCGGCTTCTTGTCGCGCAACACCTCAAGCTCGATGCTCTTGCCCACCTCCGTCTCGGCCACGCGGTTGCGCAGCATCGAACTGTTCTCGATGGCCTTGCCGTCGAAGCGCACAATGACGTCTCCGGACTGGATGCCACTTTTCTCAGCCGGGCTGCCACTCACCACCTCGCTCACCAGTGCCCCCAGCGCCTGGTCGAGACCGAACTGCTTGGCGATTTTCGGGTTCACATCCTGAATGGACACACCCAGATAGCCACGCACCACCTTGCCGTGCTTGATCAGGCTGTCCATCACGCCTTTCGCCATGTTGCTGGGAATGGCGAAGCCGATGCCCATATTGCCGCCGCTGCGCGAGAAAATCGCGGTGTTGATGCCGATGAGTTCGCCGCGCGTGTTGACCAGTGCACCGCCCGAGTTGCCCGGGTTGATGGCGGCATCGGTCTGGATGAAGTTCTCGTACTGCTCGATACCCATGTTGGCGCGGCCGACGGCGCTGACGATGCCGAGGGTGATGGTCGAGTTGAGGCCGAACGGGTTGCCAATCGCCAGCGCGTATTCACCCACTTCAAGTTTATCGGAGTCGCCCCAGCCGATGGTCGGCAAGTCCTTGCCGCTGATTTTGATCACGGCAATGTCGGACTTCGAATCGCTACCCACCACCTTGCCAGTGAATTCACGCTTGTCCGAGAGCAGCACCTTGATCTCGTCGGCGTGGTCGACCACATGCGCGTTGGTCACGATGTAACCGTCGGCGCTCACGATCACACCCGAACCGAGGCTGGACTCGCGTCGCTCGCGCGGCACCGGGAAGCGCTTGTGGAATTCTTCGCCAAAGAATTGGCGGAACATCGGATCGTCCATGAATGGCGCGGCCGGCCCGCCCTGATTTTTCACCGTGCGCGAAGTGGATATGTTCACCACCGCCGGCATGGTGGCCTTGGCCACGGCCGGGAAGCCATTCGACCCACCGGCGAGCGCCACCGGATTGGTCACCGGGGCACTTACCGCCGGGCTCACCCAGCCGGAGCCGGCGGTCAACAGGAAACCGACCAGAACACCACTCAGCAGGAATACACCGGCGATAACGCCGATACGGAAGGAACGACGGTCAATCGACATGCAGCAGACTCCTTATTGATATTTTCAGCACGAACGTAGCCATAGAGGTGTTATCCGTCGAAAAGTTCAACACCGTTCGGCTAGAAATAATACGCCGCGCGCAGGTAAAGGGAACGCCCGGGGGCAAGGACTGTCCCGGGGAGGGGTGTGGGAATCCCGCCGTATTCGCTCCCGTAGGCACCGCCCGCAAGGTTCAGTCCGGCCATGAACTGCACATTCTGGCGCCAGTCGTACACCCCACGCAACTGCAGGATGCGGCTGCCATCGTCCAGGTTCTGGATCAGATTGGCGAACAGGTTGACGAGCGGCGTGGCCTCCCATTGCAGACCGAGCGCGGCATAGTCGCGCGCCAGCGTGAACAACTCGCCACGCGCGAGGCGCTCGGCCAGCGCAGGATTCGGATGCACATAACCGGCCTCACTGCCCTCACCCACGCCGCTGTGAAAGTACTCGATGAAACCGTACATATTATGGTCGAACAGCGTCCACGAATAATCGAGGTTGGTGACCAGCGACCAGTCGTTGGCAGCATTGGCGAGGTCAGTGTGCGCAAGATCCATGCGCCACACCGCACCGCCGATACTGTGCGCCAAACCGACTCCCAGCAAGTTCTCGCCATAATTGCGTGCCGCGATCAGATCCACGTCGAAGCCGGCGGCGCGGGTGCGCAGCTTCACGGCAGCGGAACTGTCCTCGCTGGTAATCGCGTGCGTGACCGGATCGCGGCGCGGGACGAGCATGGCCTGCACATCCAGTTTTCCCGGTGTGTCGGCCGGCCCGAGCAATTGCCACTGCCCATAGAGCATGTCGTCGCCAGTCTTGTAATCCTTGTCGATGGTGACCGGCGAGAACGGATTCATGAAATCGAGCGTCTGAAAGTCCAGCCCATTGCCCCAACTGACGGCCTGCCGGCCGAAACGCAGCAGCCAGGTCTCGGTGCCATAGCCAATCGCCAGCCGATCAAGGCGTTGCTCGGCCGCCGTGCTCGGTTCATCGACCATCACCCTGGTCAAATCAAACAGGCGCGTGGCATCGTTGGGCAGACCGGTTACGCCACGCGGATAAGGCAGGCCGGCCGCCGCCAGAGCGCGTCGCGTCTCCAGCACAGCGCCGCTCTCCGCAAGCAGTTCGTAGTGAATGGTGAAGTCCCAGGCGCCCTGGCGCTTCTCCGCCTTGAGGCGTAGATCGAGTTGGTTCAGGTTTGCCGGATTGTCGCCGTACAGCGCCTGTGCGTCGTTGTCCGCATAGTCGCTGAGCGAGTACTGGTACTTGATATGCCCGCCGAGTTGCCAGTCATCAGCGCGACCTGGCGACGGCGCCGTGACGGCACACACCACAACCACGAGACGAACGGTCGCCCAACTTGGGCGTTTCCATCGGCACCGCTCGTGGCACATTGGCATGCCCGCATTCTGCCTCAAACGAACCGGACAAATCGACCGGCACACTCACTGACAACATGAGGCAGGGGCAGTTGCCGCGGACACCGATAGCCCGAATGTACCATTCCGCTCGCGACCTGCTCTCTGCCTAGTAAGTTGTTGAAAAATGCACCGAATCATCAACCTCCGTCATTCCGGCGAACGCCGGAATCCAGAACGTCGATGAAAGCAATGCAATTCATTCCTGGACACCGGCCTTCGCCGGTGTGACGAAGCCTTTTTCAACAGTCAGCTAAACTGGAACGTTCGACAAAATTGTCGCTTGACGTCAAGTCACGTTCCGGTAGGCTCGCAGCCATGTTCCATTTCCTGCACAGCAACTGCCGCGTCAAACTGCCAATGGTACGAGCCATTTGGCTGGCGCCGCGCAGGGCTGTGCCACGGGAGAGAAGCTGATCTGTAATTAGTTTTCAAAGCTGATGTTACCGAAGGCCACAGGGCGCAAGTTCTGTGGCCTTTTTCGTTTAGGGAATGCAGGCTTGCACAAAAATAGCCATTCTCTATGTGTACAAGGAGACGTCAACCATGTCAGTCCCGGCAGCATTTTTGGCAGTCGTGCTCATCTGGTCCACCACACCGCTCGCCGTGAAGTGGAGCGGCGAAGGCCCGGGGTTTCTGTTTGGCGCGCTCGGCCGCATGACCCTCGCGATGCTGTTGTGCCTGGCACTGGTGGCGGCGCTGCGCCTGGCATTCCCCTGGCATCGCGACGCACGCCGTACCTATTTCAGCGGTGCGCTGGGTCTCTATGGCGCCATGCTGTGCATCTACTGGTCGGCGCAATATGTGCCGTCCGGTTTGATTGCAGTGCTGTTCGGTCTCTCGCCGCTGGTCACCGCACTGCTCGCCCAGCCGCTGCTCGGTGAACGAAGCCTCACACCCATTCGACTTTCCGGCATGCTGCTGGCAGCTCGCCGGTCTGGTGGCGATCTACGGCGCGAGCCTGGCGCTCTGGGTCCGCACGTCGCCCGGGGAGTGATGGGGATACGCGCGGGCGTGTTGTTGCAATCGCTGAGCATGGTGCTGGTCAAGCGCTACGGTGCCGAACTGCCGAGCCTGACGGTCACGAGCGGCGCACTCCTAGTCGCGGCGCCGCTGTTCTTGATTACCTGGCTGATCTTCGACCGTCACGCGCCGGCCGACCTGCCAACACGGGCGCTACTGAGTATTGTCTATCTCGGGGTCATCGGTTCACTGATCGGCTTTACGCTCTTCTTCTATGTACTGAAGCGCGTCACCGCCAACACCAGTGCGCTTATTACGTTGATCACCCCGGTACTTGCGCTGTTGCTGGGCACAACCATCAACCATGAGCATGTCGGCCTGCGCATCTGGGCCGGCACGGCGCTGGTGCTGACGGGACTTGCTGTGTATCAGTGGGGAGGAATACTCGGACGGTCGATCGCGATACGGGTGTCACAGGAGTAATGCGCATGGAATGAACGGTATACGGGGCCATGCCACTCTGGCTCCCGTTTCCATTTTCTATAACTCTTGCGCGAACGCAACGCCGTGGAAGATTGCACAAACCGCCGCGAGCAGCAGAGAGGGTAACACGCGTCTCGCGTTAGCATTCACAACGCGACTCGAAAATATCAGGCGCGATACGCTGTGCTGACATAACTTCATCAAGACCTCAGCGTGTGTCTCTAGATGTTAGATGAGCAGGTACTCCGACCAGCCCGCACACGGGGGCTGGCCGGAATTCAACTGTTACTCCTGCGCCTTCTTTTTGCGCTGCGCCTCCATCAGCTTCTTCTCGTCATCCGGCGTCCACTTGGGCTCGTTGATGGTCAAAGTGATCTTGTCGATCTTGCCAATGAGTTAACTGTTCGCGCTACGCGGCAGACCTAATGTGGCCCTGGCTGGCCACGACGCAACGGCGTGCCATCGACCGCGGTTGATTCCGCAGTCTCGAGCTTCTTGATGTCCTCCTCGGTGAGCTTTGGGCGGTCCACCTTGATCGTCAGCTTGTTCAGCTTGGCGGTCAGCGCGAACGGCGGCTGGTAATCCGCGTCGTTCACGCCGGTCAATGTGTCCGAGCCGACGTCGAAAGACTCGTCCCATTGCAGAATCATGGGCAGCGTGTGCGGCATGCTAATGGTTTGGACTGCTTTGCCGTCCACCTTGAGGGTGCCGGTGCCGGACCGGCCGAGGCCGCTCATGTTATTGAAGGCGAGCGTGCCGACGCCGAGGCCGTCATATTTGAAGTCGAACTCGACGGTGTGTTTGCCGGGCGTGAGCGCCTCCGGGCCTTCCCACTTGATGCGTTTCAGGTCGATGAGGTTCCAGAGAAACACCGGCTTGCCTTTGAGCAGGTAGAAGCCGTAGCCGGCGAACCGGCCGCCGGAGGTGAGGATCATGCCCTCGGCGCCGCCCTGCGGCACTTCGATGTCCGCGGTGATGGTGTAGGAGCTGTTGAGCAGAAACGGCGAATCACCCTGCGGCAAACCGACCATCGGCTTGGTATAGACGAACTCGGTGCGGCCGGCGGTGATGTTCGGACGTGGGGCCACGATGCGCGCGGCCACCGAGGCGTCCATCGGGAAGACCTGAAATTTCTTGGCTTCCGCGATGAACATCTGCTTCATCTCTTTCACTTTGTCCGGATGCTTGGCCGCGATGTTCTGGGACTGGCTGAAGTCCTTGTTCAGGTCATAGAGTTCGAGCACCTGGTTGTTGAGCGGGTCGGGATTGGCGGCGCCGAAGGCCTCCCACGGTGCGCGGTTCACCCTGGTGCTGAGCAGCCAGCCATCGTGATACAGCGCCCACTGGCCAAACATCTCGAAGTACTGGGTCTTGTGCCGCGAGGGAACCTTGGCATTTTCCTTGTCAAACGTGTAGGCGAGGCTGGTGCCCTCGATCGGCGCCTGCTTGATGCCGTCCACCATTGCGGGCGCCGGGATGCCGGTGACCTCGAGGATGGTGGGCACGATGTCGATCACGTGGGTGAACTGCTCGCGCAGGCCGCCCTTGTCCTTGATGCGCGCCGGCCACGAGATCGCCATGTTCTGCCGGATGCCACCGAGTTTGGAGGCGTTCTGCTTGAACCAAGTGAAGGGTGTATCAAAGGCCCAGGCCCAGCCCACCGACATGTGATTGTAGGTCCGCTCGGTGCCCCAGACGTCATACCACTTCATCTGAACATCGACGGGCACCGCGACGCCGTTGAAGAACGCGACCTCGTTGGGCGTGCCAAAGGGACCACCCTCGGCACTGGTGCCGTTGTCACCATTGATGTAGATGACGAGCGTGTTGTCGAGCTTGCCCATATCCTCGATGGCTTGAATGACGCGCCCGATCTCGTGATCGTTGTAGGCGGCATAGGCGGCGAAGACATCCACCTGTTTGATGTAGAGCTTCTTCTCCTCGGCTGTCAAGTCATCCCAGTTCTTAAGGAGATCTTTCGGCCAGGGCTCCAGCTGGGTGTCCTGCGGGATCACGCCGAGGCGCTTCTGATTCTCGAAAATCTGTTCGCGCAGCTTGTTCCAGCCCTTGTCGAAGAGGTGCATGGCGCTGATCTTATCCACCCATTCCTTGGTCGGGTGATGCGGCGCGTGCGTGGCGCCGGGCGCGTATTTGATGAAGAAAGGCTTGTCGGGCATCGTCTGGTTGACGCGATTCAGGTAATCAATGGCGTCGTCGGCCATTCCGGTAACCAGGTTCCAGCCCGGCTTGCCCTCGAAGGGATAGATCTGGGTGGTGTTGCGGTACAGGTTCGGCTGCCACTGGTTCGCATCACCGCCCACGAAGCCATAGAAATACTCGAAGCCCATGCCGCTCGGCCATTGGTCAAACGGCCCGACCTGACTGGCGGCGAATGCCGGGGTGTTGTGATCCTTGCCGAACCATGAAGTGGCGTAACCGTTATCGAGCAGAATCCGCCCGATGGTGGCCTTGTCCTTGGCGATGATGCTGTTATAGCCGGGGAAACCCGTGGACTGCTCGGAGATCACGCCGAAACCGGCCGAGTGATGGTTCCGGCCGGTGATGAGCGCGGCGCGCGTCGGCGAGCACAGCGCGGTGGAGTGAATGTTGTTGTAGCGCAGACCGTTATTCGCGATGCGATCCAGCGTGGGCGTCGGGATGACGCCGCCGAAGGTGCTCGGTACGCCAAACCCGGCGTCATCCGTGATGATGAGCAGGACGTTGGGCGCGCCCTTGGGTGGCACGATGCGCGGCGCCCACCACGGTTTCGATTTGAGGGCATCCTGGTTGATCACGCCGCCAAATTTCGGGTCGGGCGCCGGCAACTGTTTGCCGCTGATGGAGGTCGTGGCGCTGGGTGAACCCGGCACTCCCGTAATTTGCTGGGCGGCACTGGCGCCGGCGGTGGGCAGGAAGACCAGTGCAAAGGCGGTGTAGAAGTTGAACAGGACTCGGCGCGTTGCGTTCATGTGCATCTCTCCTTTTGCTGACGCAGCCACTGATGTGGTCACCGTCGTTCATTGTTTGCCCCATTACCCGTGCTCAAGCGGTTAGCGAGTTACGGGGAGAATTTTGTTCTTAATTACCTCGGGCGAGAATCGACACACGGAAAACTATCCTGTGACCACGCATTGTGTCAATTTAAGTTTGGTTACGAGATCGCTCTCCGCCCATCCGGCTTGGGTTTACTCCGGGTAGTGTGACGTTTAGGTCAATCGAGGCGTTGACCGAGTCGGTCGAATCTTGGCAACCAGTTACCTTTGATATCTGCCGACACAAGAATGCGCACGGCCCGGCCAATCAGGAGATGGCGTTCCACCAGACCGAAATAGCGCGAGTCGGCACTGTCGTCGCGATTGTCGCCCAACATCAGAAAGTGATCCTTGGGAATGACCACCGGACCAAAATTATCCCTGGCCAAAACACCCGTCAGCCATTGGATTCGATGCTGCACTTGCGCCGTCGTTTCGTTCAGGCGCAGGGCCTGCAGCTCGCTCGACTCCGCGTAGGGTTCCAACACGCTATCAAGCACCGCGTAACGGGCTGGCTGCCCATTGATCGTGATCCGTTTGTTGCGCATTTCGATGGTATCGCCGGGAATGGCGACGATTCGTTTTATTAGTCGTGTGCCGTCTTTGGGAGAGGAAAACGTAACAATGTCGCCGCGCCGGGGTTCGGCGAGATCTACGACGATCTTGTCGGTTAAAGGCAACTTCAAATCAAACGCCAGACGGTTGACCAACACCACGTCGCCTTCAAGCAAACTCGGCCGCATCGAACCGGATGGAATCGGGTTCCAATCCGCCACCGCCGTGCGGAAAAGACCGAGGAGCAGAAAAAATGCGAGTAACCCGCGATTGTGACGAATCCAGTTTTTCCTGGTCTTGCTCCTTGCGTCGATAGCAGCTGTCTGATGGAAGAACGTCCGTTTGGGAAATACATTCGCGGCCCACTAGGAATGCCTCCGTTCCAGAAGCCCCTTCAGCGTGCGCAGATCATTCTTAACAAGTTTTGCATCTTCGGCAAATTGTTTATCCGACAGGTTCTCTGTCTGAAACAAGGTAAAGACAACTTCGCTCCCGCTGCCATTGGGTATCACTCGCATCGGGTTACGGATCTCCAGACCCGTTGGCAAGGTGACGATATGGTCCAGAACGCCAAGCGCATTGCGCTCCACAAAACGCAGGGCCACTGAACCTTGCGCCGTTTCCACAACCCAGCCATCCTTTGCCGGGGTCACGGCCTTGGCAAACCCCCGCGCCCATTTGGGCATATTCTCCGGATTGGAAGCGAATTCGTAAACCGCGAATGGCGCTGCGGCGATGGCTACGCTAATCGTCTTGGATTTCATCAACTGGCGCATGTGCGAAGTCCTTAGCCCTGGCGTCTTACATCCTCAACGATTTTTCCATCGTGCAGCTTGATGAGCCGGCGCGAGAAGTCCATCACCAGCTTGTCGTGGGTGGAAAAAATGAATGTGACGTTGTGCTCGGTGTTCATGTGTACCAGCAGTTCCATCAGCGCCTGCGCGGTTTTGGAATCGAGGTTGGCGGTCGGCTCGTCGGCCAGCACCAGTGACGGTTCGGAGACGATGGCGCGCGCCACCGCCACGCGTTGCTGCTGGCCGCCGGAGAGTTCGCCGGGGCGGCGATTTTCAAGGCCGTCGAGGCTGACTTCCCTGAGGATCTGCATCGCCTTGTCGCCGCGCTCGGAGGCCGGCACGCCCTGCAACTGCATGACAAACTCGACGTTCTCGCGCGCGGTCAACACCGGAATGAGGTTGTAGGCCTGGAACACGAAGCCGATGCGGGTGAGTCGCAGGCGCGCGAGCGCCCCCTTGTCGAGCAACGCGAGCGCCACGCCGTCGACCTCGATCTCGCCGCTGCTGGGCCGGTCGAGCCCGCCGATGAGGTTGAGCAAGGTGCTCTTACCGGAACCGGACGGACCGGACAGGCACAGAAAATCCCTTTTCGGTACGTCCAGGTTGATGTCGGTGAGCGCGTGCACGGCCACGGAATTCTGGCGATAGACCTTGCTGACCTGGCGGCAGACAACGGTATTCGGTTCCATGGATTTCCTCTTACCTCGTCATGCCGGCGAACGCCGGCATCCAGCGATTGCCCCGGTGCCGGTACGGCTGGATTCCGGCGTTCGCCGGAATGACGACTCACAGTAGATCTTCATGTGCGCGTCAGCGCCTCAACCGGCACGTAGCGCGAGGCGCGCCAGGCCGGATACAGACTGGCCAACACGCCCAGCACGACCACCACCACATTCGCGACCAGCACATCGCCGGTCGCAAGCGTCGGGAAAATCACCGGACTGATCCCCACCAGCTGCAGGCCCTCGGCGAACATCGACAGATCGATGCCGCCCTTGAGACTGACGACGCTCGCCCAGGCCGCGACATTGCCCAACACCAGGGCGAGCGCCAACAGAATCAGCGACTCGACCAGCACCTGTCCAAGGATGAAGCGCGGCGGCATGCCGAGCGCCTGGAACAGTCCGAACTCGCGGGTGCGCTCGAACACCGCCATGAGCAGCGTATTGATCAATCCGAACGCCATGGCCGCGAACACCACCGCGAACCACACCAGCAGCACGACATTGTTCACCTTCTCCATCAGCACCAGCAGCGGCTGCACCACGGTCCATGGCGCCACGTCCAGCCCCGGCGTGGCGGCGCGCAGCCGTTCGACGAGCGCGTCGAGATAATTGCGGTCGTCGGTCATGACCGCGACCTCGGACACCTCGTGGCCCATGCCGAGCATCTGCTGCGCGACGTCGAGGCCGACGAACACATAACCGGTTTCCATGGCCTGCGGATCGGCGTCGAAGATGCCGACCACACGGAACCCGCGGTCGCCGATCTGGTTGTCGGCATCCTGGCTCATCAGCACCACGCGCCGACCAAGTCCGGTCTCGAGGCGCTCGGCCAGCTTGCGCCCGAGCACCAGCCCCGGGTCGCTGGCCGATGCGAGATTGCGTCCCTGCTTCACCGCGGCGTCGAGAAACGACAGCCCGCGTTCGCGCAGCGGATCGATACCCACCAGCATCACGCCGGCCGATTCGTATTCGCTGGAAATCACCGCCGGTACGCGCACGCGTGCGCTGGCGGCGGTGATCGGAGCCTGGCTCAGCGCCGCCGTCAGCGACGCCGGCACCGCAAAGCGGTGTTCGACGGCCGGATCGTCGCGATACGACGGCGCGTGAATCTGCACATGCCCGGTGAGGTTCAGGATCTCCTTACGAATGTGCTGCTCCATGGAACCGCGTACCAGTGCCGCCATGGCGATCATCGACCACACACCGAGCAGCAACGCGAACAGCATGACCAAGGTGCGACGCTTGTGGCGCCACAGATTGCGCCATGCGAGCATGACCAGCAGCGGCGTCTGGTCAAATGGCATGAATCGCCTCCACCGCCTCGAGCTTGCGGATGCGCAACGCCGGATAGAGCGCCGCGACCAGAATGAACGTCAGGATCACCGCCGGCCCAAGCAACACACTGGTCGCGCTGAGCTTGGGATAGATGAGCCCCGGCAGCCCGTACTGGCCCATGAGTTCCTTGAGGCCCGGATAGGTGAAGCCAACCACCGACAGAATGGCGGCGATGACCAAGCCAAGCGCAACGCCAATCCCGAGACCCAACAACGCCAGGAATGCGGTTTCGATAAATACCAGCGAACCGATGCGCAGCGGCGTGGTGCCGAGCGCCAGCATGATGCCGAATTCACGCGTGCGCTCCAGCACCGACATGATAAAGGTGTTGAGGATACTAAAGGTCACCACCGCGATCAGCGCGATATACATGAACCAGCCGGTGGTCCAGTCGGCCTGGGTGAGCTGCTTGAGCCCTGGGATCAAGCGTTCCCAGTCGAGCACGACCAGTGTCGGCGTCGCCGTCATCTGGCGTTCAACCTCGGCGTGGAGGGCCGGCAAGTACTTGAGGTCAGGCGCCAGGAATACGATGGCGTGGGCATTGCGACCCAAGCCGAAGACCTCTTGAAAGGTTGCGAGCGGCACTTCCACCGTGACGCGGTCGAGATCGCGCATACCACTCTCGAAAATGCCGACCACCGGGAGCACCGTGGCCGCCACCGAGCCATCCATGGCGGCGCCGAGCAGCGTCAGCTCATCGCCAACCTGAATGCGGAGATTCTGTGCCAGCGCACTGCCGAGCACCGCCTCCTGCACAGACAGGCCGTTTAGCCAGCGGCCGCTCTTGATCAGGTGCGGAATGGTCGACACCTTCGGTTCGAACTCCGGCTCGCTGCCGACGACTTGCACGCCGAAGCTGCGGTTGGCGCTCGACGCGAGCGCAAAGCCTTGGGCGCGTACCGCAACGCCGATCTTGGCGAGTGCCGGATTGGCGCGCAACCGCTCGGCCAGCGCCTGGGCATCGGGGATGACCGTGCGGATCTGTCGCTTCTCCAGATAGCCGTCGCGCTGCACCTGCATCTGTCCGGTGAAGATGCGCAGGCTGCTGTCGATCATGAGATCGTAGGATCCGAGTTGCAGGGTGATGAGGAACACCATCAGCACAGTGACAAAGGCAATCGCCGACACCGTCAGCCAGGTGCGGCGCTTGTTACGCCACAAATTGCGCCAGGCGAGCCGCAGCAGGCTGTCCACTAACCTGTCGTCATTCCGGCGAACGCCGGAATCCAGTGTTTATAGAAAAAGCCTGGATACCGGCTTTCGCCGGTATGACGGCCTTGATGAAGACTCGGTGAAAGATGTATGGCGCACAGGCTCAAATCAGCGCTGGATACAAATCCAGCCATTCTGGATTGCTCTTCTCGATCAGTTCCAGCTTCCATGTTTGCTTCCATTCCTTTATCGCTTTCTCCCGTTGAATGGCAGATTCCATGGTGTCATGAACTTCATACCACACCAGGGTGTGAACGGAATAACGTTTTGTAAAGCCGGCTGCTTCGCCATTCTTATGCTGCCAGACACGTTTCACAATATCGGATGTCACTCCGGCATATAGCGTGCCGTTACGGCGACTGGCCATCAGGTATACGCATGGCTGTTTGGCCATCTTACCTTCCCTGGCTTCCAGCTTGCACCGGAAGCTGCTCCTGCATTTCCAGTACTTCCGTCATCCCGGCAACAGCTCCATGCGTTGCCCTACCTTCCGCCATCCATGGAGGTCGTATGGCGGTCGCGCTGGAATGACGACAAACATCGGCCTCCCTACTCCCGCGGATTGCGCAGGTTGGCCAGGGTAAAGGTACTGGCCGGCAGATTGAGGCCGAACTGCGCCTCGCGGGTGATGATCTCGGTCCACTCGTCCGGCTTGTCCGCCTTCTGCATGCGCTCGCGGGCGGCAATCATTTTTCCGCCCATCATTTTCACCTCGGTGGTCACAAGGTTTTTTACCAGCACATTGGCCTGATCGTAGAAGGCGTGCTCCATGAGAATGTGGTCGTCGCGGATCTTGATCACCTCCCGGCCCCACACCACGGGCGCGGTCTCGTTCGGCACGGCCTGGATGACATACAGCTTGTGGCCGTCGTGGTTCTCGGTGGCGAGCAGCGTGTGCGTGTACTGGTCGATGAGATCGTCGGCCTTGGCGAGATCGTTGTTGGAGAAATCCGAACCCATCCAGCTCTGGTTCATCATGCTGGATGGAATCTTGATCACGCGGTTGATCTTGGGGTTGTAGCTCCACATGTCGTTGTCGAGCAGCAAGGTGCCGTTGCCCACGTCCTTGGCCGGCGCCGTCACGCGCACCAGCGACTCCTTGTTGCCGCGCGTCCAGACGCGCATGCTCATGGAACGTTGCCAGTCGGGGCGATGGATGTGCATGTCGAAGACGGCATACGACGACACATCGCGCCAGTACTCGATAGCGGCCTTCACGAGCGCCGTGGCGGACACGGGCGGCTCCTCGGCAATGGCCGAAACCGCCGCGATGAGGCCCATGACGAATAACCCGATCCGCGCCGCCGTCATGCTGGCCCTCGCACTATCCAAAGTGAAGCGGCAGGTGCCGGCCTCTGCCGGCATTTAATCGCAGGGAGTGTGGTGCTGTCCAGACTGTGCGGGCAATCAGAAGCGCTGCAGTTGATCGATACGCAGAAAGTGTTCGTCCAAACGATGAGCCGCCAGCAGGCGCACCGCGTCGCTCAGGATCGCCGGCGGACCGTTGGAATACACCATGTGTTCACTCAGATCCGGATAGTCCTTCACGATCTGCTGCGCGACGTCCAGCATGTCGGATGTGGCGTCTGTGCTGCCCGGATGCCCGGTGAGCCCGGTATAGCGGATGTTTTCCATGCCATCGGCCAGTGACCGACAGTAGTTGGCGTGGTAATGGCTCGTGCCGGCCTGCACCAGCCAGTAGAGATGCATGGGGCGGTTGAATCCGATCTTGAGGGCATGCTCGATCAGGCTCTTGATCGATCGGGCGCAGACAGTCTTCGTCGAAGGTAAAGCGGCCATGCGGTCCGCGCAGCACCACGCTCTGCTGCAATCGCAGTTTTGAGAACACGAACTCGCTGAAGGCATCGCCCGGCGCGCGCCGGATGTGAAACTCCAGATGCGTGGCATTGCACGGACAGCTGGCGATCGATTTGCTGCGCGGCGGCAGCCCCGGAATTTCCAGGGTCACATACTGGCCGGCGAGGAAGCACAGGGTTTGTGAACGCGGTGTGCGCAGGTGTAGGCGCATCACCTCGGGGCTCAGCATGTCCATCTTGGAGACACGCGTGATGATTTCCTGCTGGGGTATGTCTTCCACGTCAGTCGCCGCCGTGGAGCAGCACAACAGCATCTGACCCACGGCGCGGGCGTCCAGCACATAATCGTGGAAGCGGGTTTCGCCGACAGCACCGGATACAATCCGCGCCCGGCAGTTGCCGCAGGTACCGCCGGCACAGCGGTATGGCACCGGCACCCCGGCGCGCAGCGCCGCTTCCAGCAGCGTTTCGTGCGGGCCGGCCTCGAACTCACGGCCATTGGGTTCAATACGGACGGTGACGGTCATGCCCGGAGGGGTGCAAAGGACATGCCGCTCTGTGAAAGGCCATACGAACTGACAGCCATTTGACGCGCGCTCGCCTGTTCAGAAACCAAGATGGACACCGATGCCGTAGGCGGTGATGAACGAGTCGAACAACTGGCCATCCGGCGAATAGCCACGGTAAGCCTCCAGCACCAGACGCAGACGGCGTTGGCCGGGTTCGCTCCCGCCGGATTCGAGACCGACCTGTGCATTGGTGTCGAGCGCGTACTGGTGTTGTTGCAGACACTTGATATCCACCCCGGCCACCAGGTGCATCCCGCCCCACAGCCGCTGTGTGCCGTAATATTCGATGCCTCCCTGCCCCACCCACGGCTCGAAGTAAGCCGGCTGCTGGTCAAAATGATATTCGCCACCCAGATAGACGCGCAGGCCTTGCCAATCGTGTACGAACGAGAACGACAACGCCTCATAAGTCAGCAAGAAGGCCTCGGGTTGCACGCGTAGCAGATAGCCATCGCCCAGATGCGAACTCTGATGATAGAGCAGCAGGCGCGCCGAGTTCTCGCCCTGCCGCCAAGTGAGCGGCACGCCTACCTTATAATCGGCATTCACCAGTTCGCGATTCGGCACGTCCAGATTGAACAGCGCGAACACGCCGCCTTCCACACTGATCTGCACGCCATCGCCCGGCGTGCGGCCCGCGAACCGGTACAGACCGAATGTTTCACCCAAGCCAACTGCTGCCGTCGTCATTCGCTCTGATGGCATTTCGTACTCGCGCAGGCTGATGTAAAAATGCGGCTCTCGCGGATCGGCCAGCAGTGGCCGAAACACATTCCCGACCGGATAGGCAATGCCCTGGCCTGGAACATCCGTGCTGTGGCGCGACGCCGCGGCGGAATCCGAACCGGTGAGCGCCAACCTGAAATGCACGGCGCGCAGGCCGTCGATGTTCACTAATCGTTCTGTTGCCTGGCGGCGCGCCCGCTGGTCCTCTTCCCGCAGCGTGATCGTCGCCACGCCCCGATCCACCTGCAACTCGTAGCTGGCGTGCGGCCAGTACAGCTCACGTTCCAGTATCGAGCTGATGTAGCCGGTGAGGTATGCGTCGCTGACCGTTGCCGCCTGCACCGGCGGTGACAGACACAGGCACCAGGCCTGGAACAGCAGGAACAGCCAGACGCCACACAAACAACGCCACGGTGATGGCACGGCGGTTTTCCGGATCATGCAGTGGTGATCGGCAGGGGGCGTGCTCAGTAGCGGCGCGTGAGATCCATTTTATTGCCCTCGCGCTTCATCTCAAGCGCGTTCAGGAACGACATGCCGAGCAGCGGCGTCGCCGGTTGCGGGCCATCGATCACCCCCGCCTCGACATTGCGCAGCACGATTTCACCCACCTTCACGGTATCGAGTTGAACGCTGTACATGCGCGTGTACCCGGAAGCCGTCGTGGCCATGCCCGGGCGTCCCTTGGTGTAATCGATACCGATACGCTTGGCGGTCGCGCTGTTGATGGCGATCGTGTTCGCACCGGTGTCCACCAGGAACGTCACGCTGGCGCCGTTGATCGAGCCTTCGGCATGGAAAAAACCGTTGGTGTCGGCAAACAAGGTGACGCTTTCGCGCGCGCCACTCTGAAACGCCGAGAACACCACACCCAGCCGCAGGGTCTCGCGTTTACCTCCCCATTCCACCACCGCCTCCTCGGCCTGGGTGTCGGTGCTCACGAGTTTCACCCCTTCCGGGCTTGCCTCGCCGGTGACGAGCACGCGCCGCGTGCCATCCACCTGCAGGATGGCCTTGTCCTGGAACAAGGCATACAGCTTGATGTCCGCGGCACCGGCCACCGCCGGTATTGCGGCGAGTATAAGGAATAGCAGGCGATGCATGGTTCCTGTCCTGAATGAGCCGCGTTAGAATCGTCGCGATGAAAAAGGAGATTCTGATATTCCGGCATTTCCCAACCGAAGGTCCCGGCTACTTCGCCCGGTTCCTCGACCGCCAGGGGCTTCCACACCGTACCGTCAAGGTGGACGAAGGCGAACCGGTTCCGGAAAGCATAGCCGATATCGCCGGGCTTGTGTTGATGGGCGGACCAATGAGCGTCAACGATCCCCTGCCGTGGATTCCGAAGGTACTTCATCTTATTCGTGCCGCGCAGGCGGCCGATGTGCCCGTGCTTGGTCACTGCCTGGGCGGACAACTGCTGAGCAAGGCGCTCGGCGGACAGGTGCGCCGCAACCGCGCGCGGGAATTCGGCTGGTTGCCGGTAACGACGGTGGAATCACCACAGTCTGGCGCCTGGCTGGACGGCCTGCCAGCGCGCTTCGAGGTTTTTCACTGGCACGGCGAAACCTTCAGCATCCCACCCGGGGCCACGCATATATTAAGGAGTCGCTACTGCCGCAATCAGGCGTTTGTGATAGGCAAAAGCCTCGCGCTCCAGTGCCACATCGAAATGACCCCGGAACTCGTGCGCAGCTGGGCGCGCGCCGGTGCCGACGAAATCGCTCGCGCCCTGCCGGCCGCCAGCGTGCAGCGACCCGCGCAGATGTTGATCAGCCTGCCGCAACGGACCGCGCGGCTCAATTGCATTGCCGATGTGTTGTACAGCCGCTGGATTCAGGGCTTGCGAGCCTGATGCCGGGGACAATGAAGGCCCCACTCCCCCGCTTTCGCTTTGCACAAATTGCGGAATCCTCGACCGCCGGTCCCGCCGCGGTTCTCGACCGCATATTCCCGACGCGGTCTACCTCGCCCATCCATGGGCTCGTACCTCCTCGACGGTTGCTCCAGGCACCGTTCTACCTCCTCCATCCCTGGAGTCGTGCATCCTTGCAGTCGTCTCCCTCCCCCTCTCCCGCTTTGCGGGAGAGGGGGAGTTGGTGAGAAAAATGCGGAACCCTCTCCCCATCCCTCTCCCGCTTTGCGGGAGAGGGGGAGTTGGTGAAAATCTATGTTAAGAGTTGGGATTGATCTCGGCGGCACCAAGACCGAAGGCGTTGTACTGGACGCTCACGGTAATATTCTGCAGCGCGAACGCCGGCCGACACCACAGGCCAACGGTTACCGCGCAATCCTCGCCAACATCCACGCGCTCGTGCTGGAACTCGAACAACACGTCAACACACCCTGCCGCGTCGGTCTCGGCACACCGGGCGCGATCTCCACCAAGACCGGGCTGCTCAAAAACTCCAACACCGTTTGCCTCAACGGTCAGCCGCTCCAGCAGGATCTCGAAGAATTGCTGGCGCGCGAAATCCGCATTGCCAATGACGCCAATTGTTTCGCGCTGTCCGAGGCGCTGGACGGAGCCGCGCGAGGCGAAGCGGTGGTGTTCGGCGTCATCCTCGGCACCGGGGTCGGCGGCGGCATCGTGGTCAACGGCCGATTGCTCGAAGGCGCGCAGCACATTGCCGGCGAGTGGGGACACAACGTGCTGGAAGCGGACGGCCCGCCTTGTTACTGCGGCAAGCGTGGCTGCGTCGAGACCTTCCTGTCCGGGCCGGGACTGGCGCGCGACTTTGCCTTGCAGGCCGGCAACCCGGACCTCGACGCCCGTGCGATCGTCGCCGCCGCCGAACGCGGCGACGCACGCGCCGAAGCAGCGCTGCAGCGTTATCTGGATCGCTTCGGTCGGGCGCTGTCGGTGGTGATCAACATACTCGATCCCGACGCCATCGTGCTGGGCGGCGGCATGTCAAACATCGCGCGCCTCTATACCGAAGGGCGCGAGCATGTCGCCCAGCATACCTTTAATGATGAATTACGCACCAGAATCCTGCCGAACCGGCACGGAGACTCGTCCGGTGTGCGTGGCGCCGCGCAACTCTGGCCAGGGTAACGATCCGGACGCTAACAGCACAGCGACGATTTGCTCAACACAATAGCCGAGAATGGCCCTACCCTCGCTCAGCGACTCGAATTTGATCCCTGTCAAGGCGCCGTCTCCACGATACCTGACAGAATTCGTGCTCGGCCGGGCGCGCCCGTTTCATTTTCGCCTCCCACCGCATCGACAAATTTTCAAGGAGAACTAACCATGACACCCCTACGTGCTGTACTGTTGCCAAGCTTCTTTCTGTTCATCCCCTGCGCGACCCTGGCTGCCCCGCCGGACGCTTCCCCAATCGTGCGCTACACAGTGGAAGGCAAATTTGAAAGCGCGCACGAAGACCTCGTCAATGCCATTACCGGGCGCGGCTTGGTGATCGACAACAACTCGCATGTGGCAAAAATGCTCGACCGCACCGGCCAGGATCTCGGTGCCACAAAGAAGATCTACGGCGACGACCAGGGCCAGACGTTTTCGTTCTGCAGCGCAGGGCTTTCGCGCAAGACCATGGAGGCCGATCCGAACAATATCGCTTTCTGCCCCTACACCATCGTCCTCTACACCACCCGCGCCGAACCGAACAAGGTCAACATCGCCTATCGGCGACCCGTGCGCATGGACGACAGCGCCGCCTCCAAGGCCGCGCTCAAAGAGGTCGAGGCGCTGCTGGATGGCATCGCGCGCGAGGCGTTGAACCTGCCGGCGAAATAGGTTGGTGACGTCGGGACAAGGTGCGTCCGACGCACCGCTGTTGTCATCGGTGCGCGTAGGGTGCCCTACGTTCGTCTGGTTGTTTGTAGGGTGGGGCCCAGCCCCACCATCATCTCTCTCAGGATGGGTAAATCTGGTGGGGCTGGGCCCCACCCTACGGTCATGCGCACTATCTAGCGGTCTGATCAGTTAGTCGTGCGTGGTTCTGTTCGGATATTAACGGGTCCGACTGCCAGATCGCGCACATCATACCTGCCCCGCCCTCGCCCGGGCTTTGTCACTTCAGTTATACTCAGCGCTCCTTTCCGTCACCAAGAAGAAACTCCGCCATGCGCGTCTCCCGCTTCCTGCTTTCCACTGTTCGCGAAACCCCGGCCGAGGCCGAAACCATCAGCCACCAGCTCCTGCTGCGCGCCGGCATGATCCGCAAGCTGGCGGCTGGCGTGTACAGCTGGCTGCCGCTTGGCCTGCGCGTGCTGCGCAAGGTGGAAGGCATTGTGCGCGAGGAAATGAACCACGCCGGTGCGCAGGAAGTGCTCATGCCGGCGGTGCAGCCGGCCGAGTTGTGGCAGGAATCGGGCCGCTGGGAGAAATACGGCCCGGAGCTGCTGCGCCTGCGGGACCGTCACCAGCGCGAGTTCTGTATCGGCCCGACGCACGAAGAGGTGATCACCGATCTCATGCGGCGCGAGATCAAGAGCTACCGCCAGCTGCCGGCCAACTTCTTCCAGATCCAGATGAAGTTCCGCGACGAAGTGCGCCCACGCTTCGGCGTGATGCGCGCGCGCGAGTTCCTGATGAAGGACGCCTACTCCTTCCACATCGACGACACCTCGCTGCGCGAAACCTATAACGTGATGCACGAGACCTACACGCGCATCTTCAAACGCGTCGGCCTCGAATTCCGTCCGGTGGCGGCCGACACCGGCAGCATCGGCGGCAACGCCTCGCACGAGTTCCACGTGCTGGCCGACTCGGGCGAGGACACCATCGCCATCTGCAACAAGTGCGCGTACGCGGCCAATGTCGAACTTGCCCAGGCCTTACCTTCGGTGGGCAAGCGCGCCGCGGGCACGGCGCCGATGCAAACCGTGGATACCCCCGGCCAGCATTCCATTGAAGAGGTCAGCCGTTTCCTCAAAGTGAACCCGCAGCAGACGCTCAAGACGCTGCTGGTCAAGGGCACGGGCGGCGTGATTGCGCTGGTGCTGCGCGGCGATCACGAGCTGAACGTCATCAAGGCCGAGAAACTGCCGCAAGTGGCCAAGCCGCTCATGTTCGTCACACCCGGCGAGGTGGAACTGGCTGCCGGCTGCGAACCGGGCTCGATCGGGCCGGTGGACCTCAAGATCACCGTGATCGCCGACGAATCGGCGGCGCGTCTGGCCGATTTCGTGTGCGGCGCGAACGTGAACGGCAAACACCTTATTCATGTGAACTGGGCGCGCGATCTGCCGGAGCCGAACGTGGCCGACATCCGCAACGTGCTAGTCGGCGACCCCTGCCCGAACTCGCAGGAAAAGCAATGCCAGGGCACGCTCACGCTCACACGCGGCATCGAGGTCGGGCACATTTTCCAGCTCGGCACCAAGTACAGCGAAGCCATGCAGGCCTCCGTGCTGGACGAGGCCGGCAATGCCGTCCTGATGACCATGGGCTGCTATGGCATTGGCGTGTCGCGGGTCGTGGCCGCGAGCATCGAACAGAATCACGACAACAACGGCATTATCTGGCCGGATGCGATCGCGCCCTTTCATATTGCGCTGGTGCCGATCGGTTACCGCAAGTCGGACAAGGTGCGCGCAACCGTCGATCAACTCTACAGCGAGCTGGTGCACGCCGGTTATGACGTGCTGCTCGACGACCGCGACGAACGCCCGGGCGTGATCTTCGCCGACATGGACCTCATCGGCATCCCACACCGACTCGTGATCGGCGACAAGGGTCTCGCCAAGGGCGTGGCCGAGTACAAGGGTCGGCGTGATGCGGCGCCACGCGAAATCACCCTGGGCGACGTGGTCAACGAAATCGGGCGGCTGGTGCGTTGCTGATGCAATTCCAGTAGCATGCCGCGGAGGCTTGCCACCCGCCGGACACCGCCGGTTTGCTTCGCTACCAGCGAATGCCAGGATCGCGAGCCTATTTACGTGCGCCCCTTCTGGCGCCCGCTTGTTCAACCTCAGGGAGAGAGTCGATGAATAACAGGATCAGTGCAGCAATGCGGTTCTTCTTTTTAGTCGTCGCCAGCGTCGTCTTGCTCGGCATCTGGCTCACCGGCTTCAACACCGTCCACTGGCTGCTGTATGTGCCGGTCGTGTTCTTCTACTTTGCCGCCGCAACCGGCATCTGCCCCGGCCTCAGCTTTTCCGGCATGCTGTTCCCGGCCAAGGCCCCGCCCAAAGCGGCACGCAAGGCGCGTCGTAAAAAGAGCTAATTCTTGGCCCCGAATCTTCGCAAAGCCCCGTGCGCGATCCGCACGGGGCTTTTTTTATTCCATCCGATCCAACGGACTGCGCACCCCGCGCCCGCCGCGCTGCAGCACATGTGTATAGATCATGCTGGTTTTCACATCCGAATGCCCGAGTAATTCTGTGGTGCACGGGGATGTGCGAATGCTGCAGGCGCTGCGACCACCATGGATGGCGGGACGCAGAGCAACGCTGGAGCCTCGCCAGCTTTAATCGTTCGAGCTTCGAGAGCCCTGTTCAACATTAAACAGTCGCGTCTGAATTCGCGCGACTCAGCTCAAGTCTGTTAAGCTCCAGCCTCACTTTTCCAGCTATCCTACCCCATAGGAGATTGACGAATGACATGCCAAAAAAAGACACAATATCTTCCGCACTATGCAGGTTCCTTTTTCTCATGATCTTGAATGCAACAAGCTCACTATCTTGGGCACTTCCCTTCGGAGGTGAACTCCCCACCTTCGAAAACAATACCGTTTTGGTACTGCAACGTTACAACCCCTCATCCATGGAATTGCCCATTGGGGGCTACTTAGTGCCAAATTCTTCAATGGTTGCGTCTAGGGCGAATGCGCAGGATAACGCTGTGTTCTTTGGCGCCGTGTTTGGCGTGGTAGGTGTTCTCACTTTGAATACTTTAGAATCCCCAATGGCAGAAAAGACAGTAAGCGCCGCAAACAAATTTCAGTTAGACCTTTATTCGATTCTCGAAGATCAAGTCAAGAAGCAGTTCTTAGATGTTCCCGTTCTCATGCAAGATAAAGACAAATCCAACAACGGCTTGCGGTTACGCGTTACACCTCGTGGATTTTTACGCATGAAAGCAGATGGATTGACCACAGTTGAAATCCAAGTGATGGCCGAACTGCTTGATGTAGACGGTGATGAAAAATGGAAAAATAGATAGAACTACATGCCCTCGACCGAGCATCAGCTTCTAGCAGGTTGCTGAAAAACCCAAAGAAATGAACAACCAATCGCTCCCGAATGTTTCTTTGCGAGTCGCGGCAGCGATGTTCGACCGCTTGTTCGGTGTGGCGGTGTTGCGTTTGGGTGTTTTC